>Ga0181612_133647_pt1 | contig 12046 bp, 7 predicted proteins | sample HoacroProtozoa21_FD_119630 | JGI IMG/M metagenome (GOLD analysis project Ga0181612, IMG submission 119630) | Hoatzin crop microbial communities from Cojedes, Venezuel. Combined Assembly of Gp0051906, Gp0051904, Gp0051908
TTTATTTAGCATTTGAAGAATTACCCATTTTTTTGGAGAACCAATATTAAATTGGCACTTCATTCTAAGTTCAAGATATCTTTGACTAAAATTTTGATTTTTTTATTTGTAGAATTGTAACTGATTATGCTATATAAGCCGTTATGTTTTCTCAGAATGTGTACACATTTTGATCAAATGTTTTAACCAATCAAATGTTGAAGTCAGGTAAAAGTTAGATTTAGGACAGTGTTAAAGCTACCATGCGTATAGTGTTCTTCTAGTAAGCTTGTTGAGTCTTTCTCTAGTTAATACTTCTTTAACAACTGGTTTGTAATAATGGCTTGCTGTGTACCTCGTTTAGCTGTGTTACATCTCTTTCCACGTGATAGAATTGTTGAAGGCAATGCTCAGTTTCTGTCACCAAGATCTTTGTTTGTTCCCTGCTATTTAAATTCTGTTTGTTTTTTCTGAAATTTTTGTTTGTCTAGCTGCTTGCTAGAGTTTGGTATTTTCCTTGAAGGAATCTGGTGAGGGAGGAAAGTAAAACACCTCCGAAGGGCAAGGCAGTAAGGAAGTGATCATTTGTCATCTCTGTGTGTTTTAAATTTTGAAATGTCCTTTTTTTTTCTCCCCTTTATATTTGCAGCAACATTAAAAATCAACAAAGAGATAAAAGGCATTAAGACAATACACTTATTGCCAGCATCCTTCGTTTGCTTTCAGGAGACAGGTATGATTGAGCTATGATATTCATAGTACTAAACTCAAAAGTAAGGAAGTTACACAGTGAGTAAGGATATACCTCAGTAGGGCACCAAATAGGTAAAGAATAACAAATAAGAATAAAAATGTGGTTACCATTTAGGTGAGTCATAGCTTTGTGGTAAAAGGAATTCAGAGTGTTGCCGTTTACTTATATTTTGCTAATGAAACAATTTGAATTCATTTGATTAAGTGCGTAAGGAAAGAACTTTGCAAAGCCCGAGTCATCCTTTGGCCCATATGCCTGTTATTTATGAGGTCCTAAGTGTATGTGTGAATCACTGGGGCAGCAGTGCTGGATTATATGCCCTTTCTACCTGGCAGTTCAGGACTTCAGAGGCTGATGGTACCTATGCTCTTCTTGTGGCACTGTATTTGTTATATTCTTTTAGTCAGAAAACGTGTGCTGACCACATAGCGCTCTCTCCAGAATGTCAAAATTAGAGGGAGGATTAAGGCGGGGGAGCAGAGAAAGACCAATCCTTGGTGAGGATCCTTGTGAGCACAGACCTAACTAGCCTTTTGCTCTCTGAAGTGTCTATAAACTGCTTTGTCGACAGTTGAGGCTTACTCAGTCATACACTATGTCCTAAGTAGCCTCAGTCGCTGAGGTACCAGTCTAATCGAAAGGCTTTAGAAGAGTAACTGAGCACTGAAATATGTCTGATACAACGGTAGAGTCTTCTGGCTCCTGTTTCTTTAGAGAACAGCGTGGAAAAACACCCCTGTTAGAAAAATGAATATTGCAAGCATTTACAACATACATGCATGTTACGTATGAGCTTTGAAATCTGACAAAGGAAGCTCTGACAGCTCGAGAGTAAGTTTGTTTCTGAAGAACTCAAGTATTTCTCCTAATGGAGCTTTTTAAGGCCAAGAGAAAGCCTAGTCTGACCATGGAACTGGCCTGTAGTTTGCCAATGAATTATTTATCGCATGATTGTTACATTCTAGCTGCAGAACTGCTCCCATCAAAATTACAAGCAGGTTAAAGTTCTGGTTATAAGAAAACCAGATTTCTTCTGCTCTTGTATAATTTTTGCATCATAACCTCCTGAAGTTATGCTTTTTACCTCTCTTCTTTGATAGAAAAGGTTGCAGGTGTTTACAAAGACCTTCAGAAATTATCTCGTCTCTTTAAAGACCAGCTGGTTTACTCTCTTCTGGCTGCTGCCCGACAAGGTAAGAGAAAATATTTGCAATTAGAGATGGAACTTCAATTTTGAGGATAGAAGGAAGTGGGTCTGTCTAAAGCCTTGAAGGAAAAGTCTTAGAGACTGGGTATATAAAGAGTGATCATAAAGTAATTGATACATTCTAAAGAAATTACATTAATCTTTGTATCTCATAAAATGTTAATATAATGATAGTTTCTTGGTTTTAACTTTTGATTACTCTAGTCTCACTTAAGACACTGAAATGGAGTGGCTGTTTTCCACATTTAGTGATGAGAAAATCATACCACAATAATTTTGTGGCAGTGGTTCTGTAGTTTTGATCCATTTCTTTGTCAAAGCAGAAAAATTTATATAGCATCATATTTGGAAGTCTAACCCCAGGAATTATTTTTTCTGTAACTGGTCATTGAGGGCTTGGAAAGTGTGGTAGGAAGTAACCCAAGCTGGTGTTTGTGGAGCAGTGGGAAGCCAGGCTTCCTCTGCACAGGTATTGCCATAAAAGGTCTCAGTGTTGTATTCTGAGGACTATTCAGTGGCATTGCCTCTAGACTTCAGTGCGGGAAGGTTTGATGTGAAGCGTGTGCTCTGTGTTTAATGTGGGTTTTGTGGGCTAATGAAATCAGGCAGGTCTTTTTTTTTTTTACCTATTTCTTTGTTCTGTAGCCTATAAACATAGTTAGATGTGTGGAACGTTTCTTAGGCTTACAGTGCCCAACGGTGGTCAGTATAAAGTGCCGTTTGTGCTATTTGTGCACTCTGTAAATGTACTTAGAGTTGCAAGAGATCTGTTTTATAAGAAGTCATGTCACAGTACTTTGAGAAAAGTGGTGCAACTCAGGCATCAAAGGGAAATGACTGAAGGGAAAGATTATAATGTCCATTCTTTTAGGGTCTCTAGACTCTGCACCACTTAAGTAATTCTTCTGTTTTCTTCACTTTGTAGCTCTGAACTTGCCAGATGTGTTTGGGTTAGTGGTCCTTCCTCTTGAGCTCAAGCTTCGGATTTTCAGACTTCTGGATGTCCGTTCACTCATCTCTCTCTCTGCTGTTTGCCGTGATCTTTACACAGCTTCAAATGACCAGCTTCTGTGGAGGTTTATGTATCTGCGAGATTTCCGAGGTAATGTTGAGACTGTGGTCTTCGAATTACATTCTCAGGTGAACAGAGAGATTAGGTCTGACAGATTTTTTGATAAGAGGCTCCTCAGGCAACCACTTCTAATTTTTAAACACTGTAAGTGCAGTCATTTGTGATGCTAATCAGTACGGTTGGTCAGGTGTAATTTAGGTGGGTGCACAGTTTTCTGCCGTGAAAACTGGTGACAATCTGCTGAGCCATTTCTGAGGGACCACGTAGTTCTTCCCATTGTGCAGACTTGCCTTGTTTTCATCTGTTCCCTGGCTACCTTGGTGTACTGGCTCTTGCAGATATTAGGAAGTGGAGGGAAGAGGGATTCCTGCTATACTTTGTCACAAGAGATTGAAGAAATATGGTGATCGAGGGAAGTGCTGTCAGAAGTCAGATGGGGATAGTGTTTCTGGGATTTCTTAACTTAGCAAGTTTTGGAAATGATGCTTTACGTAGAATGGGTGTGGATATGGAATGGACATGGGTATTGAATAGGCCTGGAGCTTTATGTTTTTTAAGATGCATTGTTTATATGAAAGATGTATTGACCAAAAGTGTTTTTTCATCTCTTGATTCTTCTGCAAGTTCTGACCAAACTGTCAACATCTGTGGCATGAAAGCTACTTAACATAGATTGCTCTTCTTAATTTTTTGCTTCTCTTTGTAGATCCTATTGCAAGGCCTCGTGACACAGACTGGAAAGAAGTAGGTGGCTTTTTTGTATAATCTCTCTGAGGTTAGTCTCCACAGGCTAATTTGAGAATAAAGTATAGACTTTGGAAGGCAGTAACTTTGAGTTAAATTTTAGTTTAGAGGTGTGGTGTTCTGCATACACATTGAGTTTGGTCAGAGTAGGAGAAAACAGCATCAACAAGTTACATAATGCATGCCCAGTATGGGGGTTAGGGGTCTTCTAGAGGTGCCAGATTTGGTCTTTGGCCGACAGGGGAGTTGCTATTCTGGGTTTTCAGACTGGTGAGGAGTGATTTTCTGAGATGTGCTGCAGAACTGAATGCAGTTGCTGAAGCTGGAAGACGGAGCACTTGCAGAGCTTTAAAATGCCTTTGTTTCTGTCTGCAGCTATACAAGAAAAAGTTGAAACAGAAGAAGGAGGCCCTGAGATGGAGGCATATGATGTTTCTGCCCCCTACACCTCATCCAATGCCTTTTCATCCCAACCCATTCTATCCTAATCCCTTTCCTCCCAACCCATTCCCATCAAACCCAATCTATCCCCCAATGATCATTGGTGGAGAATATGATGAGAGACCAACACTTCCATATGTTGGAGACCCAATTAACTCACTCATTCCTGGCCCAGGAGAAGCACCAGGCCAGTTTCCTCCATTCAGACCACATTTTGACCCAATTGGTTCCTTGCCGGGAGCAAACCCTACTCTTCCAGGACGACCTGGTCCCAATGACAGGTTTCCACCTAGACCCAGCCGGGGCCGCCCCATGGACATTCGCCGTGCGTTCATTTGATTGCTGCTTTTTCCTTCAGTGAGTTTTCTAGTCCCTAAGCTTGCTTTCTGACTGCAGGAGATTGCAAATCCCAGGCACTCACATCTGCCTTCTCTTCCGATTGTGGTAAGACCATGTGTGCATGGTAATGTTTCAACCACAAAGGCTGGGTTTGTTTTATGCTCTGGTAGTACTGCACCACCTGGCACTAAGGTCTATTTCACAAGGAGCTACAACTTAGAACAGTTTGTTCTGCTTCCCTTGCCCTTAATCATCTGTGAAGTGCTACTTAGAGACCAGAAGGATACCGGCCAAATACTTACTGCGTCAGATAAAGAGCACTTTAAATACAAACCGTATACTTGTTTGTCTTATTTGAAGAGTTTTATTAAATTGCTGGGAAAAATGATGTTGTTTCAAATCTGCCTGGCTAATAATCTTTATCAACAAAAAAAACCTACCGTGTTCCAAATAGAACAGGATGCTACCGCTGTTATGGTAGATGTGAGTTTGTAGAAATATTCAAAGATGACATTCCCTTTTTCCTTTAATGTTTTATTAGGTAAAAAGCATTTTTGTATTGTTACTTAATACACAAAGAATACAGGGAAGGGAATTTCTTTACAATGGAAATATTAGAACACATATCAATTCATTTTACAAACAACTGAGCAAAGTCATGCTACAGTGCAACTCAGAATTCTGAACAGAAGCAGAGCAATTTTACAAAGAACCAGCAGCAAAAGTTTTGTCTTTCTCCTTGACTTTACAAATAAGGAGCTGTAGTACATGGCTGCATTTACTGTGTGTGAGCTAACACTGGTGCAAAAATAAATGTTTCCTCTCGCCTAACTGAAGGCATTAAATAGGTTGACCTGGTTGCAGTGGAAATGGGATCACAGCAGGAGAAGCAGGATGAATTCTCTCACTTTACTGCAGTAAATTCCACTTAATTCCATTACCTAAGTATCAAAATATATCTTGCCAAGAGGAAATGTGTTGTAGCATGTTATGAGCACCTTTCAAGTGTTGTCTTAATAACTCATGAGCATCTAACAAGACCACTGTTAAAGTGTCCTGATGAGATCTGCAGGCTGATGCTGGAGCTCAATTAAAGGAAGACTGGAATGACTAAACTTTGATGAAACTCTTCATTTCTTACATATTTTTTGAAGATGGATTGATCTCAGTGTTTCTGTAAATGTGAATGGTACTGATGACTGTTGTGATAGCTGATACTATTTTCTAAAATATTTTTGAATTTCCAAGAGTGGAAATGGAATGACATTTCCTATTAAATACAAGCTCTTTAATCGGTAATGCTTGTGTGCTTTTTCAGGTGATATTTCACTGATTCATCTTCTTGTTTTGTATAAAATCAGCTGACTTCAGTAGCGTTAGGAAGTTTTGCTATTAACTCCAGTGGAAGTAAAATATAATACTTTATTTTGCTGTCAAAAGTTGTATTTCTTCTTTCTTCCCTTTTCTAATTCACAGCAATGGCATACCAGTGCAAATCGTGCCATGATGAAACACCTGAGAGTGTATTTATAGAGTCTGAGGACAGTGGTTTGCTTTCAGTACCCAGATTAGCCTTAATTTTTAACATTTGCCTGCAGTGAATTGCCTTCTTCCAGCAGAGTTTTCAATAAGAGTATAGTTGGGCCACTTAGAGCTAAGTGATTCTTTATATTCTGCTGACTATAAAAAGGAAAAAAAAAATTATGCTGCTTTGATCTGGCATCCTTTTGTACTTGTGATGAGTGCTTCAGAAATGCATACATAATATTCAGATAAGGCTACACAGCTTTAACTGATAAAATAATTTGTAACTTTTCTCAAGCTGTTTCTGGGAACAGTGATCTCTATGTGTGTGAGATGTTAATTTTGTGGTACCAATGGTACTCGCATTACCATTGCCTTGATGACAGTCATGTTTCTTGCTCTGCTGGCATGCCCCATGCTGCTTTGGAGTTGGGCCCTCTCTGCCATGAACACAAGCTTGTCATACTTCTGCCAGGATGATGCCACAGATTCTGTTTATCCTGGATTTTGTCATTTGAATGTTTGTTTTTGAAGAAGTTAACTTTTTTACAGATTTACCGCTAAGTGACCTGAAGATATTCCTTCCCTCTCTTTGTTGTTCCTTCACATTGTAGTAAAGATGTTGTGAGCCAAAGATAAAGGAACCTGACTTATCCTGAACTGTCAAGTTCCCTAAATACAAGTCCCTTTTATTTATAAAACAGGATGTGAAATATAAAGTGAATATATTGGAACCAGCAGTATAAGATTGGAAGACAAAACAAAGGAAATATTTGAAAACTAGCTACTTACTTTGTAACTAGCCCCTGCTTTTCCTAAGCCAGGTATGTGTGTCGTTGTGATTTGCAAACTCTATAGAAGTCACAAAAGATGAAATGGCTGAAGATGGGCATTTCTTACCTGTACTGTTCGTCTGCATCCAGTACGGTTATGGTTGCTACTAACAAGTTTCTGCAAATAAGGAACTATTGTTCTTGGCTGTTCTATTTATTGTTTTATCTTATTCATGAAACTTAACCCAACCAGATGAAGTAACTGGTTCGTATGCAGTGTAAGGTCTTATGTACTTGCCTGTGATTAATGAAAGATAAGAAAATACCGTTGCAGCTACTGGAGCAGGACTGCTATTCTTCTGAGCCTTAGCTTTATGCAGGATGTTGAGTTGCATGGGAACATGAGTTTCCTCTTGAAATACCACACCTAGATATTACAAGAAAGTAAAGATGTTTCTCAGTCTGTATCTAAACAGCAATATGTAAATGAATTTTCCAGGTGTTGGATAAGAGTGGGTGTCTTAGCTGTGCCCCAGCTCCTTCTTGGGCTGGATCCGAATGCACAAATCTATTCATGTTTCCTGGCTTCCATGTGAAGAAAGTTAAAGCATGCAGGACAAAAGGAAAGATTTGACCAGGTGCTTAACTTTCACAGCTGTGAGAAAAAGATCTCAGGGCATGCTGTGGGGCATGTCTTGCCTGTGATTTAAGTGGAACATCTCTTAATTAACTTTTCTGTTGCCTTCTCACTGCCCCAAACTCCAGCTGTTATATTTGAGTACCTAAATACCTCTTGGGCATACCTTAGTTCCCCATTCATAAAATGGAGAATATACCCCTTGTATTCCCTCTCTGTTTGTCTTTATTAGGGCGTAGGGAGTTTGGAATAGAAACCCTGCATCAAAGGCATTAACCTGAATATATGACAGTGCATTTGTGAATCTCCTGCTAGCCACAGCATCATAGTTACAGACTGAAGTGTACTGCTGGAACATTTGTAGGACACAGTGTAGAGTTTCAGAATTTTAACTTGGGAAGTAACTCTATTCTCCATTAAAGCACTTTTGTGGATAGAACTGAAGATGCTTTTCAGGAACTGTAGGAATGACAGAGTTAAGCTGAGAGTGCCTGTTGTTCTACATGTTTTTGCAAGCTGGAACTAGGAGGAGGGGAGATGCCATTGTGTTCGCTTGTCCCTCAAAAGACGACAGCTGGGAGCTGCAGACAGATGAGATCTGAGTCACTGCTGGGTATCAAGTCAGCAGTGCTCTCCTGTTAGTGTGGTCCGTTGGAGGACAGCCCTGCTGTGTTCAAATGCAGCATCAGCAAGTGATCCAGCTGTTGTGGTTTCGGTGATGAAGTGGGGTTGATTCATGGGGCCACGCCATACTAGTCACTAGTTACTTATTTTTTGAATAGGTTGTGTTGGTAAGAGAGGCATAAAAAGATTCAAGGGATAGAGCAATTGAGGATTCTGGCAGTAAACTTTTATTTTTGTCTTTGTATCTCTGGTGACCAATTAGTAAGGAAAGGCATAAAGCATGCTGAGGGAAGTGTTATAGAAGGAAATCCTTTCCCACCAGGGCTGTATTGCCTCCTCTCCATATAGTGGAGCCTGTTAATCTGCTATTGTTCTTGCCAGCGGGACAGTGCTTGCTCAAGGCCATTTGTCACTATTTTATTGCTCCTGGAGACTGCAAAACAGCAGGGTCTGTTTTTTTTTTTTCTCAGGCAATGACATGTATTTATGATGCTACATTGTAAACTGCATAGCAAACCTGGAAGGACAACACAGAACTGGGAAAAAAAGGGAAGAAGAAAAAAAAAAAAATCATCAGGGAATAGGGTGGTTCTGTAATACTGAACTTGATGTATAAATCATAGATCCACATGAGTCTCTTGAGAGCCTTGCAGCCTGGAAAAGCTGTGCTGTGACTTGCCTGAAAGTGCACAGATCACAAAAGCTATTATATGTGCAAAGGCCTGCTCGGGGGTAGGTCATACAGGGTCCAGATGACTGCATTGGATTTAGATGTTCATTACAGGTGCTATACAGGAAGGAATTGCTTGTTTGGCTTTATTCCTGCCAGTGAATCATAAGACCCAAGATGGCAAATGCTGCTGTTGCTGCTTTGGGGGTCTCCCTGTTTAAGTGACAGCAAATATCTCTGCTGTTGGCTCAGATGTTTTGAACTTACTGGCCTCCCTGTGTTCGTAAGTGTCATCAAGGTGAAGCTACTAAGGAAAACACAAGGCCAGACGTCTGGCCTTGGAGCTGTACGCAGGGTTTGTGACTAAAGTACTTGACAAAACTTGAAGAGAAGTCAAGGCGGTGGGATGGAGACTGGGACCTGCATTAGGTGTGTTATGAATAGAACTGGCACAGCGCAAGGGGTAGGTTCTCAGCTGGCAGAAATAGCCATAGATACATTGATTTACCCATGGTGGGTTTTTTCAGTCGTGAATGTAGCTTGTGTCATTTCTGTCCTGGTTCTAGTATATGTACTCATACACAGCTTCATTCTGTGTTGCAGGCTTAGAGGAAAAGCACACCTGGAAGGATCCATCTTCTCTGGAAGAATAATTCTTGGGGGTGGTTAGGGAGGACTAATACTGATCATACCTGCTTGGGGCAGTCCCATACTTGCGCTCCCATGGCTTGGTGCCTCTGGATGGACCACAGCTCATTTTGTCTGTAAAGGATAGTTTTCCTATTTTTTTGCAGGTTTGTCACCTTGCATTCGTTTACCCCAGTGAAGTCAATGGGAGTTCCGAGGAGGGAGACACGATTTCACTTCATGTTTCTGTCCGTTCAGTATTATGGAACACTCAGCACACAAGTATGCGCACTTCATCAGCTCTGCTATTAATTAAGCATGTTCCTGGGGGACATACTTAGCCAGATGTGACCAAGTCACCAAAGTGCTTGGAGTTTAGCTGGATTTTGTTTGGAATTTGTGTGACCTGTGAACATGAACTGTGGTGTTTCCAGGGGCGGGGGAAGAAGTTGTTTTTTGTGTGGAAGGCCCATTTCTCAGGTTATTTTTGAGCTAAGGCTACAGGGTTAGAACATGACATTTTTCTCTCAGAACTTGGGAATCACATGCAGGGGACACAAATGCAAGTCATGAAATGAAGATGTTTTATCTGCTTTGAGCAGAGTGATCTGGAACGAACCAGCAGTCCATCTGGATGACCTGCTCGTGTGATCTTTGGTGCTTACTGGTGCCTGGTACTGTATTTAACTTGCAGGTAATTTTGCTCTGAAAAGTGACTTATTAGAAAGTTGGTATGAAATTCCACAGTTCACTGTGTTTCCATGCTCATGCATGCTCACTTTATCAGTCAATGAATACTTATTCTCGACTCCATCTTTGTACATCTGTTTCTGAAATAAGCTTTTTTTTTTTTTCTCTCGACCTCAACAAGGATTAAGTAATTGGAAGTTAGCAATTGTATTGACTATATACAAATCAAAATAAAATCTAGTTTGAACTGTCATAACTATGGTGACTCGGCAGGGGTTAGCAAGAGTAGAATTTGATTTACAGCTCAGTCATTTGAACGGATGTGATTCTGATTATGCACAAATACCAATGAAATAGTGCCACTTCTATACAGTCACTTTTCAGACCCTTATTAGAATATTTTCTTTGTATTAAAACAACTATAGTTTTCTAAATTCCCTTTACCCAGGTATTAGTTGTAAATCGCTGGGTGCCGTTGAGTGTATTCCAGGATGACATCAGATACGTTGTTACGAAGAGTGAGGGCTGACAAAAGGACGGATCCGGCTGCAGGACTGTTAATCGGAAAACAGGCTAGCAAATGACTTCCTCAGGTTGCGGATGGTCTCAGCTTTTGCTTCATCTTCATTGGCATTTCCTCGCTGAGATGATTCAGATATGCTGAAGGTGTTTGTCAGGGACTGCGATTTGCTGAAATGGAAAGCAGAGTTCAGACTCAGCGGGAGAAGGTGGTAGTTCAAAGCTGGTTACTGATGCTTTGTATTCCATCACACAGACAAATCCAAGGACGAAAGGAGAGGTTAGCGAGGATAGTCTCTATATGCTGAGACATCCAGGATGAGAGGAGGGGAGGGGAAAGTATGGGGCACAGGCAGGTGGCTCCAGTAGCACAGTCCAGACTAGTGTGTGTTTATGAAAACATCTAAGTATGCAGTTGCTGTTGGTGCAACTGTTGTGAGGAGCAGTTAAGTCATTTCATACAGACGAACGGATTCATACTAGGGGTCACCTGTCTGTTGTCAGCTGCACCCTGAATGATGGTCCTGTCCTTTCAGATGTGAGAGTGTGAGGGGTTGGGCAAGTTGGTAGCCATGTCCCCTGCAACGTGTGCTATTGCCTGCCCTCCCTGGCATCTCTGCTCCAACTGTCAGCTGTGTTATGCAGGTCTTTCGGCTGGCCACACTGGTCCTGCTGGGTGTGTATCTGCTAGTGTTGAAGTTCAGATTAGGACTGTGCTTTTGAAGTAAATATCCCAATTTTCCTCACTACAATACTTTGTCACTGAGTGGTTTCTCCTGGTCAGTGATAGGCATTCAGCACAAGACCAGACTCTGAATTAAAGTACCTGAAGTATGTATGGTGTGGAGACTGCATCCTTAGCACCACCATTCTGATCCTTCAGTCCACTGGTCTTGGTTTGCCTTGGTAGTGTAGACATCATCACTGACAGCCTGTTCCAGAACATCACTCCTCTGATGGACTCCTCTATAAACGGTCATCTCCTTCCTAGCCTATATTTTGTTCTGGTCTGTTCCTACCAGTTTGCTTGTGTCAACTTTTTGTCGACACCGAACATTTTTTTGCCAGTCTTTCCTGCCATGGTGCCAGCCAGATATGCTTCATGAAGGGTGGCAGCAAAGGCTGCTACCAAACATCCACAGTAATTCAGTGGTGTGCTCTGCTCCAGAAGAGTGCTGAAACATAGAGTCACCATCTGGAGTTTTATATTTATGAACCGTGCTGCTTCCATTCCCCCTTCCCCCCCCCCCCCCCCCCTCTTTTTTCTCCCCTTTCTTCTACACACACTTAATAACACCTCAGTTGGACCTCCTGCTCAAGGCCGGGCTCCCAGCCAGCCAAGCCCCACCGAAACATCCAAGCAGCAAGCCACCCCACACCCACATCTCAAGTAGGTGCTTTGTTAAAACTGCTAAGATCTGTAGATATCAGAATAAGGCTATCAAA
>Ga0181612_161542_pt1 | contig 12046 bp, 12 predicted proteins | sample HoacroProtozoa21_FD_119630 | JGI IMG/M metagenome (GOLD analysis project Ga0181612, IMG submission 119630) | Hoatzin crop microbial communities from Cojedes, Venezuel. Combined Assembly of Gp0051906, Gp0051904, Gp0051908
CAGGGTGGTTGAAGTCCCCCATGAGAACCAGGGCCTGTGACTGTGAGGCTGCTTGCAGCTGCCTGTAGAAGGCCTCATCAACCTCCTCCTCCTGGTCAGGTGGCCTGTAGTACACACCCACCGTAATGTCACCCTTATGAGCCTGTCCTTTAATTCTAACCCACAAGCTTTCAACTTGTTCCTCATTTGCCCCCAGGACAAGCTCAATGCATTCTACTTGCTCCCTCACAGGAAGCAAACCTGTGATATGTGGGATGGGCATGTTCCGTTGCTCTGCACCCTTCAGCTCACATCCCTGCTTATGAAAAAAAGAAAAGATAGGCAGATCTCTGCACAGCTCTTTGGCTGGTTCCATGTGCAGTGCAGCTCCTAACGCTTTAAGTATGTTCTCCACTGCAACTCACACTACAGCACATTTGTGCAGAAGACTCAAGAAGTGCGGGGTCTTCTTTATGATTTGCTCTTTGACTGTCTTTTTCAGCTGGTCAGGCTGAAAAGTAGCTTCATATGAATATATTCACAGTCACTGAACGCTTCTCCACCCTGGGAGGGCAAAGCACACCTTTTGGGATTATCTACCCGCAAGCTGCTTTCACTGAAATCTGTTGTCTCAGTGACATCATTTGGGAGATGTTGGCCACTGATGAAAAATGAGCACCAGCTCTTCAGGACGGATAGGGTCCTCCTGATCTGCAGCCAGCAACCCCCAGCTGCAGTCACTGCTGTTCCTCACGACTCTGCTCACAGATGTATAAAATTCTGGCAAACGACCCTGCCCAGGTGGATGATAAACTAGGAATATTCCTTCTGGCTTTCCTCCTGTTTCCTTCCCCATTACCCAGGCCTGTGCTTCCTTCACCCTACTTCTCCTAAGCAAAATCACAGCAAAACTTCTGTGTGTATCCTGACCAACTTCTCAGCCCTTTGATTTCCTCAGTTTTTAGATTCTTCATAGGGTGTCTAAGCAGTGCTCAGGATAAGAAGGGAAAGGGGTCTGGAAAAATCACCTTAGCTATGAAACATGACTCCTGCCCTAAGCGAGACCACACATCTTATTCAGCCATCTGTCTCACCCAACAAGTCTCCTTCCCGAAGAGAAGCTGATAGTTCCTCACTCAGATCACAACCTAAGGACAAGGCCAGTGCCCTCACAAGGCTGGAGGACACTGGCAAGCTCGTGACTTTTGCCAAATCTAAGTTGTGGTTCACCCACTGGCCCTAATCAAGAGCACGCCAGCTGCCAGCCTGAGTAGGGAAACTCAGGCACAGGAGGTAGTATGGATTCAACAGGCCTGAGATGTATGTCTTTGTAAACCACCCTGAACAAACCTGGAGATGGACCTAGGCAGCTGCAAGGGCTTTTATGTGGCTACAGCCCAGAGCAAAACATCGCTTTTTATGAAAGCTCTTCAGCAGGCTCCAAAAACAAAGACACTTTGAGGTTTATTTACAAAAGCTGCAATTTTGATGAAGTTTACCACTCCTGATAGGTTGCAAGTAAAATTTAGACAACTTCTTTGTGTTTGGATGGGCTGAGTGGATAGAGAAATCTGTAGCTGAGACATACTTGCAGATTTTCAGTTGCAGACAATCTAAGCCATGCGAAAGTATACTGAAGTCAGTATACTTGCCTAAGCATCAATGTGATGTAGAGGAACAAAACCAAAACAGATCTAAAGAGGTGTATTTAAGACAATAAAAAAGATTAGTGCTCTGGAGGCAGTGATTTGAGGCTCCTCAATATGGCTGGAAATATGTGCATAAAGGTTTCCAGGTTTACTGATTTCCTTAGCTCCTAGTTGTTCATGATAATTCACTGCATGACTTGACCATTATAAATTGAGTCAGAACTTTGTAAACTCTAGTAATTCCATTATTTTCAGTAATGATTTTTCTTCTCTTTCATGTGTGAAAGCAATGGAAACAGACATTTGGAAACCTGGATTGAGCATTTTTGACACAGGTAAATATTTAAAGCATCCACTAAGTAGTCTGGAAATCATTGGTTGCCTTCACAGATGGAAAAAGCTACATCTATTCATCAGCCCCATGACACTGCTGATAACAATCTCATTTTAAGGAGTCATTATAGTACTTAAAATGATAAACAAGGTATTTAATTTACACTTTAGTAGTCAAAATTATTCTTTGCTTGTATCAGTCTCGAGTTGCTGCCTAAAGCAGGAGCAGAACAGATGAGCTCTGGAAAGAGTTGGCAGCTACACTGCAGGAAAGCGGTTCTAGCTACTGAAATCCACTTGTCAATAAGAAGGTATTCTGGGAATGCTGTAGTTGGGATCACAGTCTGGAGCTGCAATTAGTGAAGAGCATGACATTATTCTGATGTCAATATACTTAGGAAAGACATTCAGATAAGAAAAGGGGAGTTTAAACCAAGTGTAAATAATAATAAGCATCACTGAAATTTTCTGATATTTTAGCCTTAAAAACTGACAATATGGAGATGACAACATAATTATTGGTGAGGGAAAAAAAACCCTACATTTGTAGCAGGCTCAACTAGCAACAAAGCCAAGACTTGTGCAATCCCTAATCAGGAGCAGTTACCAACTGCAGATTCTACGTGTTCAGTATGTACGGGATGATCCCTTTCCTCAGGAACATTTAAAGCAGATGACATAAATTCCAGCCACTTCATGACAGGGTACTCCCTCTTTTGCCAGGGGCTGGACCATCCAATGGTCCAAGATGTCTTTTGCATCACCTGTTCTGTTGCTGGAAAGGGCTGTACTGGTGGCCTTTGGAAAGACCACTCCCTTGAGCACCCAGCTTACCTCAAGCTGAGGCATGACTATCCCTTGCGCTGCCTGGGATGAGCAGCACAGCCCTGTCTGCATTAGCTTGGAAATCCAGCGTCAGCAGCAATGCCTGTTGAGTTAAAATTTGCGTCGAACCAAGCACAAACAGATCTCCCTTCCCCAGCAGCAGCAGCCTGAGCCAGAGAGAGGAAGCGTTTCTGTCCTCTGCAGCTTAAGCCATCTGCATGCTTATTTAGAAAAAGCTACAGCACTAGGTCCAGGGGTGCAGAGAGGTCTTTTGAGGCAGAAAATGACAGATTGCATTAAACGCAGTGCAAGGCTGGGGAAGGGATTTTGTATTAATAGTTTCTCAGCAACTGAAGTGCCTGTATCGACTAGTGTGATAAAGTCTGATGAATTCAGATTGTCACTTCAAAGGAATGGTTTCTGGCATGGATGTAGTCACTGCTGTCTTACTTCAATGAATGGGAAGTTTAATCAGCATGGACAGCTGTGACAATCAGTGAAGGGAACTTTAATTAGCATGGAATACACTGCCCATGCAGTGAGTTGAAATTCCCATGGTCCTAACAACATTAAATTGGACTGGCAGGACAGGGAGGCCCATAGAGACTGACCACCTCCCCAATTAGTTGTGGAAGATTATTTGGTGGGTGACCTTATTGTTACACTAAGCACAAATCAGCCAGCTGACCCACAGCCTTCAAGAACTGGTAATTGCACTGGCAAATACAAACAAAAAGTGCTGCATCGCCTACACTTGGGTTCTCCACACCACAAGGTCAGCTGTATGCCTGGGTGAGGGATGTGGATTTTATTGGACGTAGACAAATGCATGAGGCAGATAGCCATGAATTAGCTTCTCTCTACAATTTAGTTCCTAAAATGAATGGCACATATCAATATCTAATTTCACCACAGTGTTAAATCCACCTACTTTCTGTTCTGCAAATAAGGCAAGCGGGGGGAACGGCACATATGGGATACCAAGCTGGCAGATGAGCTACGCGGTGTGCAGGCTACAGGATAAAGCATGGCTTTGGTCTATGACTGAGGAACTGTTATGTGCCCATGTAATTAAAGCCTGTACGGGAACATACACAGTCAGGAGGGCACGCTGCCGACCAGTCCAGGTTTTAAAGAAAAAAACCCCACAACCATCCTCACCCATGCGGTTGACAAAGGGAGGCTACACGTGGGTCAAAGTCATTGCTTCCTTTGTGTGTATCTCTCTCATGTTGCCTGTAACTTTGCATCAGACAAACCCACCACAAGCCAGTGCTGCCTGCAAAAAGAGCCAAGGTGCCTCCCACCTCTGCCCAGGCACCCACAGGGAGCTGGTCCAGCCCATCACTAACCTTTTTCTTTCTTCCCAGTTTAACTCTGCTCTTCCCCCCTCCTCCTTGCGTCCCACCGACACCGGGCAGGCACGAGGGCTGGCAGCAGGGCAGGAGGAGGCAGGAAGCTGCCTGGCGAGAGGATGGCTCTCCCGTTGGGTGGTGGGGCTGGTTCGCACCACCTGAAACTCGCCCTGTGACTGTGCCTGCAGGCATTTGCACACAGGCAAAGAAAGAGCAAGGATGAGGAATGCCAAATCGTACTGGGAGCTTTTCTTCTCCCAGGTTTGGGAGTCTGTGGCTGCTGGCGGAGCGGCAGGGTGCAAGTGCACAGCCCAGCCTCAGCCTGTGAGAAACACTTGGCCCCATGGCCACCTCCTTGGAAGTGCTCTCCTGCAGCTCCTGCTCCTTTGCTTTACTTTGCCTGGTGGCTGAGCTGCCCTCCTTTGCATTTACCCAAGGAGCAGCCACGGACATGCACCAGCCTAAGCCCAAAATTCACTCTCCTCCTCTAACCCTGTCCTGTTTCCCCTCCCTGCACCGCTGCTGCTTGCATCTCCTGCCACTGGTGCCCACCCAGGTCACACTCGTGCCTCTCCGTGCCTGCAGCTGGTGGGGTTGCTCCCATCAAGCATTTTGTCGTCAGTCACCCACGCCCCTCAGCGCCTCACACGGCAGAGGGTTTATCTCTCAAGAGCAGCAGCTGCACTCGTACAGGGTTTTTCCTGAGGCCAATGGCACATTCAGTCCCTGGCAGCAAGACTTTCAGGCCTCAGACAGGTCACAAATTGTTGCTGCAGCAGACGTCACTGGACAAACCTCTTTTGCTTTCCCCCCTGTTCCAAAAACTTCACTTTTCCTCAGCCTGGAGCCAGTGCCCAGGCTCAGGCAGGGCTGCCCCAGCACCACCACTCTGCCCCCCGCTCCTGATGTGTCCCCCATCCACGTGGGCCTGCCGCGGGCAAGCGCACAGTGCTGCTGTTAGCGGGTCTGTTTAGTCCCTGAAAATGTCTTTACTGGCAGCTGAATTTAAAAACAAGAAGCCAAAGCAACCTTTCTGTCCAATAAGGATGCTGCAGTGTGCTACAGCCTCCCCGGAGGAATCAGGCATCAGGTCAGCTTTACATTAGGCATTGCGTACTCAGACTCCATACAAACTTTGCCCCTGACCCAAAACCACACATAACTTTCAGCATGTGGGTGGAATCATAGAATGGTAAGGGTTGGAAGGGACCTTGAAGATAATCTGGTTCCAACCCCCCTGCCATGAGCAGGGACATCTTTCACTAGACCAAGTTGCTCAGAGCTCCATCCAACCTGGCCTTGAACACTGCCACGGAGAGGGCAGCCACAGCTTCTCTGGGCAACCTGCTCCTTAAAGGACTCAAGGTAGTTGTATTTGCCCCTTCTGAGGGGAGGATCATTAGACATAACTAGAATGGAAATAGGAGTGGCGATGGAGGGAGCTAGAGCTGGTATTTCCCCCATTTTCTTGGTTGTTTTCTGCATTTCTATGGTTTGGTCATTAATATCTTCAGCAACCAGTTTAGGCAGCGCACGTGCTCAGAGCTGTTACAGCTCCTGTCATATTTTGGTGGTGACCTTTGCTGATGTCCCTTTGCCACCTGCTCTATTTACATACACTGGTGATCTCGTGCTTGGCTTGCTAGTGGCTGGCTGCTGTGGAGAGACAAACTCTGCAGCATCTAGTAATTTCTGAATTTTTTTCTATATTAAGCTCACACTTTCTAAAGTTAGCTTTTTACTGTCTCTCTCTGAAGTCTCTAGACTTTCCTCGACTTATTTGATGATGATGATTTAAAGAAGTCTTCCTCCTCCTTTTTTTTATAAAAATTAATATCCAGTCTACAAAAATAATAATCTGTTCTGCTATTCCTTTGACCAGCTGCTTCCTTGGTAAGCGTTCAGTCTGGGGCTTGTCTGATCATTGCTGTCTCTTTTGAGGATTATCCTAGCTGAATCCCCCATGCTGTATTGAAAAAAAAACAGCTCTTTGCCCTTGCTCAGGAGGGAGATGCTGTACCGTAGGAGAATCTCACCAGACACTCAACTTGTGAGTGAAGTTCAGCATTTTCAAACCTTCTGACACCAGCCTGACAACACCCTGTGAGTCAGTGCATCTCACGAGGACATAAACGCACATTCCCAAGGCTGCTACCATCCAAATATCTCACCTGGGGCCTCTGCTAAAATCCACTAGAGACCCTAGAGAGACCGCTTCCCATGACTTGACTCTAGCTCTCTGCCACCATTTCCCCTGTTTCTTTTGTGCTTTCCAAAATAACCCAGTCCCCAGGAGCACCTGAGGAGCTGTGGCTTGCATTGCTTCCCCAGCTGTAACACAGTGGGGTGAGTCGCTGCCCCTGCCTTCCTTTCCAGAGAAGCAACAGGCTAAACCCATCGCTCGTCTGCTTCAGACGCCGCGCAGCTCGTTGTAAATCATGGGTGACGCACGGCAAGCCAGCAGCACCCGTTCTCTCAGGGGCAAAGTGCTGGGAGGTCACCAACCTGCACCATGGCCACCAGCTTCTGCACCCGAGGAACCCTCCGCTTGCGCATGCTGCTCGCAAGCCCTTGCAGTGAGGGGACCAATTCACAAAGGGGAGTCAAAGTTGGTGCTTGGAGAGAGTTTTGTGGCACTTCTAGAAATTCCTCCACTCTTGTTTTACCCTAGAAGCGATGTAGGTGGAAAAAGGTAAGCTCCAAGGATTTGCTCCCCATCTTCATTTCCCTCCCACCTCAATCCTCAGGCCAGGGGGAACTCTGCAGCCACCTCGTTGCCTGCTTCCTTCCAGAGCAAGGGCAGCCACCGAGCATGCAGCGACTGAGCCTCTCCTTCCTCCCTCTAGGCTTCAGTTCACAGGACGAATTGAATCCGAAGCCACTGGAGTCCGTCTCCCAGGGGAACCCAAGTACGTACGTCAGAATTCATTCCATAATTAAGCGATACCATTTTATTAATTACACATTGCTAGAATGCATTCAAATCACATAGCAAAAGGTAAGTTTTCAAGAAAGCCTAAGAAACTCGAGGAATGCATTTTTCCCTTACAGAGGCACAGCGAGCGCCCTTTGCCAACCCCCCTCATACACAGAATTGATTTTTGCTTCTACAGCGAAGGAAATAACAGCCAAAATTTAGCTTACCTGGGCTGGGAGATGGTGGCTGCTCACCACTACCTCTTCCCGGGCAGTACCAGCTCCACGTTCCTGTGGCCCTGAGCTTCACTTGAGGGCTTTGATGGTGGAGGACAGCAAACCAGCGCGTTGCAGCCAGGGTTGGACGAGTAAGCCCTGCTGACCAGAGCAGGCTCCTGTGGCTGTGCTGAGCACAGGCACCCTTCCCACAGCAGTGGGTGGGAGGGAAGGAAACCACCTGAGAAAGGGACCCGGCGCCTGCTGCAGCAAGGAGAGAGGGGATGGAGAGAGAGGGAGCATCAAGGACCCCTCAGTCTGGGGATGGAGATGTAGGGTCTCCTGCTCTGAAAAGGAAATCTTCTACAGCCCTTTACAGTTAAAGGCAGATTTGCCCATTAACTCATCTTTAGATGGGGCCCAGAGTAGACGGAGAAAGAGAAAGCAAGCTCTGAGTGGAGAGATGGGGTTGTCTGCCGCCTCCTCACGGGAAGCCGCCCCGGAGAGGGGGCTTCACCCTCCCACTGGCGCCCGGGTCCTCTCCTGCCCATCCTCCAGCAGCTGAGCGCTGTCTCTCACAGAACTGGCATTTCAAGGACTCTTTACATTAACTACCAAATCAAATGTCTATACATTCCCAGGTACTCCTCCTAATACTTAAAAGTATTTTTTTCCCTATCAAAGATGTCAAATACACCTAAAACTGATACAGAAATAGAGGAAAGAAGAAACGGGGAAGGATCTGCCCTACAGACCCAACTGCACCGCAGGAAAGCGGAGCTCAGCCTAGCAGAGACACAGGCAAGCACAGCTGTGTTTCCAGCAGCCGAACTGAGATAAGGCACACCAGAATCAAAACTCTCATCCCGCTGATACCTCCAGGACTATAAAAGCTATAACTCAGATCTTGCCCCCTTGCAAATCACTAAGCGCTCAGCTCCCTCCAGAGCACCTTTAGCCTGTGCTTTTGCAGAGTCCCACCGATGTGCCAGCACTGAAACACTCCTGCTGTCTGAATCCTCCCCAGAAATTTTCTGGTATATAAGTGTATGTAAATCTGTGCATGCCTGGACCCGGCTGGCTGACAAACTCCCCACTTTCCACATATAGACTGCATGGTGTAGCTCCCTTTGAAGGAAAGGAAATTCAGGAAAACTTGGCCGTTAATTGAGGTATTATTTGTTGCGGGTTCCCGGCCTTGCCTCATGATATGCTGTGAACGAACATGGTTCTCAGTCACGCTTCTATAATTCAGTATTATTAAAATTAGAAAAACAGACAGCTACGGGAGAAAGAATTGAAGGTAATGAGATGGGAGGCAGTTGCATAAGCCAGTAAGAACAATCGACGCTTTGTAGCCTTCAGGCTACCTAATGATTAAAACACACTATTTTGGACAGTCTGTTAGGAGGCATCATCGGAGAGAAATCAAGAGATGGGGACAACCCGGATGCCAGAGGGGGAAAATGTTAATTAGCGCTCTAGTTAAGCCAAATTTTCATCCCGCTCCTGGTCGTGGTTCAACTGATGAATGCTTTACCACTAACTTGCAGAGACATAAATGCAGGCTGAAGTGATGAAGACATCATTCACAACAGCACAAGATCAGTTCAGCTGTGTAGTTAAAGAGAAGAGTTTGTTTGGGTGCAGGCATAACTTTCCTAGAATATTGCTTTATCTAGAATATTACTTTTCTAGAATATTGCTTTTCAGCCCAGAGAAGAAACACACTGCTGCTGCTGCACGCACCCAGGTACAAGCCCACAGCTACATGCGGAAAGAGCCCCCACTCAGTCTGAACACACCAGACAACATCTTCACCTCCGATGACGGCTCCAGCCCAGAATAAAGCTGCTGAACTGTTCTCATCCAGAAGGTCCGCGCCACCAGGACTGCTGTCAGCAGCTCCCTGAAGAGATCCCGTGATCTCCTTTGTCCCGAGGCACTTCCCGGGCATCACACATTTAGGGAATTGAGCCGATCTTCTGCTTCTGAGCAGCATTAACACAGTATGTGGGAAAACTGTTCCCATTACATCTATTATACCAATTAAGCCCACAAAAGCATAACCAAGGAAATCCCTCTAACCTGCGCTCTGAAGCTGGCCAGACCGCAAAATCCAGCAGTCACGTCTGGCTCTACAGGTTCTCACCGCCTCTGGGCTGTGAACAAAGTGGTCCGAGCCCAAGCCGTGGCTCTGCGGGCACAGGACATGGCCAGCTTGCTGCTGTGCAGGGCTGACCTCTCCTCCCCAGCCCCGAAACGATGTGTTCCCAGACTGACCCCCAGGACAGCTCCTTCCCCTTTTTGCGACCCAGCCAGGCTTGGATGTTGTATGGCAGAAAATCACACCAAGGACCATGTTTAAAGACGAGCAGGACAGACTTGAGCCCCCAGCTGTGACTTGTCCTTGTCAAAGGCTGTTTGGCAGAGCTTGCGCAGCAGAACAACTCACTTGGACTAGATGAGCCACAGAGGTCCCTTCCAACCCCGAACATTCTGTGATTCTGTCATTCTGTGATTCTGTTTTAGGCCTTCGCTCCTCACAAGAAGCACAGCTATCAAAAAGGACTAAAAATACTTTCCATCCCTGTGTCTCTCCTCAGATTGCAAGGTTGATTTGTCCTTCTTGATGGATGGGAGCTGGAGCATTGGTAAACGCCGCTTTCAGCTCCAGAAGCAGTTCCTCGGTAACGTGGCTCAAGCTCTCGGCATCGGCAGCACTGGTCCTCTGATGGGCATCGTTCAGTACGGGTAAGAGCTTTTCCTGCAGCTGCTGCCATGGCCACGGGCACGACTGCACACCCCAGCAGCTGTAGCTCTGTGCCTGATGCCTGCTAAAAGTCTCGCTCCAGCTCACGCCCAGGAGCTGGGTAGCACAGATGGGCCCTACGGCTTTCGTCTTGTTGCACATGCAGCAAAAACTCACAATTGCTCTCATTTCTTCTTTTAGTGATGACCCTTCCACAGAATTTAACTTAAAAACTTATGCCAACTCCAAGGACCTAAGAAACGCCATTGAGAAAATCCCACAGAAAGGTGGACTTTCCAATGTTGGTAGGTGACGGGGCTGTTTGCACACCCTCAGCTCGGGGAGGGCTGCAGAGCCAGGGACAGCCCTGGCCCACACCTCCTCGCCAGGCATGGTGGCTGTGACCCAACGGTGCTCGGTGCCAGCACAGGGCTGGCGGTGGGGCACCAGCCCACCACGTCCCGCCGGCGCTGGTCCAGGTTGCTGCACGCCTGTCGCAAGCGGACAGGTTTTACCTTTCTCCTCTGGGGCAGGTCCCACCAACACATCAGGGATTCTTGCTAACCCAGCTTGTCACCCCAGCCCCTCTGAAGCACAGGGAGTGGGCAGATGGGGTTCAGCACACCTGCACAGGCAGGCTCAGGAGGCACTGGCACCACCAGCAGTGACCTGCCCTCCTGCTCACACAGCCACAGAACCTCTTTCCCCAGCTCTCAGCAGGGTTCCAACACTTGAATCAGCCCTTTGCCAGCTCTGTAACTCATCCTTACCTCCTCTTTTGTTCCAGGAAAGGCACTTTCGTTCGTTAACAAAAACTTCTTTTTGGACGCTAATGGAAACCGAGGTGGAGCGCCCAACGTGGTGGTAGTGATGGTGGATGGGTGGCCGACCGATCGAGTAGAAGAGGCCTCCAGGCTGGCCAGAGAGTCAGGGATCAACATTTTCTTTGTCACTATTGAAGCAGCTGCTGAAAGTGAGAAGCAGAATGTTATCGAACCAAACTTTGTGGACAAGGTACTTACTGGGCTGGGGTCTGGGCAGGAGCTTGGCTCTGACTCTACATTTTCCATGCTATTTCATTCAAGGTTTTTCCCTCTCCTTCTTACCACTTGTAGTTATTTCTTGTCCTGCTTATACTGTCCTGAGGTCTCCCATGTGAAGAGCCAGGCTGCAATGCTGAAGTCAGAAAGGGGATGAAGTCAGTAAGGTTCTGGTTTGAGGTGAATCAGGAGGCAAACGGCTTTTTACTCGCTAAACGTTGGCACAAACCTGCAGTCACATGGAGACGAGAGGTTTTTCTGAATACACAGGGGCATGGCAAAGTGACAGGATGAGCAATAGGAAGAGAGGCAATGGCCTCAAGTTGCGTCAGGGGAGTTTTAGACTGGATATTAAGAAAAAATTTTTTACTGAAAGAGTGGTCAGGCATTGGAACAGGCTGCCCAGGGAGATGGTGGAGTCACCATCTCTGGAGGTGTTCAAAAAACGTGTAGATATGGCACTTGGGGATATGGTTTAGCAGGCATGGTGGTGTTGGTTTGACAGTTGGACTTGATGATCTTAGAGGTCTTTTCCAACCTATGATTCTATGATAAAGCACAACTGCAGCCTGAGCTTTCCATGAGCCTCCTGCTGTGAATCTCCCTCTTGGCAAAGGCTGCGGAGCCCTGTCAACCTGACGTCGCTGTTACGTTTACAAACAGGTCCCATACATGCAAATGTTGGGACACTCCCAACACAGCCACATCCCAGTTGTTCAGCTATACTGGATAACTCAAACACTTTGTTTTCACCATTGATCTGATGTGGGTTATTGTTTCTGCTGCTATAGACTTCATGGTAGCTCTTGGAAAAAGAGAAAATCCCTGCTATGTGCAGAAAGAAAAAAAAAAAAAAAAAAGCTAAGTTCTTAGAAGTTAAGCAACAGAAAAACAAAATGAAAAAGAGGGGAAACAAGGTAACTTTTTACAGTATGGACTACTAGTGGAGTGTGAATCAGAATACAATACTCCTGTGTTACC
>Ga0181612_106335_pt1 | contig 12045 bp, 13 predicted proteins | sample HoacroProtozoa21_FD_119630 | JGI IMG/M metagenome (GOLD analysis project Ga0181612, IMG submission 119630) | Hoatzin crop microbial communities from Cojedes, Venezuel. Combined Assembly of Gp0051906, Gp0051904, Gp0051908
GCCGGCACTGCCGCAACGCAACCGCTCTGGGCCAAGGTCTGCGATGGGCGAGCTCGTCTCATAGCAGCAGTGGCCTGGGGATGAGATGGGGCTGTGGGCGGGCGCCCACCGGGCAGGGGGCAGGGGCCACCAGCAGCCACAGCAAGCTGTCAATGGGGCTGGGACCACCACAAAGCCAAACCACCACGACCATATAGGCGCTGTAGCTATAGCGGATGGGATTCATATGATTCATATTCATGCTCTCTGTAGGCAACAGAAAGAAGCAGGCACCCTAAGAGAGCGATCCAGATGGGCTTCTACGGCAGACAGATGAGCCATCTCTGAAAGGCTGTTCTCTCCATTGACTGCAAAGGCTGACTACGCAGGATCCACAGCGGTGTACTCTGTGGCTCAAAATAAATGAAAATTATTTCAGCAAAGTTAGATAAGCTCTGTTTTTTAAATACACACTTCATGCTGGACTTCTATGCCTCCTGAATTTTGAAAAATAATTGCTTATTTCTGCTGGTTTAAATACTACAGTCACCTGTCAGTCAGTTTTGTACTCTGCTTCTTTTACATTACATGACGAAAGACATATAAGATTTTTTATTATAACATTTACATGTATAAATACATTTACACACATTTATTTAGCCTACACATGCACACATGAATGTGAAATTTTTTAAAATTCCATTGCTAGCCTTCACTGCCAAGTATAATTTTTAAAAAAAAAATCATTCATATGAATATTTGCATTTGAAAGTGTGCTACTAGAGATTTACAGTATGCTTTCACATGCTGTATCTCAAATGCATATAACTGTATACATCTCATCATTGTTTTTTTCAGTACACTTTAGCACAACCCATTTTATATTTTGCTGGGCTCTTCTGCAGCCTTTGACACAGCAATCAATTTTCAGTGATTTCTAGGGGCTTTGGATGGGGCTTTGTATTATTGCTTTAAGAGAGGTAGCCAGGTTTACTTCTATTTTCATTCTCCCTAGTTGGGAGCTAGAGCAGTAACACTGTCACTCGAGAAATGCCTGAGAGGCACAACGCACCTCTTGGACGGACGCGTTTAGAGACGTAACATGCACATTTGGAAAGAAAACTGTCATCAGCATAAAAGCCACAGGTACTGTGAGGTTGGAAGCGAAGAGTAGTGAATGTGGTGGCTAACCTCAGCCTCGTTATCCGCTTCGTCCTGCTGTATCATTCATTTCTACCCAGGCCAATGTTCACATTGCAAGCTCTACATGGAGAGTTGTGACGAAATCCCCAAGTCCCACACCAAAGCTCACGTTAATTTAACTTTATTTCCAGCCATAGGTTCTTGCTGTGCCTTTGCCTGCAAGGCGGAAAAGCATGCTCCTGTCAGACCCCTTCCCTCTGCCCGAGGATTTGTGTTCAGCGATCTGGGGACCTCTCCACCTCTCATTCCACAGGAACAGCCACTGCTCGCAGCATGCCCCTGGCAGAGCCCTGCGCCTCTGCTGCTGCGGATGCAGGAGAATCCGGCTTCCCCTGGGACCTCCCTGCAGCACCTCCACATCTGCTGGGAAATGCCACAAGCAGACAGCAGCACCCTGACGGCCACCCGACCCATCAGGGACAAAGTTGCTTCTCAGCTTCTGCCTGATGCTGCTCCCTTGTACGCCTTCATTCTTCATTCTCCATTCATTATATCGCACTTAGATTAATTAAAGCAAAATTTTGAACAGAAACTATTTAGAGAAGAATTCACAACGTTTCATAGCATCGATGTGCCTTCCTCACACTCTACCAGCCATGTTTTCATATAGACCGTTGCCAAGAGTACTGAGCAGCTTTCAGTCGATACCCAGTCTCTGCAGATCCTCTCTAGGAAAAGATGCAGCCAAACCTGTAAACGAGACAGTTGTTTATTCCTCCTAACACAGCTGTAGGTTTTAATCAAAATACCCTGTGATACCAAGCCAAATACTTTGGAGGAATTAAATTGCTTCTGTATTCCCACAGTTGTTTCCATCAACCGATCTATAATCCTGTCAAAGAAAGATAACGGATTTATTTGACAAGTCTTCCTTGCCATCAAACCATATCGACTGGCATTATTTATATTTGTTAACCTATCCTTTCTGTCGGCTCTTCCAAGCTAACTGTTCTAGTATTATACCGGCATCTAGATTCATGCAAGTGGGCGTTTCTAGATCCCATTTTCTGCCCTTTTTTGACATTTGAACTGCATTAGCACTTTTCCAAGTCTCTGACATTTTCTTAGCTCTCCAGGATTCACACTAGCGGTTCAGAAGCCACCTCAGCTGTTTTCTCCATAACTCATGGCGGGGCGGGGGGGGGGAACTACCCAGAACTGACAACCTGGAAAAGCTTTGAAGATTTCCATCACCCAAGGCAGGCTCACAGCTTTCATGGAGAGCTGTCTGCCTTTTGCTGAGGCAACAGGGAGAGCTCGGCCACTTCGGCCACAGAAAGGGAAAGCTGGGGCTGGAAAAACAGGGACAACCCTGAGGAGTCAAGGCTGCTGCTCCTTTGCACACCTCTCGAAAGGGAATGCACACCTTTATCACCATTTTGCAATTTTCTTCTAAATACAATCCTAATTAGTGTAATTATTATTCAAAGAGATCCAAGAATTTGCCACTGCTTCATTGTCACCCGTCTGCCCAAGTCGAGCAGAATGTGCACGCTTCCATATGGGTTTCTTCAGGTGAAGTGCTGCTACTAATACGACTGCTGCTACACCTACTAAATAACCACAAATTCAATGGGAGAGAATGAGGAAACCTAACTAGAGCTCCAGCAGAGGAAGAATTCAGATTTTATCATAACGACAGGGAGGAAATCAAAGGACAATGATTTTTCTTTTGTCTTTTAAATGCAGTATTTTGTCTGTCAAATTCATTCATCTTATACAAAGAAAAGCAATAGTATACATTTCCAAGATAAAATCAGTTCTGCATTATCTTAGAGTTGTACAATCTCATTCTCCACAGAAGCCTTAATATGACTTACATGTCGCATAATTCTTATTCCAGATCTCTGAACAAAGCTAAATTTCACTGACACTTCATTGTACAAATTCCAATTTATGGCCAGTTTTTCCAGTATTCTCAGAGAGTATAAAATTGCAAAGGCCATCTCTGCTTGAACCAGAATATGAATTTTGAGACATAATGAAAATAAAGGAGCAAATGAAGAGACTCGTTTGATTCAATTCATTACCTCAGAGCACTTTTTCTTAAATTACCCTCCTATATTTTATGTCAGTTTTTTAAATGAGTGAAAAAAAGCTTTGTTCCTCAAAAACCCCCGAACTGTGGCCAAGTTAGCCGCACTTTAATTAGTTTCTTAATTTATCTCCATTACGAAATAAAATAGGGAAATAACTCTTGTTTCTGTATTCCATTAAAATTTTTCTGTACAAGTTAAAGACTATTTTGTTATCATAGTATTGCAAGTTTTAAGCAGCCTATTTTTGTGAAAGCTAAAAATATATCACATTTTAGATTATCTTCATTTGCCAAGTTTTGGCAGAACTTACAAAGGTACAGCAAAATTTTCTGGAAAATTTGGAGGATTTCTAATGCTTAGCCCATTTTCAAAGGAAAAGATGATCCCTAACCAGTTCACTTCCATTTCCAAGAAGATTCTTTCAAGAACAGCACCATTTCTTTTTTTTGGCATGAGGCATTTCAGGCAGTTGAATTTTAGCCTTTTCTTGACTATCGGAGCTGTGATCATGTTGTATTTCAAGAGTGCTCTCGCTAGCAAGACTGTGGCCAACCTATAAAACATTTCACTCATTCGCCCTGAACAGATCCAGTCCGATGAAGTCATTCTCGTGACATCTCTTAGACAAATCGGGAATGGAAGGACAGCTTACAAGCTACTGGGAAACTGAGCCTCCACGCAGCAGGTCAAAAGATATCTTGAAAGTGTGAAGCACCAATAGGTAAGTTCCCAACCTGGACAAAATTTTGCTTTGAGAGGATGGACAATGTAAGGTACATTCATTCTGTGTGTCCAGGGTTTTATTTTTAAAAGGAACTATCACCAAAAAAACCCCAACCATAATCAGTCAGTCTGTTGCCAGAGCAGCTGAATGATGTGCATATAGAACAAACATGAAATCTTGGGCAGGAATGAGAGATGGTAGAATCGTAGAATAGTTTGGGTTGGAAGGGACCTTTAAAGGTCATGTAGTCCAACCTCTGAGATGTGTCAAACCACCTACATGAACTGTGCTTTCTTAACAATAAACCTGAATTTCTAACTAGTTAAGTATTTTCCAGAAGGTCCTCAATGATAGAATTTATGGGGAGAATATGTCCAAAATAAAATGCAGCACGTAAGCAATGAGCAGAAGAGCATTAATTGTAAAGAACTGTATAGAATAATGAAGATACTCTCAAGTCTACTTGATGTGGGAGTATCTGATGAGGAGGAGTGATATGTACCCAACAACCCCTGCAAGATGCAAAATAGATTATTTATGCAAAAGAATCTGGCAGAAACATATTCATAACAACCACATGACTTCTCAGGTAGTCTGCATTGAAATGCAGTTGCCCAAGTTGAAGAGCAAGACTATCACTGCGTACAGCTTTGATCACCATCATTAGAAAGGCACCACCTTAAATTCAATATGCTCAAGCCCAGCACTTGCTGCCAGCTCTGTGGATATCGAGATGCTCCCTCTCTTCTCTTCCCTGGTTTGGCTTCCAGATACCTGGTCAGAGCCACCACCATGCCTGCGCCATTTGCTGCCTCTCTGCCTCTAGTGTCCCTCAGTGGACATGGATGAAGCACACATTCAGAATAATGTCCCTAATAAGCAACTCTGTATTTTGCATAACTGTGATATTATATATCACTGCCCACTGAGTGCTATGTATTTTATTGACGGATAGGGAGACAAAATGGGAGATTCATTTATGGGCTCAAGTGCTGCAAGACTCAGTGCTCCACGGGTTGCCTACTGCAAAATCTGTTAGGGACCTAAGAGTGCATCTTCTCTACAAACTCATGAAAACAAGAGCATAAAGTGGGAATCACGAGATCACTGTAGTGAGCGGGGGCATTGTCTTGACAATAGAAATAACTGAGGGAGGAAGCCTGGCTCCCTTAGGCACTCAATTTCAGGCTGCTGGGCTTCCTGAGCTGGAATTTTCTTCCATATATGGTTGCCTATGGCAGCTCTTTCCCACAAAATACAGCTGGAATGCTTCAGATTCTGACAGGAGGTGAGAAAATGGGATTTAAGTTGTTGCCATAGCTGACTAGCTTCAAGAAAGCAGCATCTTCTGTCACCGAGGTGAATGCTTTTATTACTAACTGCTTGATCCCTCTTACTGCAGCTCTTCCATCTTGCATGGCCAATTTTTTTTTTCTTGAATTATCTTTTCTTTTTTTGGACCAGAGAAGGACAAATACAGAGAATGGGATAGTTGAAAATTAATTCATCCTATAGTGCGTATGGAGCTATTTCAGTAAGCATGGAGCACTAAGCATTCATAATCACAGGGACAACACAGGCGTTCCCTTGCTCTGACAAGTAGCCTCAACAAGCTTTAGCACCTACATTTTGTCTCTCTTGCCCCATTAAGATTTAATTACTTTTGCAAAAGGAGAAACTCCAAAGGACTTCCTCCAAGAGAAAGAACTAAGACACTCAGACCAGCTGCCGGTAAACTGGAAGACGGGAGGCTGAGCCCCTTCAGACAGCAGAGGGAACTGAACGCCGCTCCATCTAGCTGGGAATGCTGCAGCTGCCTTATGGCTAGCAATGGGGTCTGCTCTCTGGCACGCTTTCTTTGGTCAGAGTACTAGTGGGAAAGTGGTTTCTCAGGATGAAGAACCCCACATGTAAATGAGCGTGTACTTTATAAATTCCAGGATTTAGGTGGGAGATCTCAGCTGCTGCAAAATAACTTCCTCTTTCTATCACATCTCCGTGAGAGATGGAGCAATTCGGGCTTTGATAGAAAGGAACTGCCTTTGAAGAGCACAGCTGGAGCGTGTTTTGTGGGGATTGCTGCTCACAGTACAAACAGGGGAAAGAAAAAGGTAGTGCAGAAATCAAACCCAGCGACCCCAGGAATCAAAATGACGTAGCAGTTGCTCTCCCTTCTCACCTCCATCAGCACAAGGCTGAGTGTCCCTTCAGCAAATGAATGAAAGGAGCCAGGACCACCCGATTCCCATCAGACTTTCTCAGTGGGTTGGTTTTTCTGTTATTGTTGGAGGGTTTTTTTTAAATCCCCATGAGTTTTTGCTTCGTCAGTGGTTAGGATAAGTATGCTCCATGTTTGATTTCATCTAGACTCTGATGAAATAGCCTAGTCTCATCGTCTGCTGTGCCTTTGTCTACACACAAGCTAGTCAGCATTTCTAGTGTGGTATAATGCAGTACTCCATACAGGTAGAATAAGCAGCACCATTTACCAATAGCAATCAAACTGTACAAATCTTCCAGCACATATAGCAAACAGAAGTCAGAAAAAATGGGCTAAGAAGTATATTTACACATACTCTAGGTTAAACCTGCACCGGTAAATCCCACTCAGAACTAATTTCTTTATTTGAAGCTTAAGAAAATAGCATACAATCCACATGATATCATACAGTCATTGACTGGATAATAGCTGGGGGGAAGACAGCTCACGTAGAAATAGATCAGAAGTAGTGGTGAATTCTGTGACAGGTACCTTAGCATGTGTACATATGCATTTATACGTCTATATACACACTTACACAGTCTAGCAGTTGTAGCTAACTGGACGAACTGAATTATCCTGCAAAAGCTCCAGGCTACCTAGCTAGAATTTAACAAGGCAAAGCTAGCCTCTAGGGACAGGGTTTAGTGGTGAACTTGGTAGTGTTAGGTTAATGGTTGGACTCGGTGATCTTAAGAGTCTTTTTCAACCTAAATGATTCTATGATTCTGGCTCTGCAAACATGCCCTTAAATTCTGTCAGGTAAGCAACAGGAACCACAATATTTGAGTTAGATTACATTATTTGAGCATGTGGTGCAGCGCGACCATTTACAACAAACTCAGCAAGACACTGAATTAAAGCTTCCTGAACATGTACCAAAACAAGGCTATGCTTCTTCTACATGTTTAAAAAGAAACTGCCATTTGAAAACTCTAGGCTTTCAGGGATTTTTTGCCTTTGGTGTTTGTTCAGGATCATGCCTTTCATGTTTATTTAGATCAAACAGAAGCGTATATCACAGTACTTTGGCATAGTATACGGGACAGGTTATTTCTAAAAGAAAACGTAAGATTATAACAAGACAGTTTATCAAAACTTTGGAGCATGACAGAGATTGCAAAGCGCGAACTTTATACATATGCTCCAAATTATGCACTGCTTTATAAAGTGTCAGCCAGACTCAACAGAGAGTCAGTTAAACTCCCGTACTGCTGGAGTTACTCATTTCAATCTCTTTCAACTGCATTAAAATAATACCAGTATCAGCGGGCACTGGTTACAGCCTGTGCAGAGCTTTATTTCAGAAAGTGTTGCAGCAGTCAGACTGCATGGGTCTCCAAGGGAGTTCATAGCCTGTGCAGCCCTCAGACAGCACTTCATGAAATACACAGTACCTAGAAAGTAATAGCAATAAGAGTGGATTTGGGGCTCAGAAGGAGTAAGACTGGCTGTAGCCAGCCACTAAAGATAGATGCACTACTGGCTTTGCGATGGAAAGTTCTGATTTGGCCATCGTAAACAGAAAACACGCTAATTGCAACAGATAAGTAACAGCAAGGCAAGCTTGAAGTGGCATTGCCTGTCTGCTTTCACGTGCCACTGATCCATAACCTCTGTTCTTCCAGGGCACAGGGCTATGGCTGATGCTGGGCGATCGTGTGGCAGCTATCCACGCTCTCCACGCGTACAGCTGAGCGAGAGAGAACAGCAGAACATACAGCGGAGCCCTCAGACAGCTCTGGGAATATTTGTGCAAACCCAAGTGCTCTATGCTAACATCCAGGAAGCAAACCAGGGCCGGGGTCCCTGCATCCGAGCTCGTGAGGAATGGGTGGTGTTTAGAGAGCAGGTTCGGCTTATGCGACTGACGGAAGGACCAGCCCCAGCATCGGTTCGTGTGACTCGACCGTGTCAATCCTGGCCACGGACATGAAACACACTCAAGACTTTCGGTGGGCTGCAGAGAACCAGATCTGCTCTCCCTCGCCTTGCCCGGGTCCTTCCCACCCCCTCGCCGCGTGTCCTGCTGTGCTGGCTGAGGGGCCGGATCCCCGCGCTCCTTTGCCCCATGCTCGCTGACAAAAAAATGAGGTTTCCATTCCCCCCCAGTGCCCTGCAGTGGCAGGGACAGCTGCACACCGGCAGAGCCAGTGGCAATTCACCACGGTGCCAGCCCCCAGAAAAGGCCCATAATAATACTGAAATTGCCATAAAAAATGGAAAAAACCCACACCAAGCCCAGAAAGCTGGCTAATCCTAAGTAAAACGTTTCAGAGATTTGACACATCCTGGCAACCCAACAGATAGTTTGGAAATCAAAACCTGCAGCTTCTGTGCTTCTCCTCGTTTCACTGCTCGGCCACAGAACTCCATAGCTTTTCTTCAACGTGCGCCGCAAGGCAGCGCTCGCTTCATTGCCAGGCTGTTTAAATTCTCCTCCTCTGCGCGCTACCCACGCTCCAGCAAAACCAGCGTTTCACCTGGCCGGTGAGCTGACCTGCCGCATCCCATCAGAGCCACCCAAGCACCGGCACTCGGCTCACCCCTCGCTGGGGGTGTCCATGCCCCCCCGGCTCCGGATGCCGGGTGCCCAGTGACACCCAGCCGGGCTCCAGCTCCCTCCCCAGACACGCGCGGCTCCACCGCAGATCCCACGCCGGTCCCATCAAGACGTCTGCCACCTGCAAGTGTTAGCGGGTGCTCCCTTGTTCCCAGGTGGGAAGAAAGACATTTTCCTCGCTCACCTTCCTATCACTTCACAGAATCACAGAGTCACAGAATGTTCAGGGTTGGAAGGGACTTCTGTGGGTCATCTAGTCCAACCCCCCTGCCAAAGCAGGGTCACCTACAGCAGGCTGCACAGGACCTTGTCCAGGCGGGTCTTGAATATCTCCAGAGAAGGAGAATCCACAACCTCCCTGGGCAGCCTGTTCCAGTGCTCCGTCACCCTCCGAGTGAAGTTCTTCGACTTTCAGACCTCTCCCAGCTGTTTCTCTCCCAGCCTGACCCATTGCGGGCTATGTGACCATTCAGAAGCTATTCCAGATCTTTCTCTATCCTCTTTCCTTTTTGGTGTGTTTTTTCCACTTCTGCTAAATCTTTTTTCAGTTGATCAGCTTTAGCAAAATCAAAATGTCTGCTTGTTTTTTATCGGTGATATATTAGCTGCAGCCTTTGTTTGAGTAATTCCAAGCTTGATTACTATTTATTTTTCTTTTTCAAAGGAATGGGTGACTAATGGGCTTAGCTTTCTCTGTAATTTGGATCTGTGGTGAATTTCTGTGTGACTGGATTTGAATACAACAGAAGTAAATAAACAGACCTGTAGCTGAAGTTTACAGCATGCACGTCAGAGGGAAAAAGTTCTTTGTATTGGCCACAAGGACAAACAACATCCATGCCCACAGTCCTGGAAACCGTATGTTTCTGCCTGAAGATCAGACTATCACAGTTCAGCAGCCTAACCAAAATGAGACACGTATCCACGCTCCACTTCAAATGACAGCGGATTTGCTGGCTCCTGTGGAACTTTTCCTGCAAACTTTTACTCCCTTGGTCAGAAAATGTATGGTTTGACCTGGGAAGGTAACTAACACACAAGCTGTGTCTGCACGCAGCTACACTAAAGAAAAAGCACTTTAGCTGCATCATGAGGTAAACTAGGTGAGGTCAACCAAACCAGAGATGTCGTTCGATCCTCAAGATGCTTCACCTTTTGAGAAAAACCCACAGTGTTTTCCTACAGTGACTTTATCTCAGGATGGTTTGTGTCAGTTAGTTACCCTGCAGCAAAACCACGTTTTTCGAGCCAAAACTACATGCTGCAGTCAAGGACAAAGAGCAGAGATGAAGACGGCCCCCTCTTTGGTGTTTGTTGAGCGGTTGAGCCTGGCTGGCAGTCGGACACAAGGCAATTATTGATGTGCAAACAGCACTTTGCACTCGGTTTTGATTTATATATTTAAATAGAAAACACAGATTCCACTAATTCTGTTGTGTTTACCCTTCCCCTGCGAGAAAAAATTACTCTTGCAAAGTAAATTAATTTGATCACAATATGAAGGTTCAGAACCATGCTCACCAAAAGCCAACATAATACATTCTCCCTGTCCCAGGTTTTAGTCGGCGCCTTTCTTTCTAAATAAGCACACTGTTATATTTTCATGTTTTTCATGTTGGGTTTTTTTTGTTTTTCTTTTTTTTATATCTGAGGCTGGAATTATTCCTACAGCAATTTATACCTTCCTTCCCCCACATCACTTGCCCTTCCTTGTCCTCAGCAGTAGCCTAGCAAAGGCGCTAACATTTGTGGGGAGATTCCCCAAAGCTTCCTCTGCCATTATGCTCAGTCACATACAGAGGAGGTTCTGAATCGCTGGCTTTGGTGTAAAATGGCTTTGGGGCAAGGGGACAAACGATGACCTGTGAGTTGCTTAAGCTCTGTTTAAGCCCTCAGAAAGCACAGACTGGATCCCGAGTCTACAAAGACACAGGTTTCTTACTCTGCTGGGTTAGCAGTGGGCTCTGGGCACAGCGGGTGCATCAGGATAACTGCTCGCAGATATAGCAGACGCTAGACATTTTGTCAAGTAAGTTGCTAGAGTTGTGGTTATAAAGTATCTGATGCTGAAAATAATTACAAGCTGAAAGGTAAAACAGCACAAAATGCAGTTCAAAGGTTGCTGCACACTGGTGCCAAGTATACACAGATGGTGAATTGAAAGCATGGTTTTAGAGGTCATTTTATGTTTGCAGCTGGTCTAATCCAGAGAAACCACAGCATTTGGTAGTTATGTAGGTAAGCATCTAAGAAAAGAACATTGAAAATATTAAGATCTTCATCTAGGTCAGCAGGAGTGACTACAAAAAAAAATTAGAAAAGAAAACAACAGAATAAAGAAGATAGCTTGCAAGATTATAGCTACTTTATGTTCAACTACATATATTTAAATTGCTAGGCTTGGAAAAGGTCATGGTCTTTATGAATCACTTGCAATGCATTTCTTACTGGGTTACTTTATATAGGATGATGTGTATCTTCCTCCTTGTAAGGACACGTATTTACCTCTCGGGCACAGCCTGTGGATGGAAGGCTCCCTCGTAACGTCATGGCTTACATCACTGCAAAGAGAAGTAGCCCGCTCATACCAATGGCCAACAGTTCACTTGCAAAGCCGTTAAAACTAGTACCCCTCAGTATTTCAAAGTTAGTGAATCTGTAACATAAAGAAAACAAAAAAGCTTCACCCAATTTGAAGCATGTATCTGGGCTTGGATTTTTTTTCCTTTGGTATACAGAAGTTTGTATATTCCATGGAATTCCTGTATTGTGGCCTTAATTCCTCCAGAAACACTTCTGATATCAAAATGTATTCTTAACCTATATGAGACATATAAATTGCATTTTGTGCTGCATCCATCACCTCTTCACTTTCACTGTTCACTGTTCACCATCATATGATTATTGTGTGTAATTAGAAACCAAAATGAATGCCTAGAAAGCGGACAGCATAAATAATAATCAAAGACTACAGAAATATTAACCAACAAAGAATGACCACACAAAGGAAATGGAACCTATGCTGCTGCACAGATCTACTGTATGTATGTTGTATAATTCCTAACTTTATTTACACCTAATGTGGTATATAATCCACTCTATCATCAGGTACCACAACGCAAAATTGTACTTCAGGTCCTGCTCTCCTGCTCACAGTGTTGTTAGTTAATTAACTAGTAACAAATAGAAACCCCCTACACTTGGTTCAGTTCAAGAATTTTCTGAATTACAATACAATAACTTATTTTAATAAAACTAAATCAAATCCCAGTAGCAC
>Ga0181612_153389_pt1 | contig 12044 bp, 1 predicted proteins | sample HoacroProtozoa21_FD_119630 | JGI IMG/M metagenome (GOLD analysis project Ga0181612, IMG submission 119630) | Hoatzin crop microbial communities from Cojedes, Venezuel. Combined Assembly of Gp0051906, Gp0051904, Gp0051908
AAAAAAAAAAAAAAATAATACTGATAAAGGTAGGATTGTTGAAATAAAAACTGAAAATGTCAAGAGAGAAAAGTGAAAATGTATAGAATTCTAACGGAAGAGGGAATAATTTCAATAAAATAGCAGAACAGCATCAGAGATCATCCCCATTTCAAGGAGAAACAGATAATGAATTTTTGTCACCTGAGCAAGGACTGCCTAGTTGACAAAGGTTCATTGGGTGCCTTATCGGGAAAGGTGAACATACTAATGACTAGCTTAGCAGATCGTTATTCTCAGTTGTCTGTGTGTATCAGTCAATAAATAATTACTTTTTACTTTGAAGTTGTGTTTATCCTGCCCACAGAGTGTCTTTGTAAGTGGTAAAAACACTCAGTGACACACAGAAGGAGGCTTATACTGTGAAAACTGGAGAAGGCAGATGTAGCATTGAGAAAGGAAGAGGCCAGAAGATTTCTGGAGAGAAATTTGCTGAATTTGGTGCCTCTGGTAAGAAGAGGGAGGTGGAGGCATTGATTATATTACACTCCTGTTTCCAGCAGAGGTCTGTGTGTTTTCACACACCCCGACTGCTCTTTCAGTAGTGGCAATCAGTTCTATGACTGAATCCCTAGCAAAAGAGAGAGCAGTGAGTGTTTTGTTGAATTCAATAAATTCTTTTCATAGGAAACAACATATTTTTCCTATAGTTAGTGTTATCTACACATAGAGATATATTTATGGTATCATAGGGTAAGTGTTTGCAGGATCACAATCTGTGTTAGCAATTAATAATCAAATTTTGTGAAAATAGTTGTTTAACAGACTTTCTGCAGGGATTAAACATTTTTTGTTTCTTTTGTGAGAAATTGATACATATCCCACACTAAGGATTCATCATTGGCTTGATAGAGTAGTTTCATTGCTACATTCAGAATGAAATGTGGAAAGATAAGAGGCAATGCCTTTTAACATTGCCTAGAGTTTATCACTCAGAAGTAGAACAAGGAGAAGATTTCTATCAGAAAAGAGAATAGCTTGTATAAAGGAATAGATATAAGGTGAAGAGTCAGGGAAAGAGAAAAGGAACAGGTGTTTGAAAAATCTCTACACACTCTGCCATATGAAAAGAAATCATTGAAAATCGAATTTGAAGTAATTTTTTTTTTCTTTTTGTACTAGCATACTGGAATCTTGCTTCTATTTGAGACTAAAATAGTTTTTTAATGCTTCCATTACAAATCAGGGATAATGGCTAGCAACAATCTCAAAGGAGTGTTGATGGAGTATCAAATGACATAAGAAGGCTCATATTACCTTTGATCAAATCTTTTTTTGTATATTAATGGTTTTAACTTTCGTCTTTTTGTGATATGCATGCTAACAGATCTAGTTCTACTCAATGAAGTTGCAGGAAGTGTAGTTAATTGACATTCAATTATATTTTTGCTTCACATATTATATCCATATTATCATTACTTTTAAATAATGATAAGATTGTTTTTGATTGGACTTCTATTATTATTTTGAGTGGAGAGAATAATCAGTAAATGGACAAAAAACCCCATAAAGTACTATGAATTACTTTCCAAACCAACCAGAGTGGGCAGAATAAGAGTCATTTTCCTTAGTTCATAAAAAATCACACTAAGAGTCTCAAATCTGGTGCAATTAGGGGTCTTTTTCAATATTAAAAGAAATACCTGCCATTTATACTGCTAAATAGACCAAGGAAAGAATCCAGCTGAGATAAAGGAGTTGTTTTTTCTCCCTAGCTGGAACACACAACAGAAATAGATAATCTGAGAACTGTTCTGGTGTTACTGAGTCCTATGTTCTGAAAGTTTTGGAAAAAGAAAGTATCTTTTTTTCCCTGAACCAGTCATCAACATACAAAGATATTACTTCATGTGTTCAAGAACCTTCCACCTTCGAGTAGAAAAGGTTGATTACCTGTAGTAAATACATTTCATAGTATTTTTTTGTTAAATACTAAGATATCTACGTGCTCAGTTCTTATGCATTAATTTCACACATGTATGAGCTTACAATAGAGGAAAAAAAGTACAAGGTACTTAGAGGAACTTGTTTGGATTTTATATATCTTAATTGAAACAGACAACCTGTGGAAATCTTCTTGGAATTTCATGTCAAAAATATCAGTAAATGTTGTTGTCTACACATTAATAAGTCTAAAATGTCTTTTAAATATTTTCATGGTGAGAAGAGAATTATAGAGACAATCCAAATCACAATAATGGAACAATTCTTTCATCTGCTTATTCTGCATGCTTGCAAGTTCTTATTTTAAGGCATATATCACCTTCTGATTATCATTTAACAAAGATATGGTACATTAAACAGTAAAGTTTACGTGTATTTTGTAAACAAGCTCAACAAATTTCAAAACTACATTCACAGAAAATGTGTGAATAAACTTCACCAATCAGTAATACCATTCTCAACCCAGTACCTATGTAGTAATAGATACCCCACTTACTCATTTAAGTGACCCTGACAGGTCATATTGTCATTTACATATATGTAGACTCCTGCATTTTAATGTCTAATGGATGCACTTTTGTGTGTTACAAATCATAAATCTTATCTTCTTTACAAAGGACCTTCACAGATCATTAAACATTATTTTTTTGTTGTGTTCTCAGACTGTTTTTATTTTAATCTTTGTGGGTAATTCTGAAGAATCATGTTGAAATTCATTCCAAACATCAGCAATAGAAAATATACCCCAAACATTATTGCGCAGATATACTGAACTACCACTCAATATCCGAAAGAAGACCTGAAATATGTTCAATGGGCATATAGCTCCTTCAAAGTAAAAAACCTAACAGAAATAATAATAATTTAAAAAACCTGATTGATGGGGTGATAAGCTCACCAGCTACAGCTTTTATGCACTAGTAGTCAGTTCTGCGACTATTATGGACTCTGTCACAGGTCTGAACATTTCTTTTCTGCTGGCAGAAATCATTATTTTATGAAAAATTGTGACTAGGAGAGATGGTCTCTCTCTTGCAGTTATAGGGTTCCACCAGGCAAAGAATTAGTATGTGAGGATGATTACATTTTTCAGTACACAGCATAATAAGGCATTAAAGACCATATACAAAGATTAATAACATGCAAAAGAGTATAAGCAACATACAAATATTAACCATATTGTTGTCAGTATACTGAACTGTATAAAGCGGTATTGTCCGGACTGCTTTCAATATGACCCTGCAATTTACACAGCCAAAGCCCAAAAAACCACAATGAGTTTAATTCTTCAGATTCTTTCCCATGTACTTGTAGTTGTAGTTAAATTCTACCCCTTGTTTGCTGAAAAAGATTCCATGTAGTACTTGATATAAAAGACTACTGACTGTGTTCCTTCTTTCAGTGGGAGTTTATTAACAAATTGCATGGTATACTTATAAACAGATTTCATCAGATATTGTAAATGCTGTTTGGTGTCTATTGTGTTTTCTTTCTGTTCGCAATGTACAGGCATTTTGCAGAGACAGACAGTAAATAGCTACAGTGAACTTCTACAGTAAACTGGTACCCTCTTGTTCTGTTTGTCACTTTTCACGTAATGGTGAAGGAATAAAGATCAAGTGGATCTGAAAGTGAGTGACCACAAACCAACATAGATGTCTAGTTTTCTCAATATATATGGGAAAAAAGATCTGAACTGCTGTGAAATTCTTCCTTTCCCTCTTCAACTAATATTGGGAAAAAAATCTCATCTGGGACTCTCAGTCTTTTGGTATGGTATACTGCAAGGATAAATAAATCCCTAAATTCCTGGAGGATGTATACAGTATCACCTTTCGTATAGGTCATACTATACCTATAGTATCACTTGACAAATGCCACTTTAAGGATTAATGGGTTAAAATTTCTTTTTTTCTGAAGAAAGAAATCACAGAACATAATTTTTTTAACTGAGTGTTGTGATGGTGATTTACTCTTTAGGTTATTGAAACTATTCAAAGTCATTAATACCACATTCCTTAAACCTGTGATGCCAGAAAATACTACTTAAGTGAAGTATATATGCATAGTGAATCTGAGACTATGTAATTTTAAATTAGAGTTCTCTACAATGCTCATTAGAAGCCTTCTCATGCTACGCTGTAATTCAGAGGCATCGTCCTGAGAAATGGATCCCAAATATTTTAGTTACATGATATCAGAATTTGTAATATTTGAAGGTACAATAAAAATATTAATATTCTTGTTAAGTTAGTCTACTGTTACTCAAATGGAATTTTCCTCAGAGATGTCTCTAGGATGGGATGTATGGTCGTGTACTGTGACACTTTGTTCTTATTTTTTCCACACTTGAAAGCACAGTGTACTCAAATGTTCATAATTGTGCATTGCTTATTTTGAAACATTACTGGAAACAATTGGCATCTATATAAAAATAAGAAACAGGAGCATTTTGATGTAAAAATTAGTGCTTTTTATACTGTACTATTCTTGGCAGTATTTTGCAAAGTTATGTACATGTATTTTTAGTCTTTCCATTGAAATGGTCAAATATCATATTCTTCTGCCTTTGAAAGATAATGAAGACTATGAACTATACAGGAGGCAACATCTAATAGTCTTTTATTTTTTCCTTCTGTCAAATGAAGAAAATTTTGAGGGTAATAATTTCTTTAAGATATAACCACCATATTCAACAATCATGATAGCAGAAGAGTCCACAAAAACATCTAGCACAGAAATAACAGACAAACAATAGAACTGCATGTATCGGAAAACAAAGAACATGGTTATTTGAATTGGAAAATGCAGAAGAAAACATTCCAAATAATTTGTAAAGAAAATGATCATCAAAGAAAGGACATTCATGACTTTTAACTTTTAGTAATTCAGGACTCAACATCTTAGAGTAAAGCTGACATCAGGAACTCAGCAGAGGTTGAAGTTCTTGTCAAAGATTATTTTCTCACACAATAAAGTGTGTAGTCTTGTAAACATACAAGCAGTTCATATTTTTTCCCACCTCAAGTCCTGTCTCCTTTAAAAATCCTCTAAAAAGAATCTTCTAAAGAATAAGAAACAGGTAACCTAGCCATGTTATCACTAATCTAAAAAAATCCGCTACAGAACAGAACTGATGCTCAGGAAGATATTTTAACTAAATGTTTTCAGATTGCCTCACATAAAAAGATTTTAATGGCTTCAATGACATAAACCATTTATAAAAATAAATAAATTTTTAAAAGCAATAAATGTGTTTGATATTCTAAAGGGTTTATTTTTTTAATTCTGTTCTTTTAAATTAAAATATTAAAAGAAACGTGTCTCAAGACACTGAAAAAGTCAGAGGCAGTGTGTCATAGTCTTATTTTATAATTAAGAGAGATCAGACATACCAAGCTAAACATGCTGCAGAGAGGTGTCAGCTGAGGTATTGAAGCATGATCGCATGTTAGCACGGTGCCAGACTTAAGCTACTAAATCCTGTTCAATGTTGTCTCAACATGAAAATATTTCTGCTTCAGTATGTAAACATGAGTGATTCTCTGCACTGTACTCTACTGGACATTTCCTAAGTTGCTTAAATGCCTTAGGAAATGTTCAGTAGAGTAAAGTGCAGAGAATCACCTAAATGTCATAGTGTTTGCAAGGGCAGGACCAAACATGAATTAAAACATTTATTTCTTTAATTATGCATATATTTTACACTACACCTTGATCTTCCTTTGTGGTTATAATTAGAAATGAATAAAAATAAAAATAAATAAAAACAGAAAAATATTTGGTTTATCAATATTACTGATGATTTACTAAAAATTTTGTGATTTCTGACTTCAGTATTTTCATGTGTTTCAATTAAAGTATCTTGCGTAAAGAAAAATGAACAAAAACATCATCTGTAGATAATCCAGGATTACAGAGAAACATATTTATAGCCAGAAGTTGCCCTGAATATATATTGATGATGACGGTATCATTCTTGGAAAAGATGAATATTCTCCCCACTTTACAGGATTATTCAGTTATGAATTCTCATAAAATCAGTATCAATTGACATCTGAAGAAATTTGAGCTCTTAATCTTAAAACTGGACAAAAAAAATTAATATTTTGCTAACTGGTAAAATTCTAGGGAAAAAGGAGTACAGCAAAACTTTCAGTTTTCTGATAATGAGATAGTTGCATAATAAATGGAATGTAGTGCAGAATAAAAAAAAAATTAAGTTAATTTATCTTCTTGTTTGCAAGTTGGATGTAGCTCTGCGTTTCACCAGATATTTGAAAGGTCTCATTGAATGAAGGAAAAGAATATTTAACTTGCAGATTTTTCACAACCTATCGGTCATTTAATGAAGGAAAAGAATATTTAACTTGCAGATTTTTCACAACCTATCGGCGAAAATTTTCAGTAGGGAAATGTTGAACTTTCTTACAGACAACTTGCTGATTCTGTGGTGTTATGACTGTTCTCTGAAACAAGGAGCTGATTGCTTGATATTTAAATTAGGAAAAGCCACTGTAACAGGTGCATATGGATTCCACCAAACATGGTCACAGAGTGTCATTTTTCCTTCATCATTTATGTACCTCACAATACACAGTATGGAGAAAAGTTTAATCTTGATTTGAATACTTTTTGGAGGTTTCAATACATTTTTAATAGGGTGTTCCACTGGTTAATTCTTATTGGTAAAATATTGCACATTTCAATAGTCTTGGTCTGGGGAACTGAAATTTGGGTGCAAACTGCTTGATGAGTCACATAGAAAGAGGTCTCTTGTGAAGTTCCTAGCTCAGGTGCCTGTAATAGTGGGTTGTGAAGCTGAAGCTAAAGAAGATATCTGAATCTTAAATTACAAATATAGCCTTATTCAGGGATGTTCATGTCAATTAATTTCAGATAAAAAACTAAGTATGGCTTAAAGGGTGTCTAAAGATTCTTGCAGGTTCTTTGCACTGGTAAAAAGTAATCTACAATTAATAAGGTAAGAAACTTCGTATAGGAGAAATTCTTCAGGAAGGTGAATAGAAATATTTATGTATATTTTAATCAGTCAGGAATAGTTCGGCCCTTTAGTTATAGTAGCTATTTATATTGTCTTATACAGAACTGGTTATTTTATAGATAGATAGGTTTGGTTGTTACCATTACTTTTTGCAATTAATATTTTATGAGGGATCTCTTTTTCCTTAAAAATAACACTTTCATTATTTTTACTGGAATTCTTTTTGTGTCGATAACATTTGTGTAGCAATTAAGTTGTGTGCAAGATTCAGAAAACATTAACTTTAAATTTTAAATATTTTAATGATTTTTAATAATGTACTTGCCTTAATATGCATAATTGTTTATAATTCATTAATCAATTTCATTCTTTATGTTTACAGTGGTAATACTCTGAGAAAGTTCTAAACATTTTCTTGAAAACAGCTTGCAAGGTGACTAAGTGCTCGATGTCTTTTACGAATAACTCTGTCTTGTCACAACCACCAAACTGCTAAAGCTTTCATAATGTGAATATACTTCAGTGTATCTTTCAGGGTTATTTCAAGGTATTGTGAAAGTTGGTTCAATATTTGTTCATAGCTAGTCATTAGCATAACACCCAGTAATCTTTATGAAAAGCACATAACTGTTGGCAGCAAGTCAAAAGTTACCACTGTCACTGAAGTGATAAGGCATGAAGCCAATTTAATTGTTAGGCACAGGCAGCTCCTGGAAACTCCAAACCATTTTGTAAAAGCTGTTTGAAAAATATATTTCAGGACACAACAGAAAATACTGTTGTATTTAGACGTAAAACGTTGAAATGTTGAGAAAGAAGGTCCTGGTAAATCAGCATCAAAGTCTCAAAGAGTCTCTGGGAATTCCAACTTAGAAATCTTACTTTATTAGATTTTTGTGGGTTTGGATTCAAAATTCAGAACATAATTCATCTCACCTAATGTTAGCTACCTAACATTTGATATAAACTATTCATTTAGGATCTCCTAAGAGTCAAGGGACAATTATTTCCAGGGATGATTCATTATATTTTCTTCAAAAAATATTACAATTCAGGATGAACTGTTTCCTAGAAATGCCTGTTTCATTTCACTGGCTGTTAAGAAAGCTTATATATTAAGTTTAGATTACATACCAAACTTTGAGATGATTAACTCCTTTCATAGTAGCTGACTCCACTTTCTTTTATATAAAATAAATACTTCTTTATAAATAAATTATAAATACTAAATAAAATTGGTTATAAAATAGTTTAGATTTGCTTTTGTTTTTAAAATGTATTCAGTTTGCTTTATTTTTATTTAAAGTGAGCATAGTTGAGCATCTTACACGCTTTGTTGTCCCTCAAATAAATGTGTAACTAATTCAATATTTCAAAGGGATTTGCCTTATTAAAACATTAATGAAAAAACTAAAAAATATTCAACCCATAAATCTCTATTTTTCTTTGATTTGTATGTTGCCTGCCAGTTAATAAGCTTGGTAAAGAGTCCCTTTTTGTAGTTGTGGGCCCCATTGCAATGCAGAAAACTTAAGCAGAAGCAGATAGATAGAGTCCTCTGACTCATAGCAGATTTACACATGTGTAATATCACACTTGATGTAGTTTCCACTCAGGCCATGAGTTCAAAATGCTTATTCATGCTTGAAAGGTTTGGAGTATCTGCTAAAGCAACCTGTACACAATGTTCTTATTTTTCAGAGAAATCCTTTTCATGTTGTCATCATAGCGAACTTCAGCTCTGGAGGCTTTTCGAAACATCTGGTCACCGCATAAGCAGTGGTTAACCTCCACAGTGGTCAGTACCTTTTAGCAGTAGATGTACTTATACAAGCGGACAACTGGTGGAATTTCTGCAGTGTTTCCAGTTCTACTTCCTGTATGCCTAAAGAGATAGAATGTGAAAGACCAGGCTAGCCCATTTTTAGTAGTAGTAAGTACAAGAACAGCTACATTTGGATGTGTTTTCTGAAGCAAGGTGGCTGGTTTTGATAACTGTGGAAGTCCTCTCTGAAAAGGTTTTTACTACAAAGCTTTCTCAAAGATGCCACGGTGGAGTTTTTTTGAGTTCTCAGTCATTTTTTCTCCTCAGACAACACTGTTATACACATAACCATTACACGTAAATTCAACACTCTTCAAAAAAAAATGTCATAATTTTATATCTGCACAAATAATCATGACTCATTCATGATTTTGCCTAAAAAGAAAACAAAGATCACACATCATTTTGCCTTTCTGAGAGTTCAGCAGTATATTGCTTATAGCCTGCAACCAGTACTCAGAAGATATTATAGCTCTTGAAATGTAATATAACTGTGTAAATATATGTAGAATTAAAGGAAAACTCTAATATCTTTTAGTAAAGGGTCTGTCAACTAAGAGACAGAAATTGATTGAATACTAGCTAGGGTTTTTTTTCTATACAGAGATTGTGCCTACTCTTGTGAAACTTCTGTAGAGACGACTGAAAGGCAAAGCGAAACTGAGAAAGATGACTGAGCTAATGTTTTGGCTTATATAGCACCGTGAATGCTCTTCGGCTTTATAGCTTGTGTGAACAGCAACAAATTTAGTGGACAATGTATCTGGTTTCAGTACAAAACCTGAGCAGCCAGGCACTGTGATGTCCCTAAGCCACTGGAGCATAATGTGAAATACCTATATAAAAAGGGGAGTTTCTCAGGAAAAATTAATGCTGTGATTTCAATTAATCTCATTTATAGTATGCCCCCAAAGGACCATTTTATCATATTTGTTCAACTTAAGACTATGCATGAAGACACAAACCTTATTCCGTAATGGTTTATTAACAAGTTAGCTAAGAAAATTATTTGCTCTGTTAATAGAAAGAAGAAATAGTGAAATATCAATTCCTTATTTATAGAATTAGCACCAAATTGATCTCTGCTGTAGCTACACTGCTTTTCTTGAATATTTACCAGAAATGAAATCACTTTTGCAGGAATGCTTTTATGAAATATTTCTCAGGCAACTGCTTTTACATCACTACAGTTACTTATGTGGCGTATCTATTCTAAAAATATGACTTTAGACAACAGTTAGTTTTTACACCTCCCAGGAACCCCAGAACTAACCAGGGACAGACTGAATGAGTGTAAGAAGAATGTGTAGTGATAGGAGAAGCCACCAATCTGTGAGTGGCAAACAACTGCCATAAATTCAAGATTTTGTCTAAGAATTTGTGCTTCCTCTTGAAAGTGAAAAAGATGCTAGCTTAATTCCTACTGATGGTAGAAACACAGCATATTTCTCAGACAATTTTTTTCTTGAAGAAAACTCTTAAGATTCTGAACAGTCTTGCAAAGGGCATGTGCATTAAAGAAGGTCGCATACAAAGGTTTTTGTAGATGATGTCCTAGGAAGATTTATACAATATAGAAAATGTAAAATAGGAAAATCTTGACCTGCTTCATACAGTCTTACTATACTAGCTATAACGAGCACATTACTATGTACTCCATTTTACTGTGTAGTGGAAACCAAGTACTTATTCTAAAGACCTAGCTATCTTTCAGTGCCTTGGTATTGACAACTTATGTACACTTCAAAGGCAAAAAAGTAACTTCATGGTGTGCAAATTCCAAAGAATACATATATTCCTGTTTTCTGGCCAAGCTTAGTCCCCAGAAAATCCACTTGGAAGTGCTTCCTCCCTTGTGATTGAAATGGAAGAAATGTGTACTCCTCACATGACTCAATATGGATGGAAAGGCCACACTCATCTTCCACACTAATACTAGGGTTGTATCCACACCTGGAGCTGTATAATTTAAATAAAGTATAAAAAAATAACAAAGCAAAATAAATAAATAAAATAAAATAAAACAAAATAAAATAAGGGTTTTTTTGTTCACTAGAGGCAAGAATTTAAATTATTCTATCTAATATCTGCCACCCTATGTGCTTTCTAAATTCAACTTCTAGAAAACTTTATTTCGGGTCCTCTTCTGGTGACTTTCAAAGCCAATCATTCAATTACTTGTAGATACAAATTGATTTCAATTAATGACTGTTAAAAATAATGTGAACTATATATATTATTAGTCAAAATAGAGGTTTTCTGGACTAATGTTACCAAAACAGTAATAGAATGCATCATTAGTAGTAGTCTGTAATGCAAAGCCTCTCTATTATGGCTTACAAGCTGAATCCAAGATAAGACTTCCTGCCCGTCCATGTGATCCACTTCTCTATCCTAGTTGATAAAATACTCCTAACTAACACATCAGTACTAAAGAGCTAGCATGAACTTGACAATAATGGTTATTAAAAAGAATAATCTAGGTGATGTCAAGCTGCACAGGTTGTATCACGGAGTTCAAAATCTTGCTCCTGTAATTCACTATTACATCATGATAAGAAAGGTTATTATAAATTAATTTGAAAAAGTTTTCATGCTTTTCAAAATAAATAAAAAAGGCATTTACTGCAATCCAAGATTTAGTTCTGTACCATAATGTGCAGTCCTTGGAATTGATATGGAGTGGTCATTAAATGATGCATACAACAGTACTTCAATAAGTTGCAGAACATAAAGAGTGTTTCTCCTGCTTATTGCCCCTTGTCACCGAACTCACAGTTATACTGTTTTTAGTGTGACTGTCTCTAAGCACAGATGCAAATCAGTGATTTCGAAATCTTGCTATGATTCAAGTGATCAATTGTTTCTGCAGTTCAGTCGTTTACCTGAAGTGTTTCAACTGTTTTTTATTGGGTATTTTATTGAGTGGTAAGTAATCTTGCTTTCACCAGAGACATTCTAGACATTTAAGACGAAACTTCTTTTGGCTGCGAGGCTAAATTTCATTCTCCAACTTTTCTTCCCCATTCTCTTCCCTGTTCCCTTCTCACCCTTTCTAAAATTTCATTGTTCATGGAAGATTTGATTGCTTCCCCACTTTGTCATTTGTAGTCTGCCATACTGATGAAGATGTCTTATTAAGACATCACAGATGTCTAATTGGCAGCTCAGTATTGAAGTCTGCTTGACCTGTGTTTACTGCTTCACTTAACATTTCTCTACATTCTTTTT
>Ga0181612_183011_pt1 | contig 12044 bp, 8 predicted proteins | sample HoacroProtozoa21_FD_119630 | JGI IMG/M metagenome (GOLD analysis project Ga0181612, IMG submission 119630) | Hoatzin crop microbial communities from Cojedes, Venezuel. Combined Assembly of Gp0051906, Gp0051904, Gp0051908
CGGTTGCGTGCCGTGTGGCTCCACCGACTAAAAAATTATGTGACTGGAAGCGTTTTTTTGGACATTTGTTGGTCACAGTCGCACAAATATCAGTAACTTTGCAGGTTGAATGAGTGACAACGCATAACGAAACGACAGAACAAAAAACGACCAAATAACTATGAAATGTCCAAAATGTGGCTATGAAGCCCCTGAGGGGTCAGCTTATTGCAACCATTGCGGCACCGCGTTGCCCATTGGTGACACCAATTGCCCCTGGTGCGGGCAAAACATCCCTGCGTCCTCGGTTTTTTGCCCCAGTTGTGGCAAAAAGGTGAATAACGATGGTTCAGAGGCTGCTGCAAGCGTGTCGGCTACCGGAGCGACGGTGGCTCAACCCACCTATAATGAGATACATCAGCACGACAGTCGCCGACAGGCAGCCGAACAAGCTTATAGCTACCAGCCGCCTCGTGCCGACAAATATGATGGTGACGACGATGATAGCGACGATGAGGATGATGGTGGCGGCAACTCAAATTTTAACCGCAATCTGCTGATTGGCGTGATTGCTGCTGCATTGCTGATAGGCCTGCTGAGCGCCATGCGCCATTGCAACAGTCAGGAAGACCGCCGCATGGAGGCTACTGCCGACAGTGTGGCTCTGGTTGCTGCCGACAGTCAGGACCCGCTAGCCATTTTCAACGCCGAGCTGAGCCGCAACAACATGACCAACGACGGTGCCATCGGTGCGGCAGCGGTCAAGTTTGGCGGCACCGACCCCGAAAACCCTGACCGCATAGTGGGCGTGACCTACAAGAACGATGACGACCGCCCGTTTATCAAGATTTATCAGCTGACGCGCAGCGGCAGCCTGTGGCAGCCCCAACTGGTGCAAACCAAGTATCTGGATGGGCGGACCATCAACATGGCTAACAGTGCCCTGATGGCAAGAGAGGGCACCGTGCCGCGTGCCGTGCGGATTGATGGCAAGGACTACCTCTATTTCGCTTTTGTCAACAACCTGCGCAATGCCGGCGAGGGCAATAACGGCAGGGTGGCACTATGCCTGTACGACCTGGACACCAAGAAGATCACGACCCTCAACTTTGACGGACCCATCAAGACGCGCACCGACGGCAGGCAATACATCTATGGCAAGCCGCTAGAAAGCACGAGCGGCACCGAGCGCAAATTTTTGCGGCAAGAGGCAGACAACATCAGGGTCATCTACTTCCAGTCTGAAGAGGAGCTTAAAGCCGAAGAGGAGGCTCGCCTCAAAGCCGAGGAAGAGAAGGCACTGGCTGGCGAAGAAAATGCCGATGCCAAGTGGAGTCACGACAATGCCGAGAAGATGGACAAGCTGAACGAGGGCGAGGAGGTGCGCATGGATGCGCCGCAATATAACAAGCCCATCTTTAACATCAAGGACATTGCCAGCAAGCTCGAAAACGACAAATATCTGGTGTTCGCCGACAAGAAGGGGGCTGTCTATGGCTTCAACAAAGATAGCCGCAAATATTTTGTCATCTACACACCAGGAGCGTCGGGCACTGCAACAGGCATCAGCTTTGGCGGTGATGGCAACCTGCACATCAAGACCTCGGGCGGCAACACCATCAGCTACGACCTGGCGCACGACCGTGCCAAAACTGTTGACAACAAATGAACGACGAACGGCGATACTACTTTAACTTCTTTTGGAAGCTTGACCTGCTGCTGGCAGCCCTGCTAGGGCTGCTGTGGTGGCTTAACAACGTGGTGTTTGCCGCATAACCAATCAAGTGACACGAACAATGGCTGTAGAAATTCGACAAATCGACCCTGCCAGCAGGCGGCAACTGCTCAAATTCATCCATTTCCCCATCGACGTGCTCTATCGCGACAGCAAGTGCTATGTGCCCGCGCTGGTCACTGATGAGCTGACCACCCTCACCCCTGGCAAGAACCCTGCCTTTGAGTTCTGCGAGAGTGCCTACTTTATGGCATATCGCAACGGCGAGCCCGTGGGGCGCATTGCCGGCTTGCTCAACCATGTGGTTAACAAGCGCACGGGAAAGCAGGAGGCTCGCTTTGGCTTCATCGACTTTATCGACGATGCCGAGGTGGTTGACGCACTGATGGCAGCTGTGATTGAGTGGGCGAAGGGCAAGGGCATGAACCGCCTGACGGGTCCCATGGGCTTCACCGATATGGATTTGGAGGGTATGCTCATCATGGGGTTTGAACACGTGGGCACCGAGGTTTCCATCTATAACTATGACTACTATCCCAAGCACATGCAGCGCATGGGGTTCGAAAAGGGTGCCGACTGGGTGGAGTATCTTATCGCCGTGCCGCCCGAAGTTCCTCCCAAGATGGCGCGTATTGCCGAGATTGTCAAGCAGCGTTATGGCTTGACGAACCTCAAGTTCACCAACCGCAAATATCTGGTTAACAACTATGGCGACCGCATCTTCAAGCTCATCAACGAGGCTTATGACAGCTTGTTTGGCTATTCACCGCTCACCGAAGCGCAAATCAAGCATTACATCAAGGTTTATTTGCCGTTCCTGCCCCTCGACGACTTGTCGGTAATCGTCAAGGAAGATAGCGATGAGCTGGTGGGAGTGGGCATCTGCATCCCCTCGTTGTCGCAGGCGCTCATCAAGTGCCGTGGCAGGTTGCTGCCCACAGGATGGTGGCATCTGTTGCATGCATTCAAGCATAGCGACATCGTTGACCTGCTGCTGGTTGCCATCAAGCCAGAGTATCAAAACAAGGGGGTGAACTCGTTGCTGTTCACCGACCTGATACCCTGCTTCAACAAACTGGGTTACAAATATGCCGCCACAGGACCCGAGCTAGAGGATAACCAAAAGGTGCAGCAGCAGTGGCAATATTTTGACCTGAACCTCTATAAGCGTCGCCGTGCGTTTACCAAAGAAATATAAACAGACAACAACATAAAAATCAGACATGATGACTATGAACAATTTTATCCAAGTGATCGACAAGAGTGCGCTTGAGGCGATGGACGCCAACCGTGTCCAGACCCTGCGGACGCAAGCCCTCGATGCCAAGCAGACTTTAGAGAACGGCACAGGTGAGGGTAATGACTTTTTGGGATGGCTGCATTTGCCGTCGAACATCGACGAGGCACAGCTGTGCGCCATCGAGGACGCGGCTGCACGCCTGCGCGGCGATTGCAAGTATGTTATAGCTATCGGCATTGGCGGCAGCTATCTGGGTGCCAAGGCCGTGCTGGAGGCATTAAGCGACCACTTTGCGGCATACAAGCCCAGCGAGGGACCTAAGGTGCTGTTCGCTGGCAACAACATTGGTGAGGACTATTTGCATGACTTGATGACGTTGGTTGACGGACAAAAGTTTGGCATCATCGTCATTTCCAAGTCGGGCACCACCACCGAGCCCGCTATCGCTTTCCGCCTGTTCAAGGCCATGTTAGAGCAGCAGCAGGGCAAGGACTTTGCCGCCCGCAACATCATTGCCATCACCGATGCACGCCGTGGTGCGTTGCGCAATTTGGCAACCCAGGAGGGCTACACCACGTTTGTCATTCCCGACAATGTGGGCGGTCGCTTCAGCGTGTTGACGCCTGTGGGCTTGCTGCCCATTGCAGTGGCAGGGTTTGACATCCGCGCACTGGTGGCTGGCGCGGTCGAGGTCGAGCAAGGCAACGATGAGGCGGTCGTCAACTATGCCGTAGCTCGCAACGCCCTCTATCAGGCTGGTAAAAAGATAGAGATTCTGGTTAACTTCTGCCCGCGCCTGCATTACCTGGCAGAGTGGTGGAAACAGCTCTACGGCGAGAGCGAGGGCAAGGACCACAAGGGCATTTTCCCTGCAAGCGTCGATTTTACCACCGACCTGCACTCGATGGGTCAATGGATACAAGATGGTGAGCGCACCATCTTTGAGACGGTGCTCAGCGTGGGCGACCAGCAGCACGAGGTGGTCATCCCCAGCGACGATGCCGACCTCGACGGGCTCAACTACATCGCCGGTCGCCGTGTGGACGAGGTGAACAAGATGGCAGAACTGGGGACACGCATTGCCCACATCGACGGCGGTGTGCCCAACCTGCTCATCACCATTCCCGCACTCACTGAGCGTTATCTGGGTCAGCTTATCTACTTCTTTGAGAAAGCCTGTGGCATCAGCGGTTATATGCTGGGTGTGAACCCCTTTAACCAGCCTGGCGTGGAGGCTTACAAGAAAAATATGTTCGCTTTGCTTGACAAGCCTGGCTATGAGGAGCAAAGCGCGGCATTGCGTTCTAAGCTCAAGGGCTGATGAGCCACACATCATGGTATTGTGACACATTAAAATAGCAATTACTTTCAAATACAATTTGTTATAAACTAGAACATTGACATGAATTATCCAATTCTTACAGCAGCTGAGGCTGCCGAGTTTGTTCAGAACGGTTATTCGGTAGGTGTATCAGGCTTTACGGCATCGGGTTGCCCCAAGGTGGTTCCCGTCGCTATTGCCGAGCGTGCCCAGCGCGAGCATGAAGCTGGTCGCGAGTTCAAGATTAACTTGTTTAGCGGTGCATCGACCAACGACTCGATCGACGGTGCCCTGACACGTGCCGACGCACTCAACTTCCGCACGCCTTATCAGTCGCATCCCGACATGCGCAAGGCCATCAACGCCAATCACATTCACTATAGCGACCGTCACTTGAGCGAGACCGCTCAGGAGTTCCGCTATGGCTTCTATGGCAAGATGGATGTGGCTATTGTTGAGGCACAGAGCATCACCGACGATGGCGAGATTGTGCTTGGCACGGCTGTGGGCAACATCCCCACCTGGTTGCGCCTTGCCGACAAGGTGATTGTTGAGGTCAACGACCAAATTCCCGCCACCATTATGGGTATGCACGATGTGTATGAGCCCCTCGACCCGCCTTATCGCCGCGAGATTCCTATCTATACGGCTCACGACCGCATCGGCACCACCACCGTGCATGTTGACCCCAAGAAGGTGCTGTGCGTTGTTAAAACCAGCGAAGAGCTGGGCAAGGGCGTGAAGTTTACCCCCGTTGATGACGTGACCCGCCGCATCGGTGAGAATGTGTGCAGCTTCCTCATCAACGAGCTCAAGCATGGACGCATGCCCAAGGAGTTCCTGCCGCTGCAAAGTGGCGTGGGCAACATCGCCAATGCTGTGCTTGATGGTCTGGATAAGTCGCCTGAGATTCCTGCTTTTGAGATGTTTACCGAGGTTGTGCAAGACACCGTGCTCGAATTGCTCGAGAGCGGCAAGTGCAAATGCGCCAGCACATGCTCGATGACCTTCTCGACAGCAGCCCTGACCGAATTCTTTGAAAACGGTAAGGCTCTGCACGACAAAATCATCATGCGCCCCAACGAAATCAGCAACAACCCCGAGGTCATTCGCCGCATCGGCGTGGTGTCGATGAACACTGCTATCGAGGCTGACATCTATGGTCACATCAACTCAACTCACGTGAGCGGCACACGCCTGATGAATGGTGTGGGCGGTTCGGGCGACTTCACCCGCAATGCCTATGTGAGCATCTTTATGTGCCCGTCGATTAAGAAGGACGACTGCATCAGCACCATCGTGCCCATGGTGGCATATCCCGACCACAATCCGCACAGCGTGGACGTGATTATCACCGACCAGGGTATTGCCGACCTGCGCTTCAAGGACCCAATGCAGGGTGCGCACGAAATCATCGAGAATGCTGCTAACCCCGTTTATCGCCCGTTGTTGCGTGAATATCTGCATCTGTCTAAGGCTGGTCACGTGTCGATGAATCCCGACCTGGCACTGTCGTTCCACAGCGCACTGGTTCATGAGGGCGATATGCGCAAGGTTGACTTTGCCAAATTTATGAAGTGATTGTGAAGAATCGTCGCTCACGGCGATTGCCTAACACACCCTAGATAACGAAAGCAGCCGAAGCACATAGCTTCGGCTGCTTTCGTAAAGTTATTAGTCGTTATAGTTGCCGTGAATCACAGGCGGCGCAGCTTAACGGTGAAGTGACGCATGAGGGGAGCTTCCCACTCAATGGCAACGCCACGGGTGACGCTCTCGCGACGGTCATACACGTTCTTGAGTGCTGCGGCAATCACGTTCATGTGGTTGTCGGTATAGACGCGGCGCGGAATCGCCATGCGCAGCAGGTCCAGACCGCCAAAGCGGTTCTCGCGGGTCACGGGGTCGCGGTCGGCGAGCATGTAGCCAATCTCGCAGGCACGGATACCAGCCTCCAGATAGAGCTCGCAGGTGAGCGTCTGGGCGGGGAACTCCTCTTTGGGAACGTGGGTCAGCACAGCATCGGCATCCACAAAGATGGCGTGACCGCCGGCGGGACGCTGATAGGGGATTCCATACTCGTCAAGTTTGCTGGCGAGGTACTGCACCTGGTGGATGCGGGTGTCGAGCATATCGAACTCGGTGTTCTCGTCGAGGCCGGCAGCTACGGCATTCAGGTCACGTCCGTTGAGGCCACCATAGGTCACATAGCCCTCAAAGGGGATGCAGAACAACTTAGCGCCCTCGTACCACTCCTCACGGTTGGTAGCGATGAAGCCGCCCATGTTGACGATAGCGTCCTTTTTGCACGACATCAATGCGGCATCGGCACCGTCGTACATCTCACGCACGATTTCTTTGATGGTCTTGTCGGCATAGCCTTCTTCGCGGGTTTTGATGAAGTAGGCATTCTCGGCAAAGCGGGCACTGTCAACAACCACGGGCACGCCATAGCGATGGCACAGCTCGTAGGTGCCCTTGATGTTTGCCATGCTCACGGGCTGACCACCCACGGTGTTGTTGGTGACGGTGAGCACCATGAAGGGGACGTTGCCCTCGTTCTCCTTGAGCACCTTCTCAAGCTTGTCAAGGTCAACATTGCCCTTGAAGGGAGCCTCAAGCTGGGTGTCCTTAGCCTCGTCGGTGGTGACGTCGATGGCTTTGGCATGGCGGCTCTCAATGTGCCCCTTGGTGGTGTCGAAGTGTGCGTTGCCAGGCACTACAGCATCTTCCTTAACCAGATAGGAGAACAGCACGTTCTCGGCTGCACGACCCTGGTGGGTGGGGAGGACATACTTGAAGCCAAAGATTTTCTCGACCATGGCTTGGAATTTGTAGAACGAGGTGGCGCCGGCATAGCTCTCGTCGCCCAGCATCAGCTCGCTCCACTGGCGGTCGCTCATCGCGCCAGTGCCACTGTCGGTGAGCAGGTCAATGTAAACTTGCTCGGCACGCAACTGAAACACGTTGTAGTGTGCCTCTTTTAACCACTGCTCGCGCTGTTCGCGAGTGCTCTTCTTGATGGGCTCGACCATCTTGATCTTCCACGATTCGGCAAAAGGTAATTCCATAATATAATATTTTGTTTTACAGTTAATTAAATGGTTCAAAAATCAAGAAATCGGACATTAAAAAATATTATTAATATTCAATTTCTATGCAAAGTTAAGGCTCTTTGCCGACACTGCAAAATAATTCGTCTTTTTTTTGCCCCGTTGATGATTTTTAACACATCTATGCCACTATCCATGTGCGCCAACAAGCATTTGGCGAGGTCTCGTGATATCATAGATTGCACAAATTAAAACCGCAAGGAGGTGTGTTTCGTCTCCTTGCGGTTTTTTTTGGGGGGGAGTGAATCAGCAGTTGTTACTTCATCATCACCTTGGTGGTCTTGGTGGTGCCGTTGTTGTACACCACTTGCTTGATGTAGAGACCTTGCGAGGGCAGCTCTACCTTGCGACCCATCAGGTCGTAGTAGTTGATAGCTATCACGGTAGCAGTGCTGTCGGCAACGTTCTCATCGATGCCACTGGGAGCATCACCAACTTGCCACTCAAACATGTCGGAACAGGTCGTCACGCCATCTACCACATAATAGAGTTGCACGCCCCACTTCCAGATATCTTGCTTGTAGAAGTAGATGGTCTCCTCAAGCAGCGTGCCGTAGTATTCGTTAACCAAGAAGTTGCGATGGTCGGTGAACAACACGGGGAAGTCGGTCATATCCTGGGGCAACATGATGTACTCGTCCTGCTTGAAGGTGTACAGGCTGTCGTTGAAGTAGATGTTGTAGTACAGGCGCTCGGCATCGATGGGATTTTGTGCGGTGTCCATGGGTTGTACCGAGAAGGTCAACACGCCGAGTCCCAGAGCGGGGTCATACTGGTCGAATGTTGCTACTGCACCAGGCTGGAAAGGCTTGACAGGCTTCAACTCCATCTTCTCAAAGCTGGCGTTGATGTAGCTCAACATGGCTTGTGGCAAGTTCTTGCCGATGTTTTGCAGCAGAGCGGTGTTCTCGGGGCAAGCAAACGACTTGTTCTCGGGGTCGTAGGTCAGTTCCAGCGAGTCGAGCAGGTCGCAAGTGATTTCGGCAAAACCCCAGTCGTCGTATTCAACCACAGTGGAAGCGGTGTTGATGTACATGTGAGCCTCGCGCGAATAGCCGTCGTCGGAATCTAAATACCGGTGTGCACCAAAGTATTGCCTTGACGGAACCACGATCTTGTCGTCCTTGATCGTACCCTGAACCCACATGTTGGGTTGCGTCTTGTACAGGCCACTGATATAGACCTTATCGTCCTCGAATGCCACCTTGACATCTTTCTTTTCATAGCTATCGTAGTCGGGATTGTACCAGCTAACGGTATAGGCCTCGGCTTTGCCCTGCGGGTCGTAGTTGAGAGGCACATCGTGCTGTACCGTCATCACAAACTTGGAGTCGGCATAGCCCATCCACTGCAAGCTGTCGTCAACCAGTGCCAGCACACCGCCGTCCACTTGAGTCACGGTCTCGTCGTTATAGACGAACTTGAGCTGCTGATTGCTGCCGTCGTAGGTCATCTCGCCAGCTTCCTCGTCATACTCGATGCGAGCCACATAGTAATAATAGTCGGTGCCATCGTAGGTCTGCACCAGGATGGGCTGCGGCAGGTCCACCACGATGGTGTCACCAGCAGCCTTTTCGCCCTTGAGCCAGTTGCCAGTCATGAAGGTCGAGATGGGGGTACCGAAGTAGTAGTTACCATCGTTACCCACTACAAACTTGCCAACGCTACCGTCCAGGTCTTTGTTATACACATAGCCCCAGATGGGGTAGAAAGCACTCGAAGCCTTATACATCTCGTAGTACTCGCCCGCAGGTTGCTCGCTGATGGGATCCTCGTGTGCCAGTGCATCGGCACGGTTAATCCTCTTGAATTGGAAATTACTCGTTGCATTGGCTGTCTGTACGGGAGACAGTTTGGGCAACTCTTGTGCAACACTGGTCATCGACAATGCTGCCACGGCTGCCATCACTAAAGTAGTCATCTTTTTCATAATTTGAATTGGTTTTGTTAAGTTAGTAATTTGTGAATTTTTTCGCAAAGTTACTATCAATAAGACGTTACATCTGTTCTGATTTTTGAAATTCAAGTTCGATTTTTTGAAAGGATATTTAAAAAATGACTTTTTGGATTTTCGAATTTCGCATTTAACGCTCTTGATTTTCACGAAAATACATTATATTTGCAGCAAAATAGAACCTGACCATGCGTTTCCTTAACTCAACCATATTCGCAACGGTGTTGCTGCTGCTTGTGACGACATTGCCTGCTAGTGCCATCACTCAAGATAGGACACGACAGCTCGCCGAACTCGCTTACAAGCAGGGCGACATAGAAACAGCCATCGCTGAATACGAGAAATTGATTGACAACTATAATGAGCAAAAAATCGATACGGCTTACACGGCGGCTCTGAAGCGTGCTGGCTCCATCTGTTTCCAAGCCAACAAGCTGACCAAGGCGTTGCGCTTCTTTGTCGTGGGGATGAATGCCGCCCAGCAGATAGGCGACAACCACAACTACAATGCCTGCCTGGGCAACATCGGTAGCGTGTATGGGTTGTGTGGCGACTATGGGTCGTCGATTTATTACCTGGAAAAGGCGTTTAACCTGTGCGTGCAGCAAGGCGATACCGCGCTGGCGAGCCGATATGCCAGCAACATCATCGTCACCTACACCAACATGAACAATGCCGATGGTGCCGACCCCTACCTGAAATTCCTGCGTGAGCATCCGATGGACTCGACTGCCATGGGCGAGTTCTACTACCTGATGGGTAAATTCCGTGTCTTTTCGACCCGCGGCATCACCGACACGACGCTGCAGGTTGCCAACCAGATGATCAGGCTAACTACCGACAACCAGATGGGCAACTACTTTGCGTCGGTTGCCTATTCGGCTCTGGCAGATGCCTACAAGGCTTCTAATCAGTTCGATAAAGCAGTAGAGGCATCCCAGCGTGCCTTGCAGATGGCTCATGAGGACAAGTTGACGAGCTTTGAGGTGGACGACCTGAATCAGCTTGCCAACATCTACGCAGCTATGGGCGATAACACCAACGAGGCGCATTACCGCAAGCTGCACCAGCAGTTGGCTGACTCGGTGATGAATAAGAACGACATCTTTCAAGCCAAGAGCGAGATGATGCAATTCCAGGACCAGGCTTATAGCAACTATACCCATTCGCTGAATACCACCATCCGCTATCAGGCTGTTGCTATTGCGGTCATTCTAGCATTTTTGTTGGCGCTGGCGGCACTGCTTTATGTCAACCGCCGCCTCATACACCGCTTAAAGGAGTCTAACCAGGTGCTGTATGAGAAAAACCAGGAGTGGCTGCGTGCCGATGAAGAGCGCCAGAAGAGGGCGCAAGCCCAAGAGATGACACTGTCAAGCCCAGAAGTTGATGTTAATCCAGAGGCTGTGGATGTCAAGAATCGGGAGTTGCTTGATAAGATTGTTGCCGTGATGGATAATCTGGACAACATCACCAATCCTGACTTTAGCCTCGACACCTTGGTCAAGATGGTCGGGTCAAACACGCATTACGTTTCCAAAGCCATCAATAGCGGACTGAACATGAGCTTTAGGAGCTACTTGAACCAACGGCGCATCATGGAAGCATGCCGACGTTTAAAGGACGCCAGCTACAAAAATGTGTCGATGCAGGCATTGGGGGAGAGCGTGGGCTTTAACTCGACAAGCATCTTTTTCACCTCGTTTAAAAAGTTCGTTGGCATGACTCCTGCCACCTACCAGAAAATGGGTGAGGATAACGCTGCCGACGGGACGAGCGGTGACAGTTTGCCCGACGACGTGCAACCAGCCGCCATGCAAGAGTGAAATCACACTAGTCATCAAGCCATTTGCAGAGGCAGAATGCTGCCATCAGGCTTGATGCTGTTGCAGCCCCAGAATAGGAAGAAAAAAGTGGAGGGTCCGGCCATCAATGGTCGGACCCTCGCTCTAGGTCTTAGGGTGTTTGCACCCTGCAATCGTTACTTACTTAAAATAATATCGATGAGTGCCGTCACATCGCTGATGTCAATCTCATCATCCTGATTGACGTCGGCTGCATTGGCATCAAACGGGGTGGTGTTTCCGCCCAAGATGTAGTCGATGAGCGAGGTCACATCGCTAATGTTAACTTCACCATCCATGTTAACGTCACCTAGCAGGCTAGCATAGTCGGCAGTGATGTCGCTGACGGTGTATTTATTGCTGGTAGAGGTGATTTCAAGATAGATGTCACCCGTGATGCCCGTCACGTCAACGGTCTGATGCTCGTTGTTGCCCTGGCTGAACACCATGTTGAACGAATATCCGCTGTTGGGGATGTTGAACGTCTTATAATAGAAGGTGTCACCCTTGACGGTGGTCGTGGCTGTCACCTGTGTTCCTGGCCATGAGCCTGCCAAGTCACCGTTGCTGTCCCAAGCATAGAAGTAAACGCTGCTCCAGTTGTTGGGCGATGCCGTCGGGTCTTTGAGATAGACTGTGGCGGTCTTGGGATAGTCATCGTCAGCTTCTTCGCCTTCGGCAGTGACGGTGTGGTTGTAGGTGCCATCGATGTAATAACCGTGGTTCACAAACGTCAGGTCACTGGTCTGTGTGCCGTCAACCACAAAGATGATGTTGCTGGGCATGTTGGTGAGGCTGCCATTGTATGTCCACTTATAAATCTTGCGGCCTGCCGAGGTCAAGCCCATGTAGGTCATC
>Ga0181612_144422_pt1 | contig 12043 bp, 7 predicted proteins | sample HoacroProtozoa21_FD_119630 | JGI IMG/M metagenome (GOLD analysis project Ga0181612, IMG submission 119630) | Hoatzin crop microbial communities from Cojedes, Venezuel. Combined Assembly of Gp0051906, Gp0051904, Gp0051908
AGCGATGACCCCCACCCGGGGATCGGCCTCTCACGCTGTGGCAGGAGAAAGTAAGCGGGGCATCTCCTGCCACTGGCCTCCATACCCGATCTGCTGTTAGCTTTGGACTGAACAGCTTTGAGTAGATGTTTTTCCCCTGTCAACTCATTTCCTGCAGGCTACCAGAAAAGCCTCAAGGGAAATGAGTTTTAGTCACAGCTGTAAATAAAATGAAACAAAGCAAAGCAGCTCTGTGTCCTGTTACCAAACCCCTGGGTTGCTTGGTCCTCGTGGTTTCATGTTTGGCCTTTCAGTCTAGTACAATTGCTTCTTGCAGGCACCGAACTTTAAAATGAGATTGAAAATTACTTGGATATACTTAAGAATAAGTGCATCCAGATTGCTCCAAACACAACACAAATATCCCCTACAGAGGAGCTGTATTTCTAGATCAAAGAAATACAACAAATAATCCACTATTTTTTAGTGTGCCTACATATGCACACAGTGAGATTGCGAGTTCACAGGGCTCAGCAGGATTTGCAACAGCCCGCACCTGGGACAGGCAGAGAACGTATGGCCTGTGGACTAAACCAGTCACGTTTCCATCCATGTGAAAGGAAGGAAATAAGAAATATGTTTCTGCAACCAGCACTTGAAGCTGTTGCATTTTCAGTATTGATAACAGAGTTGCAACAGCAAAAGATTGCTGGGTTGCAGTAAAATGGAAAAGGATTGACCAATTGTCTTCTCACCAATAAAGTTGATTAATCAACAAATTAGGACAAAAATTAAAATCCTGGTGCATTAAAATAATATTTATACTGGTGATTTAAACTGCTTTCATAGATTACCTCCATTCAAATTTGTGTTCACTGCACATCAGCTACAAATAACAAGGGGTGGGCAGCACGCAGAGAAGGCAAGAGGCAGAAAGCAGATCCATGCTAATGTGTGCGGTTACAGGGCAGCCACTGGCAGGCTTTCATTGCGCCCTTTCCTACTTCCACATGTGTATATTGGGATGGGTTTCATCATTTTTCGTATTCTGACTTTTTTTTTTTTTGTGGAAGATGTTTTTCACCTCCACCCCTTTTATTTTTGTTGTAGATTTTCCATTTATTGACAAAAAATTAATTCAGATTACCTTGTTCTTTATGAAATATATAGTAAAAGAGGTTTCATTGCAATCAAATTAAATGCCAATTAGAATGAAATGTGACATCAGCTGCTGGGAAAGCTCACCGGCCAGGCAGTGTTAGAGTCCAAATAAGGCAGTAATGTGCTCTGAGAAAAGGCTGTGCTGCCCTTTTGTCGCCACATTTGCTCTTAAATGATGTGCTTTTACACTGCCCTGAGCACTTGGCTGCAGGGCGCACTGCCAGGTCAGGGCAGTGTCTCCCACAGCTTCCCCCAAGAAAGCAGAAGCAGGGAAACAGGGGTAAACAACAGCTCCCATTTCCACCTCTTGCAAGGTGGAAGACTTCCAAATCTTCTCCAAGGTGAGATCAGTGATTGCCAGCCAGCAGTCTTTGAAATCCTACCAAAGACATGGTGCCTTCCAGGAGGAGTTTACTGACAGCGTGGTGTCTGTGAGAAATCAGGTGGGTTACTCAGAGCTGCAGCTCTGGGTGCTCTAGACGGTGCTGCAGGGCTTGGAGTGCGTTTGGGGCTTTCCCTGTCGTTTTGCAGTAGGCTGCGGGACCTGATCACCTGCTTAGCTCCATACCCCATGTCTGTGAGGCACAAGAATCACCGAGCACTGGCCCCTTTGCAGCCCTGCTGCCACGGCTGGCTGCAGCATGGTGCCCACTTCTCTGGTCCCATGGATGCTGAGGGGCTCAGGGATGCTGCCTCCTGGAACAAGTGCTAATTACCAAGTCCTGAGGGCAGCTTAATTAGATGGGTTTTGTATCTTACTTCTTATCTCAGAAATTTGTGCTGGGTGAGCATGAGGAAAGCAAGGGAGAAACCTGTCACATGCTTTTACGCTCATTCAGATTCCCGCTTTCTTCCTTCTTATTAGCTTGGCAGGTTGTCAGCGGGATGGAGAAAAGCCCGTAATAAGAGTACTGGAAAACAGAACACAAGCGTCACTCTGAAGTGCACAGGTTGTCAAAGAGGAGATTCAGGGAAGAGATGAAAGCAGTTGTATGAAAGGGTAAAAGTAACTTAATTATTACTTGGCAAAAAGTATATGCAGCCAGCCACAGTGCTCAGCAAAGTGTCTGTTCATTTTCAGTCTGGTTGCAGTACTCTGGCGACTGCCCTAGAATATTCCTGGTGGTCACAAGAGGGTGTGATCAGGGGCACGATATCCTGCTGTAGGCCAGGCACTAGTCATGTACCCTTGGTACATACAGGGGCCAAGGTTTAACATCTTTGTTCACAGTCGTCACTGACGGTGTTGTGTTAGGGAAACTGAGAAGCAAAGCCCATCAAAATAAAAGTAAATTTAGTTATAAGGATGGATGAAGCAATGTAAGGTCTGAGAAGAGTTGCGTGAGAGAGAGGAAGGGCTGGGTTGGGAGACTTCACTGACTGGATCTCCTGTTCTGGTTGGCGACAGAGCTCTGCAGACCCTGCCCCGGTACTTTCACACCAACTTCAGACTCAGTTCACTTCTCAGTGGGGCCTGCATAACCCAGGTCCCACTTGATGACTCGTGCTTCTCCCAGGGTGGAGGGGGCAATCCCAAGCCAGAGCAGATGTACGGTCGCTCCATGATGACAGAAAACATTCCCGCTTGAGTTTTAGGGGACACTGCCTTTTAGACCTGATCTTCGCCAGCTATAACTAATTTATTTTGCAGCTGATTTGAGTGCAAGGGGACATGGTAAGCCAATGGTGACCAGCCAGAAGGCTATTTAGTATTTCATTGACCTGCAGGCCAAATTGACCTATTCGCTGGGTCATCTATTTTACCACTGATGTATACAATATTTGTAGCATCTTTCAAAGTGGACTGTCACTGTACCGTGAGCTTTGTGCCCCCAGTTCACTTACCTGCACCCCTTCAAGTTAGTATTCCCACCGAGCTGGATGTGCTGTGGTGTGCTGAGAGACCAGGCTTTCTCTGCAGATTTAATTTGTCTTATATTAATAGTAAATTGGCTCATTCTCCTTGTGACTCGGTTTAAAAAGAGATGGATGACTTAAAATGAGTGTGAATTAAAATTCAGGACGTGTTGGGAGCTTGAACAAGCTGGGCTGGATTCCAGGATGCTTCACGAGGAGACAAAGACAGGAGGGGAGGCAGCAGAAGCAGTGTGAGCAGACAAGAAACAGTGAAGTGGTAGCTAGAATAGGGCAGGAAGGGAGTGAATCCCCCTTGCTGGCGGGGAAAGCGATATGAAGAAGGTGCTGCTGTGCCCGTGCTCTGTGTAGAGCTGCCCTGTATTTTAAATGGGTTTTAAATTAATCAAGCCAGGAGGGAAATGGTTGAAAAATGTTGCCCCTTTTGCTTTTCATTCCTTGCTCCTACAACTGATGCTACTTCTGTCTGTGCCGTTTTCTTATTTTTCAAAATCCAAGTGTTTCTGCTGGCTCTGTGCAAAATGAAGGAAAATACTACGTTTTTCCTGATTGCTTTTTCCCTCAAGCAGTCCTTCCTAGGACAAAAATCTGAGAAACAGCTTATGTAGGAAAAATGCCGCTTCTTTCAGGAGAAACCAGACTTTGGGGAGGGCACAGACAGGCTTGGCCTCAGCTGCCAGAGCGTGGCTGTAACCTGCAGCGGTTGGGAGCGGCTGCGGCCAGGCATGAGGAGCGTGCAGCAAACGCAGAGTGCTGAGGAGCAGTGGGAGGAACAATACCTGAGAAAAGCAGCAACAATTTAGTATTTCTTTGGGCAAAGCAATAGGTGGCATGGTAAGCTGACAGCATGACATGTTGTTCCACTATTTAAAAAGTCTTTGGAGTGGTATGTTTAGGTAATACAGCAATACCTGGTTGGCTGGGCTGCACAGGAAGGTGTCTTTTTTTTCCCAAATGTTTTGTTGGGAGTGGGGGGAAGTGTCAATTTTTTTTTCTACTTTTGTAATTAGTTTGCATTCATTGATATTTTCTTACAACGAAAATGACGAATGGGTCTTAAGTTAACACCACTTTGCTTGCAAATGAACTTAAAATAAATCAATTTATTAAATAATAAAAAATGCAATAGAGCTGAAGGGAGTGCCAAGTAATGTATCGATTTTTTTTTCCCAAATTAATGTATAAAAGAAATTTGAGCAATATAATTTTCAGCTGGCTTCTTAAAAATAAATAAGCATTTTCTTCAAAGCAGTATTAAAGCAGGAAGAGATGTAAGTAAGATGACGAACACATGCTATGGCTGGGATTCCATTTTTGCAAAAGAATGGCATACTTAGGGAAAGCAAATTATTAATGAATGCTTTTATCCTCTGAAATATCAAAGGAGATATGCAAGGTTTTCTGTCAATACACAAAATTTTCAGTGAGGAAAGCATATGCAAAAGGTAGCCAACCTGCACTATAAGAATTGCTCCTCCAGCACTTTTTCTTGTCTATAAAGTCACAGAATTAATTGTATTCCTCTCCGCTCTTTACATAAAGCTAATGCACACACATATGACCGGGTTTGCCTCCACTGTACACGTAGCAGCCTGGAGCCCTGTGAATTTGTATGCTGTTGTTTAGGTGGTCATGTGGAATAGGCCAGCAGCTAGTCTCACCCAAACGTTACAGGTGGTTAAGTTATTATCCTAAAGGGGTGCAAAGAATTAAAGCAGATGGCTGAATATCGGTGGCTGCATCCTCCACTGTGAACTTGGACTGCATCTCTAAAGAGTAACCCAACTTTTCTTCCTTCCCTGAATTTAGCATCTGCCTCATAAATTCTCCTTCTTGGAACTGCCTGACATAGGAGCACACTTCTTTAAGGTCAGAGCTAGATTTTTGATAGCTTCCATAATGGTGGCTGCCATTCTTAAGAATATATACTAGAAGAAATATAAATCGACTGGCCTTTGCTGCCTGCCACTGTTTATCAAAGTTTTCAGCTGTAAAAAATAAATATCATCATGCTCTTCCATTTGCTGCTAACACCACTGAAGTCAGGCGCTGTGGGTCTGATGAATGAGTGGCTAATAGGTCTGCTTTTAACAGCCTGGCTGCTGCCAGGGTGTTACTAAAGCCATTTGTTTAGGAAGGGAACTTTTGTCACTCGCATCTCAGCAAGCACTAACTTTCCTGAGAAAGCACAGGAAATCTATACTCAAATTATATAATAGTGTGCACCGGTGTAACGCCATGGAGGTTTACTGTGCTCTAGAAACCTGCTCCTTCCCCAGCCTCTGCTTCTGACTGGGTAGTCTGTTCACATTACGATGGACAAGTGAGAGACGTGAAGTAGGGCTGTCTAGAATACACTTCACTAAGTAAAAATGAAAGCCAGAATGAAGAACTTCAGAAGCTTTTGAGAGCAGCCAAGTGTCTGAGAGTGTGATGTAATGTGCAAGAAACAGAAGTTCACCATGGGAAAAACAAGCTGATGTGCTGGCAAGGAGATTTGTCTGTTCATATGCTACATCACAACAGAGATCCATAAAGGTGGCCTTGAATGTTTACAGAATCAAAGTATCTGTGGGGATATGCCTTCCTTGGTCTTTATGAGTGGCAGCAAAGGCAACGGCTGAGACTTTTTCAGGTTGCCTGGTGTGGCTGTGGAGCACAGGGTTTCTCCACTGGCACAGTAGATTTCCTTCGACATACCACTTCTTCAGCACTTTTGTTTTGGTCCTTTCTGTCCAGGCTCTTCTCCTGGAAGAAGACAAAGATTTTAGTAAAGATTGCTGATGCTACAGAATAAGTGTTTTCATGTGCTTTGCAAAGCTACTTCTGACTTCGCTGTGCTGGCGTAGCAAAGTTCTGGATATCTGTGCCTGTCCTTCTTGTCCCAGCCAAGTGTAAAGAGCCAAACCTGAGATGTGCTGTTGACCCTTAAAGGCTGCTAAAAATGCCTGAGTGACTTGTGGATTCTTGGTTCATTTGTTCAGGGAAGAAAGGATTGTTGTAGCAAAGGTTGAGATGTACAGATAGTTGAGTCATGTCTCAAATGTAAATACAGTACCATAGTTACACATAGCCTATAGCATTTCAGATTTACACAATATGTAGAGAGGCTCAGCAGCACATCTCAAACTCTTGTGCTCTTAAGGAAATAAGTATAAGTAAGTCTGTGGAAGCATCTTTGGGGAAAACTGCAAAAAATGTGCACTTCTGGTGCAGAATTCAAAGTGAATTGAAACTAAAACAACTGGACCGTTTTGGAAAGGTTAGTTATACTTTTGTAAAATTGTAAATATGTCCCTACACTCCTGATTTTCAGGTTTGAAGTTATCCTACCTGTACTCTTGACAGAAATCTGCTAGAAGTTATTGACTGGAGTTCTTTGGTCTTCTCAGATTCATTTGTCCCTTCTTGCTTGCCGCCGCTTCCAGGTTTGTTAAAGCCACTGTGACTGGGCCACCAATTACACGTGTGGTGTTTTCTCAAAGTTTCTAAAAAAGCTCCTGTGCAGCGAGCTCAGGTTGTAAAATTCACAGTAACTGAAAGGTGAAGAACTGGGAAACACGCAAGTGTAAGGAACACTTTGGATCTTTCCACTGGTTGCTTTTTGTGCTATATCTCACATTCAGCTCCTTGGTATAGAAGATCTTATGAGGGTAAAACCGTGTCTTTTCTATCACAGCCCTTTTGCATAACAAGACCCTTATTTTCTTCAAAGCTTCTGAGTGCAACCTAAGATAAATATTATATAAGCTACACTAGTAGTATTCCTGTGCCTCTGCTTAGTGGTATTACATCATCCTACATTTCACTTGTGAATTTTCCACGAATTGGACAGTGTTTGGCTAGGCTGTGGCCACTGGAGAAGATGCTGTATGCAAATTTCTCAGCTCCACTTCCACAGCAGAGGGTGGCTTCAATATAGGTTCTCCTTCCAGAAATACACTACAGATGAGTGTTAGAACAGCATCCTTGCCTTTTATTAACACAACCTTATTTCAGTTGGAGTGGAAGCTTTTGCGAGCCTTGATGAATGCTTCTGCGGTGTAGGCATTTTGCTAATGACCTCTAATGAGCGGCAGCAGTTAACATGGAGCAAGCCGAGTGGCTAATGGACTTGCACCCACGTGCAGGGGTGATGCTGCACACCGCGCGCAAACAGACCGAGTGAGTATGGGGTTTGTCATGAGAAGTGACTAACTGTGAAGTGTACAAAGCTGGAAGCCTGCTGGCTCCTGTCCCAGCTCTTGGCTGGGAAGAACAAATTGAAGGAGGGAAGAGGCTGCAGCTAGCAAAGGCATTTCTGTGCGACATGGGAGGGTGTGAATCAGAAATAGCAAGGATGGCTCTTAGCAAGCTGTTCTGTAGCTGGTTTACGTTCCACAGCAAAGCTCCCTTGTCTAGCACCAGAGCACCTTTCCCTGGGTAGCACCACATTACGGCTTCCAGTCACCAGTGGCTGCAGCTGCCCCTTCATGGGGACAGATTTCTGACCTACCTCTGCCATCTACTGTCTCTCCCAGCCAGCGACATCTTATACCCTTCTTGACTTCTCTCTCCCTCTCATCATGAAGCAAAATGCATGATAAACCCGTCTGCGGCCCGGCAGAGGCTGTGATGTTTCTCGCAGTGCAGTGGCTGTGTAGAGTTGTGGGGCTTGGTTTGCGGTGCACGTGTTTGCCGAGTGCTGTGGGAGGATACTGGCCCCCACCCTTATGTGCACCAGGGTACGAGTCTGACAGCACTGCTGACCTGCCATGGCACGCTTTGACTGAAATCTTTGAAAATTACAGGTTGAAGTGGTAAAACGGGCTCATCCTTCTCACCTGCCTCATCTCTTTCACTGCCGCGCTCCTTCCTTTGCTCGTGTTCAAGAAGTCCTGAAAGGCAGCTGGAAATCTTGTCTGAAGTCTATTTGCTTGTGCCCTTGGCTGTTTGCTGGGGTGGGGATGTGCATGGCGCAGCTTGCTGAGACCCGCTCCTTCCAGAGGCTGCAGCCGCTAGAGCCTTCGGTGAGAGTGAGGAGGGGCTTTGCTCTTTGCTGGGGTATGTGGCAATTGCAGGAATCAATTCCTAATGTGGAAGGAAGCAGTTTAGTTCCTGAAATGAAGAATACGGGGAAGTCTCAGATACCAAAGTCAGATCACTACAATGACAAGAGGAGCTGTCTGTCAAACTCTTAGCATCAATATGATGTCCTCTTGTATAGACTAGCCGATGTGTGTAAGCTCTGCATGTTACAGACCACTGAGAAACTATTCTTTCCTAATTCGTGGAAAATTAGGAAAGATTTCAGCCCATTCCTCCATTGCACTATTTTATTCCTGCAACACACATTACATGAAAAGCACATTAGAAACACTTAAAGCCAAGTAAGAAAGAGAGGAAAAAAGAAAAATCATGGAATCACTACAGTTGGAAAAGACCTCTAAGGTCATGAAGTCTGACCGTCAACCCAACACCACCATGCCTGCTAAACCATGTCCCAAAGTCCCATGTCTACATGTTTTTTGAACACCTCCAGGAATGGTGACTCCACCACTTCCCTGGGCAACATGGTGCGATGCTTGACCACTCTTTCAGTAAAGAAATTTTTCCTAAAAATTTAGGAACAGGAAAATTTAGGATAGGATAATTTTCTATCATGGTGAAGGCTGAAATGGGTTTTGCCATATCATGTCCCTTGGTGCCCAGTCATCAAAGGATGCTGTTTTACAGCTTTTTCCTGCACCCATTTGTGCCAAGATACTTGAGGAAATACTCCTTATTCTGTCCTCGCCTGTGAATTTCTTTGCCTTTGTGGATTCTCATTATGACCTGTAGTTTGTATTGTAGTTTTTAGAGTGTGAGTAAAACCAGTGGCAGGACACGTGGTGCTTAGAAACTGATATTTTGTGTGTCTGGAGTTCCAGCTTATGGCTTTTTTTGTTGCTTCAACAGTTTAACACATGCCTAGAGGAAACTTTTTAATCTGGTTCAGATGTTGTCTTCGATAAGGGGGAGGAGAGAAACCTTCAAATGTGCAGGGAGGCTGGTGAACGAGAGACGGCTGAACACTGCGACATGTCACTGTTCAGGGCATGCCTTCTGAAATGCACTGGTTGGTCAGCAATTTTCGTGTGTGCCAGATCTGAGGCTACTTGATATTGGACCTGCACAGAATTACTTAACCCAGGCATTGGGCCTGATTCTGGGTTTCTTGAGCAGAACTTGTCATGATGCAAGGTTGCCATGGCAGCAATCACATCGCAGTGTCAGGCCTCTGTCTCCAGCATGTTGCCACTGTTGGGAGACTTAAGTATTTGTGTTGTTTTAAATTAAATGCTTGTTTAGTTTCTTGGCAATCACCTTCAGTTTTCTTTTAGCACTGGCAGTGTGATGTTGCAGGGCACTCTAAAGGATATGAGGGTTTGCAGGGTGGCTGGGTTAAAGGACTGACTACCAGAAGTCAGGCTTTGCAGGGGCATCTGTAGGGCACCAAGCAAGCTAGAGGCTGCAGAGAACTTTAAAACCCATTTTTTGTTTGTGTTTGGTTTTTTTTTTTCTAACTGAACTGTCTATGAAACGTTGCACTTATTGCTATACCTGCTAAGTGCCACTGCTTCTGGCAGTGTGCAGATGTCACGAGAACAGAATTCAGACAGATGTTTCTGCCTGTGGTATTTTGCAGGTGATTCTCAAGGAAATGTAACTCCCACTGTCTTTAAGTAGTACACTTTTATAACCTTAACATAGGTAAAGCAGTGTTTTTGTTACACAACAGATGGGAAGACCCCAAACCTTTTGAATGTTTGTGAAACTTCACAAGTTTTTCCAGCCACTTATAAATTTTCTTTGAGGACTTAAGCTTATTTCTGGGGTTATCCTCCATACTTTGATGTCTTTGTAAATGCTGCAAAAATGCCTCCTTCTCTGCTGTGGCCCTACATTTATAGCATGCTTACAGCAAAATCCTATTTCTGTTTGTTGTGGTAAAAACTCCCAAGCTGATCCTTAAATAGATCTGATTGCTTTGTAGTCCCTACTGCCTGAATTTGTCTTAAAAATATTGGTCTGTCATTTCTAGGCATTAAACACAGGCCCCTGCTGTCTGCCACTAAGGATTTCGTTGGTGTAAGTAGTGCAGAATATTTCGTATTTTACATATAGGTATTAGAATAGGCTTCATGGAGTGTAAATCATTATATTATTTGAATAAACAGGTTTCTGTCTGTCTTCCAATTGTTAATATTTTTCATTAATTTTGAGCATTTTATTCTTTCTAGCAAACCTGCCACAGGGATCAGTGAGACCTGAGGTCAAGAATTGCTGGAAATGAGGGGCTAGAGGCAAGCTGTAGTTGCAACAGGTGTTCCAGGTCTGATTGGGAATGCTGAAGGGCAGTGCTGTTCTCTTATGTAAGGAAGACTCCAGGCACAGACCTGGTCCACCTCTCCAGGGTCTTTAAGAGACCTGGCTATCATTTTTATTACCTTATGTATTATTTACTACTGGCTTGGAATACCAGCATTTCAATAGGAAGTGAGTTTCTGATTTTGTTAAATGTTTTAAATTCAGAATGTGGGCAAAGATGATGAACATGCAGGGAAAAAGCAAATAATAATAAAAATAATTACAAAACAAAACAAAACAGGGTTTTTGGAGAAACAAAGGTTTTGTGCCTTTTGTCTGCCCAGTTCAAGGACTGCCTGCTGTCTGCAAGCTCTGGCCCAGGGAGGGCTGTGCAGTTCCTCTGGAGCTGGTCCACCAGCCCTCCCCACCACATCCACAGCAGTCGCAGGAGCAGCGCTGCTGGACCCAAGCCTTTCTGGGGTGAGGCCTCTTCACCAGCGTGTGCCCCTCCAGCCCCTGCCACAGCAGAGCAGCTTGGGGGTGGGCAGCTCTTCCAACGCTGATATTTGCACTTGTTCTGCAGTAAACAGCCATTGTTTAAATGCAACAGTAAGGTAATTTTTTTAATTAATTTTGAGGTCAGAATGATGTTTTTGTTGTGTTTTCGCTTGCTGTTCTTACAGTTTCTCCTGATACTTGGTGCTGTCTTGGCATCCCTGGTTAGGTTTTGCTGCTGGAAGGATTAATGTCACTTCTGTGTCACCCCTGTAGGCATGCACCATTACTCTAATTATTCTGCTGTCATTATTAGCTAAAAGTAATGTACTTTCTCCTGCTTTGGTGTTGCAAATTGACATTATTTGGCATGGTTTGGAAGATTTTATTTATGCTAAAGAAATTATTGGAACTATTCTTCTACTTAGAGATGTCTTGGTTATTTTGCTTGCGTTCTTTGTACTTAGCTCTTTAACTCACACTTAGGGCTGGGTGGTTGGGACAAGGGTCTGTGGCAGAGTGAACTGAGATCTTTGGGATTAGTCGGGAGTTTTGTGTCGGGAAGTTATTCAAAATAAGTCAAAATAAGCCTTAAAAGAGAATAAGTTCAGGGACAGGCAGGAGGAATCTGTCAAATGATTTGAAGAAATTTGAGAGAGTAGAGGATGCTGGTGAGAAATTAGGTGCTGCCATGATAGACATTTCTCCCCAAAAAATTACCAGATGTTCAGATCTGTTTTTATAAAGTGTTGAGTTGTCTGTCTCAGAGAAGAGGCATACATCTGAGGCCTGATACTGCTGTGGGCTTTACAGATTTTGCCAGGGGAGGCTTCTTTTTAAAAGCTGTCATTGTAGAGCATGTGGCCCCTCCAAAAACATCCCCAAGATGAGAGCTCTCCTCCCTGAGCAAACCTCGTGCACCTGCAGTGGCAGCCATTGAGAGTGTGCATCGCCTTTATGTGCATCTCTTTATGTTAAAACATCCCACTGGTTTTTAATAGAAATTGTTCTGGTTTCGGCTGCCGACGGCAACAAAAGCGCCATGTGGCTGCCCCTCCCCCCGCCACAGTGAGGAGGAGAATGGAAAGAAACAGGCAGAAACTGGTGGGTCGGGATAAGGGCAGTTTAACAGAGCAGCAAACAGAGGGAACAGTAGTAACAACGATACAGATAAGGAGAAAACACGACACAAACTCGCACAACA
>Ga0181612_142962_pt1 | contig 12042 bp, 4 predicted proteins | sample HoacroProtozoa21_FD_119630 | JGI IMG/M metagenome (GOLD analysis project Ga0181612, IMG submission 119630) | Hoatzin crop microbial communities from Cojedes, Venezuel. Combined Assembly of Gp0051906, Gp0051904, Gp0051908
ATTTATCACCAATTAAATCAGAGTAGGCTAATGCGAAATAAAACTAAATCTTAAAAACACCTTCCCCCCACCCCTCCCTTCTTCCCAGGCTAACTTTTACTCCCAATTTTCTCTGCCTCCTCCACCCAAGAAGTGCAGGCGGATGGGGAATGGGAGTTGCAGTCAGTTCATCACATGTCTCTGCTGCTCCTTCTTCCTCACACTCTTCCAGCATGGGGTCGCTCCCACGGGATACAGTTTATATTATTTTTTTGTTTTTTTTTTTTTTTTTTTTTTTTAATTTAGAAACTAGATGTGGTACTGTAAGGAAATCCTCTGAAAAACTCTCAAAAATGAGTCACAATGTCTAGAGACACACTGGTGATGAATGATTGTTTTTGTGATTTGAAGGACTACTCTAGATAAACTTCAGATAGAAAATGCATGGTCGCTCCAGTAAACTTGGCTGCAAACAGAAATGCCCTAACTTGAAAACATTCCATTTGTTATGTGAAGCATGTGTTTTCACAGATCCAAGTGAAATGCTGACAAGCCAAAATTACTGAAGTTTACGTTGATAATCTCAGCTGCTAGAAGAGCAGTGCAGTCTGGATCTCTATTTCTTGACTTGCCAGTTATGCTTTGGTGTGATGGGTTGACCCTGGCTGGATGCTGAGTGCTCATGAAAGCTGCTCTATCACTTCCCTCCTCAGCTGGACAGGGGACCAAATCTTAAAACACCTTGTAACACCTTCCCCCCACCCCTCCCTTCTTCCCGGGCTCAATTTCACTCCCAGTTTTCTCTACCTGCTCCACACAAGTGGTGCTAGGGGACAGAGAACAGTGGTTGCGGTCAGTTCATCACATGTTGTCTCTGCCACTCCTTCCTCCTCAAGGGTAGGACTCCTCACACTCCTCCCCTCCTCCAGCATGAAGTCCCACTCATGGAAGACAGTGCTCCATGAACTTCTCCAATGTGAGTCCTTCCTAGGGGCTGCAGTTCTTCACAAACTGCTTCAGCATTTGTCCTTTCTACCAGGTGCAGCCTTTCAGGAGCAGACTGCTCCAGAGTGGATCTGCCATGGGGTCACAAGTCCTGCCAGCAAACTTGCTCTAGAATGGGCTCCTCTCTCCATGGGTCCACTGGTCCACAGGTCCTACCAGAATCCTGTTCCAGTGCAAGCTCCCCACGGAGTCACAGCCTTCTTTGGGCATCCAAACCTGCTCCGGTGTGGGGTCCTCCATGGGCTGCAGGGAGACAGCCTACCTCACCATAGCCTTCACCACCAGCTGCAGGGGAACCTCTACTCTGGCGCCTGGATCACTTCCTCCCCCTCATTCTCCACTGCCCTTCGTGTCTGCAGAGTATGCACTCCTCTCTCCTGCTGGAAAATGCCCTTACGCACCCTTTTTTTCCTTCTTAAGTATGGTATCACAGAAGAGCTACCACCATCACTGATGGGCTTGGCCTTGGCCAGTGGCAGGTCTGTCTTGGAGCTGGTTGGCACTGGATTTACTGGACGTAGAGGAAGCTTCTAGCATCTTCTCACAGAAGCCACCTCTGTAACACCCCCTGCTACCAAATCCTGCCATGCAAACCCAGTCCAACAACTGTAAAAATCTTCAAAAGAATTAGACATTTATAAAGATTATGAAGTAGCCACAATTACATCAGATACAAACAGATAATACCTGGAATACTCATGAAATATCCTGCAGAAGCTGATTTCAGAAGTTATTACTTTGGGAAAAACTCTTACTCAATTGTACTTCTCAGTTGTGCTCCTTGAATTTCCTGTTTTGCAGCACTTACTGAAGGGAAAGAGAGAGATAGACCTATAGAAAGATCATCAATAAATTCCATTTTTCCAGTAAAAATTTCCACTGTTACAAACACGGCATAGTCTTCTAAGATTACCTTGAAAATGTATGAATAACTTGTAACCTGTGGTGATTAAAAAAGTTGAATCCCTGACTAGTAGTGTGTCCCTCTACCACATAGTAATGTACTGTAGATATTATTTTGCTATTTCTCAAAGTGTGTGTGAGGAAGCAAGGAATTCTTCTTTCTTGCTGCAGGATTTCTTTTTTCTATGGGTTTCCCCAGGGTATTTTATGACTCTGCTTGAATCCCACTTATGGTGCAATTGATCCCAGAGGCAGTAATGTAACTGTGCTGGATTTGGCTGGAATAGAGTTCCTTTTCTTCATAGTAGCTCGTATGAGGCTATGCTCTGGATATGTGCTGAAAACAGTGTTGATAGTACAGAGATGTTTTTGTTATTGCTGAGCAGTGCTTACACAGAGCCAAGGTCTTTTCTGCCTCTCACACCACCCTACCAGCGAGTGGGCTGAGGATGCACACGGAGTTGGGAGGGGACACAGCCAGGACAGCTGACCCCAACTGACCAGAGGGGTACCCCATACCATATGACGTCTTGCTCAGCATAGAAAGCAGGGGGGAAAAGAAGGAAGGCGGAGACGTTTGGAGTGATGGCGTTTGTCTTCCCAAGTAACAGTTACACACAATGGAGCTGTGCTTTCGTAGAGATGGCTGAACACCCTGCCTGCCGATGGGAAGTGATGAATGAATTCCTTGCTTTGCTTTGCTTGTGTGAGCGGTGTTTGCTTTACCTATTAAACTACCATTATCTCAATCTACAAGTTTTCTAGCTTTTGCCCTTCTGATTCTCTCACTCATCCCAACAGGGGTGAGTGAGCAAGCAGTTGTCTGGTGCTTAGTTTCTCTCTGGGGTTGAATCACCACAGTAGCAAATGCTCTGAAATAAAAAGTGTTCATTTCACATTTAATGCCACAGAGTCATACATTCAGGAGTTAATATAAAACAGTACCCATTTCACTCTCACAGAGTTTCGATTAAATCTTTTTTTTGGTCTGTGTTAATGTTAGGTTGGCAGTAGCTGAATAGTATCGAATTTATTTTCATCATGCTTTGTCTGTGTAGGTGCGATATGTGTAATTGAAAGTTTGACCATCTTTTCATTATAGGAAGACTAAGCTCATCCATCAGTGCCAGAAGCAGGAACTTGGTGTCATACATCAAGTGTCATTTAGCACATGCACATCATTCACAGAGATCAATTATTATAATATTTATTTTAAACGGCACAGGTTGGAACCAAGAAAGTGAGACATCCATCTTTATCAGTCACATACCTTTAATTTCTGACAGTGTTAACTGCAAATTTGGTGGTACAGCCAGCCACAATCTAAATTTTGTACAAGTAATAATTTTTAATTTAATTTAGACATATCCCAATTTTTCTTTATCATTAATCTCTTAGAATTCAATAAATTCTTGTTTTATGAAACCAGTCAGAAACTCCTTGCTGAATAACCCATAATAACAGCAAGCTGTTGTTAACCAAGAGGCGACTGTATTAACTCACTGTCATTACTACAACACAAGTTAAGAAAAGAGATTGAAAAGGTGTTAATTGTCCTAACCCCTCTGTACCTCTGCACAGGCTAGGCTGTGGGTCTTTCCACTCTCCGTGCTCCTCGCTGTAATGATAACCTGCATATTGGAAACATGACAGAAAACAGAAAAGCATCTCTAACACAAGCTAAAATTTGAAGTAATTTTCTGAACAATTAATTTTCTTTTTATACACTTATAACTCCCCCCAACCAATCCTACTCCACCTATTTCCTTCCCCCTCTCTTCTCTCCACCAGCTTCTCCTTCTTTGCTAGTGGAAATCCTGAAATTTAATACCACAGAGCCTTCTGCTAGCTTTGATGTTAATAATTTGCCCAAATTGACAACAGATACAATCATTTTTTAAGTGTTATCAAGAACAGCTGCTGTGAAGAAATTCAGTGTGTAAGGTGGGGACGGGGCAGGAGGGGCTGCTGGTAGAAAGGGAGGGTTGGGTTATTATACATGCACAACATCTACAGTCACACCACAGGATAAAGTGAAAGATTCTCTGTCCTGCATTTATGCACTAAAAGGCAGCTAGAAAAGAAATAGCTATCAATCACCCTACTGAGAAAAAGCAGCACACAAATTTAAGAAATGAAAGCTCAAAATTCCCAGTCATAGAAGAACAGGCTGGATATAAAAATAATGTCAGCAGATCCCACTAAAGTCAGAATTTAGCCTGTCTAAAGAAGACAGAAGTAAAATGAAAAAGTTGTAATTTTTTATATACTGTGTTCTTGTGAATGTGATTTTATATAGTGTGGAGGTGTGGGGTGTTTGTGTGCATACACGCATGTGTATGCCTGTGAGTACAACTGATGTTCAGGAGAGGAACGCTGCAGCCTTGTACCCCCATGCTGTGTGTGTAAAAGGTGCTCCTAACTGCAAGGAGGCCGAGAGAAGCCTTCCAAGTTCCCACCTTTGGGACCAAGAGGAATGAGAATTAGCAGAAAGAGAATTTTCATCTCCCAGAGGTGTCTCATTCTGCAACGTGAGGCAGAGTCAGAGCCAAAACCAAAAAAAGGAAATATCCATCACCAGCCAGAGGAGACTTCTTCTCCCTCAGTGCTGGCTCATTTAAGTAGCTGGTGTTTGACAGAATGAGGGGACAAAATCCAGGCTCTGTTTATTCCTGAGACTTAGTTTTTACTTACCTAATTGGGACGACAACTTGCGAGAAGATGGGACTGGTTACCCAAGTCATCCCTTTTGGTTGTGTGAAAGGGTGTGATGCTCACTGGAAAGAAGGAAGCAGAGAAATGTGTGTAAAGGAGTTCCCTCCTTCCCCCGGATCCTTCCCTTGGCAGGACTTGAAGATGGCAGGCAAAGCCCAAGGACACAGCACAGCCCCAACTACTCCTTGCTCACACAGTACGCAAAGGCTTAGGCAAGGCTTCAAATATTACATAACTGCATTTGGCAGGGAATATCTGTTAGAAGTCCCAGGAAAACTGTTAGCAGGGGGATTTGCAGCCAAATCTTACGTGAAACATTAGTCGTGCTGGATTTGGCAGACCTTTCTAGAAACTCTGAAAAGTGTTGAGGACTAACTTTGCCTGCATTTTGAATCCGGGGTTACGATCCTAGAGTGCAGCACATTCCTGTAATTCTGGCAATAATTTGGAAAGTTGTGTTTGACATTTTAACCTACATTCCAATGAGAAAGTTCAGTTTTCTAGGGTTTTACAAACACTGAGGAACAAAACACTCTTGAGAGCCATTGAACTCTGTCTCAGATTTTATTATCCTTTCAGTGATTACTGCAGAGAATAGAATACTCTGAGCAGCTGGGAGAGCATTCACCTGCGAACTGGGCCCTTTCCAACTCTGGGGAATAACAACTTAGATGAGAAAAGAAGATCTTATATGAAAGACATAATAATAAGTAAAACAAAGAAGAATATAGAAAAAGAAGCTATAAACTGAATTCTTGGTGTTTTAAGAGTTTGTTGACCTTTTGCCCTTTTAATGTAAAACAGCTAAGAAAAAGCAAAGTAAATATCAAATACTCATATGCGATGATTTAATTCTACCTATAGTTAGCTGAAAAATCTTGAGAAAAAGAAAATTTTACAATTTCTGAAGACTATTTCCATCTATATTTAAGTTCTAATAAAATGGGGATTTTTACATAGTGCAAAGATGTTCAAGCACCGACACAGGGCTATTGCCCATGTTTCATTAACAGGTCATGTGTTCCTGCTCTCATAAATCATTTTAGTCACCTTTCCCAGGCTACTGACTGTTACTGTGTTATCTTACTTCCATCTAAGAGGAAGGTCATATCTGTGATATTCTGTCTCCAAATGACATTAAAATTGTGCCATAAGAAAGCTGCAAAATAGTTTTCAAATGTGGTATTCAAGCAATGTGTTTTTCATGTATACTTGTAAATCCATACCAAAACACTCAACTGCCCACACTTCTTCTCCAGTGGATGTAGGGAACAAATGTGTAGTAGATGCTGCTCACCTTGATCAAAGCAGTACTGAAAGCTTTCTGATATTACGATGATGAGCATGCTCTAACAGCCTGCAGAGGATAGATAAATGCTCCTTTAGTTCATGAAAAAAACATCACCTTTGCATGTCAGGAAACAGCTTGGAACAGCGGAGCCTCCTTGCAGTAAAATAACAAGTAGCAAATCAGACAACAGTTCAGCACACATTTTATTCTTTCCTTGATTAAATACTGTAAGCTTTTCTTCTCAAATTCAAGTGGGGAGTTGGCTGACCAGCTGCTCACGTATATGTTACAAATCAGTAACTAAACACTTGATGGCAAAACTGAACGAATATCACATTTCATCATTTCATAATGGAGTTGATTACCTATAGAACAAATGAACAGAAGTGAAATTGTACCTGTATAGGATTTGCTCAAGAGGTAAGAGAAAAAAAATAGATCTTTTTAAGTATGCTTAGTCAAAATGTTACCACTTTTCAAAACCATTAAAAACTCTGTTCTATGTGGCTGATACGGATTCTTCACAAGATATTTTTGTCTTGATTAGACCAGAGACATTATTGAAGTTGACTTTAGATAATCAGAGTGTGGTATTTTTTGGACATGTTGGCTGGATGCCAAAAGAACTTCGAAGTTCCAAATGACCATTACTGGGTGATAGGGTAATGAAACTTTGTTCTGAATAGGGACTACATGACGAAAGCTCAAATGTGTAATTACAGCTGGAATATTGTATCTTTTCAGATAACTTAGTTTCAAAGTAATTAATAAGTTTGTGTACAAATGTATTTTTTTCAAAATTCTTTACTTACTATAAACATATTTTTATATTTTACTTCCATTAAAATCTATTCACAAGAGGCATTGCTCAAATTCACATCTTTCTGATATTACATGGATTAAAATAAAATAGTATGTGATATGTTTATATGTAGAACATTGCTTATTGCTATGAAAATAACTCTTTTATAGGGCTCTTTGCACACCTGAAAAGAGATTTGATAGGAACTGGCAAGAGAGTCACTCAGGAGGTCATTTGTATTGCCCCAGGCACTTGCACCCCTCAGCATGTCATGCTGCCTCTCCAAGTGTTGTTTCCATCCTTTCTCTTGGTTAAAAGTCAAAATGTATTGTACTTCTCTGAATATATTCAAAATAACCTTGAAGGCAGCAGTGCTGGAATCTGCTCCATGCTTAACATCTACTGTTTGTGGGAAAGGAAAGACCAACAGGCAGGTCTCAGTGATTCCTGTCTTGTTTGGACAAGACTCTCTCACAGTGCAAAACAGATGTAAACGAACTTTAAGCTGGTTTACATGACTCCTTCATCGACTTAAAATTCGAAGGGCAGGTAACTAGTGCAGGAAGCAGCTGTATCATCTCTGTTAACTTTTTACCTGTGAAAGTGTGTTAGCCTCTGACAGACCCTCCTCAGACAGAACAAGGCCACTTTTTTACCTCTTCGGTAACAGACTTCGGCACAGCACATAGACCCCTGGAAACATGAGGGCTTCCCACAGAAAGTACTGAGTTCAACTTGTACAATTTGTTAAAAACAAATTAAATTTTTTAAAAGTAAAATACACTATTTACATGTTTCTAAAACAACTTTATTCTTACACCAGAAAGTCATCCAACATGTCATAGCCCATTAAATTGCAAGACATCTGTAGTCTACACTTGAAATAACATCTCAGATCAGGTGAATCACAGGATTTTAAACATTTATCAGAATACCTGATGAATTGTTGTGGGTTTTTTTCGAGACCAAGCTCTCCCCAATGGCAGGTACTCTAATAACTTGCCATCTTAATAAAGATAGCATACTAGAATATAGTAGTAACGATAGTAATTTTGCAATCAAGATTTTATGTTTGTACAGCAGCTTTTGCTCTCTAGAGGCAAAAAGTGTGTAGCAATATTAGATAGACATCTGACCTAACAACTCTAGGTGGTATTTTATGAAACAAAAAGTGCCTCAGCTTAAGCTGAAAATAAACCAGTTTGATAGAGGTATGTTTTAGGTTTTAATGCCTGTTTCTCATAAGAGGGATGTTTCCTTTTTGTTAATTAGCAAAATCTTTAAACAGCTGCTGGGGCCATGTAGAAACCTGCTGCTGTCCAAACAGGTATTTCAGGAGGGCTGCTGAAACTTTTCTGGCTACTTCATCAGCTGTTGTGAAGAAAGCATGCACATGAGGTGTGTTAGGAAGTGACGTTCTTTTGCTTCTGCAGCAAAGTGAATTCCCTCGGTGCCTTTCAGCGTGGCTTCACCAGGCTGGCAGTTTGCCGTCTGGAAAACTGACATTTTCCTCCCCTGGGTCTGCTGAACAGCACTGCTGCAAGATAGCATTTATACCTAAAGAAAATGGAAAAGGAAGTAGAAAGCTTGCTGAGCACAAATGAGACACATGCTGATGTTTTCCTTTTAAATACCAGGAACTGTTGGCCTTTCAGAGTGTTTTTATTCGTCATCCTTCACTGTAAAGGTGCTTTTGCATAAAAAGAACAATGAAGGTATGTAGTACGTTCTGGATGTCTTCTGTTCCTCCAGTCAAGCAGGAGTTATTTAAAGGACTAGTCTAAGTGTTGAACAACTTATAACCTGAATCATTCAACACATTATTTTGTAAGAGTTAGTAATAAGGAGCACATCAGAGTTTAAATCTGAAAATCTGCATTTCAAAAGGAGTAATTTCAGAAGTTCTCTTTGTGATACAACTGGATTATAATAGGATAGCTGTAGAGCCAAACATCATGACTAACGACAAACTTTGGGTGAAAATTATTCCTTTGTAGAGCATTGAGAGTACTATTACTTCTTCAGGTCTCAAAATAGAATTAGAAGACATGGTTTGACATAATGAGTTAAGTGCTGGAAATAAAGCTGTCATGATAAAAAAGCTTATGATGCAAACACGGTTTAACTCCATCTCAACAGCAACAAATTTAGCTCTGGATTAATCAGGCTATTTTCTCGTTCTTTCAAATGTATAACCTGATCATCATCACACAGATGCCAAAATTCTTATACTTCATATTTGCCAGTCATCTAAATGAGATGTAAGTAGTTCATAATATAAGTTCTAGTTACAGTAAGAGAGTTCACTTTGTCAGTATCAATATTTTCCTCAGAGTCCTCTCACTACTGCTCCTGTCTGCCTTGTGGTACTTTGCTAGCTGGAAGGCAGGAGAGCAGCACCCCTGCAGAGGATACTGATGCTGCTCTGTGGACGGTCAGGCAGGGCGTACTAATGAACAATGCATCTGGCACTCTCTCTGCTGAAGCGTGACCACTTCAGTGTTGTGAGACACTGCGTGCCTCATTATACACTCTGTGCATGCACATGCACAAGTTTCCACTCCTGCTCTCTTGATTTCAGATTTTTAGTCCTTGGATGTACTAATCAGATTCCAAATATTGGCCTTTGCTTCAGCAATCACTGCCTCAAAAGAAGGAAAGTGACAAGGCGGAATAATCTTTAGCATAGGGATGGAGCATGCTATGGAATCTATAAATGGCACAGCTAGGATGAATAGTATCATTGTACTGGATTTTGGAGACTGCCAGTTACCACAGTCGAAAGGATATTGGAGAAAAACAGTTAATAAAAGAGAAAGGAGGGGGAGGGGGAAGAGGTAGTGTTGAAAATCATAGAACTGAGAGCATTGAGGCTTAAATGCTTTTTCTCAGACAATGAACTGTCTGCATCAAAGTTAGTCCAATAGCATTTAGCTTTGTGCCTTTTTCCACTGTACCTGGTCACTGGATAAATAATGAATAGTGAGTGCAGACAGAGCTTACAAGGGCTCTATTATTCCTACAGTTTAAACTCTTCATTTAATAGAAAGTACATAGGAGAGGACGAAAAAAGATTCCAAAAGAGCTAAGAAATAAAGACACATTAACTGGCTAGAATGGTAAAAAGTACCTTACAGAAACTGTTTCTGTTCTAGCTTGGCTTATTGCAGAAATGATTAATACAAAAGCATGCTACAGCATTTTTTCATCCAAGCTCAAAGCAAATTATAAACTATTAATTAAAGGTGAAAGTGTTTAACATAAGTTATGCGATCTGTGAGAAACATTCCACTAGCTGTCGTTGAAACTTGAGCCCTTAAATGGTGCTACTGAGCCTGAAATTTTTAACCTAAATGGCAGACTTTTACAGGGTGATACCACAGACAGTACCGTCATTTCTAATGTAGCTGCAGAGAAGTGTCCTGTAAACATTAAGGGGAAGGAAAGAGCACTCTGATTTTATAGGCTTTGGTTTAGCGGTACTTCCATGCATCATTATTTTGGCTTCAGAATTTAGTCCAAAACCATGCCAAAAACAGCATTAGGCAAAAAGACTGAACTAATGACGCCTAATTACCAGCTCTGTTCAGTTCAGATTTCTCAGTGCTTCATACCCTCTTCTTTTCTTCTGGGAACAAACTGCATGTGTATGTACACATGTGTTTGTGTGAAAGGAAGGAAAAGTAACCATTCTTGGAGATAACTGACTATGCAGCTTGTAGAAAACAAAAGTAACACCTCAGGACTTCATGATGAGGACCATATGCTCAAATTAAGTTAAATGTGCTGTCTTCTTGGATTGAGGTATTTCCTCATGCCATCATTGCTGGTTTGTCAGTTTTCACTGTTTGTCACATCATAGGAAAATTAAGCCCATATACTGTTTTAGGATAGGACAGTGTCTTCACATATTTTCATTGTGATATGTTTAGAATCTTTCTACATGTTGTAAAAATTAACACTGGCTGTGTGACTTTGGAGCTTAGGTTTCAGTGAAAATCAAGACAAATCCTTCAGATGCAGGGACTTAACTTACTTTCTTTATTGTGGGAATGAGGCTTGGGAGAATTATTTGTGCCTCACAATGTCTTTGAAAACCTTCCCAAACTGACTTACTCTCTTAGGTTTTTTGGAGAGAAAGACCACTCCCTCTCCCTTTTACTCTTCGCTAGGCGTTCTTTTAGGAAAGGTCTACCGTATAAAACCAAGAGCAATACTGAAGCGGAAAATCATTTTTCCCTTTAAAGTTCAAAGTTACTTTGACAAGGAAATTTCACTATTAAAAAAAAAATAAAAGAGCTGCAACTGTAAGAAATACTATAAAAATCTTTAGAAAGCCTGTAAAGGAAGCAGACAGTTTCTCTTGAGAACAAGTACACAATTGTTATAATGCATGGACTGTACTAGTGCACATCTAACTGTGTGCAAGTTCTGCAAGCAGATCTCTTGCCCTTTCAATAAATGTTATCATTTCCCACGGAGACTGTCTCTGCTGCAGTCTACATTTACTCCACACTGACAGCTCTCCTGTCCCCTCTGAGCGTGTGCAGTGCCATTTCGGGTACTGTCCTGTGTCCTTCTCTCTGCATCTACTGAGAGATCTGAACTCTTCATTATCTCAAGCAGCCAACAGCAGGACCTGTCACTGAGGCAGAGAGGCTGTGTATATCTGAGCTACTATCATGCAGCCCCTTTATTTGTCCAATGACAGTGTGTTGTGATAAATGCTTCAGAAATGACACTTGAGATGACAGGGGAGGAAAACTCTTAAGTACAGCTCCCAGTGTCTCCTGAGACACAGTGCTGTCAATCAAGGAGGAATATTTGCAGAGAGATAAGAATGCAGGCCATCCAAAATCAATGTATTACAGACCACAAAACCCTTCCAATTATAAAAAAAAAATAGTCATATGAATAAAAAACCTGCATAGATCTGCAAGATGTGCTAGGATTTACTTCATCAGACAAATTTGGGGAACTTCTAAAGCCAATGCTAAATTCTGGATTGAGAGGAGGCTCTGTGATACAATGTTATAACATCATAAAAAATGAAAAATGAAAAAAAGAAAACCATACAAAACAGGAAGAAGGGAGAGGTAGAAGAACTGAATCATTTATCAATGAATTGAAGTACAGTAGCTGGCTAATAGCACATGCACACAGAGTGTAAGGTTTGACCATGCCCTCATAGTGTGGGCCAAACGTGAAGATTAGCTGTGCTGTCCCACCAAGTAACTGTAGCTTTCTGCAACACAAGCCAATCCTGACAGTTGCTTGAACAGTTTTAGGCTATCTGATGATTTAATTTGTCTTTCCATAAAATAAATACATTACAAAGTCTGTGTGG
>Ga0181612_158299_pt1 | contig 12042 bp, 5 predicted proteins | sample HoacroProtozoa21_FD_119630 | JGI IMG/M metagenome (GOLD analysis project Ga0181612, IMG submission 119630) | Hoatzin crop microbial communities from Cojedes, Venezuel. Combined Assembly of Gp0051906, Gp0051904, Gp0051908
TACACAGCTCCAGCCATTTCCTTGTGCAGCACTGGCCAGGGAGCCCTGCTGCCTCTGCATAATGCAACCAGAGGCAAGCCAGGTGGGAGAAAACCTGTTTGTTAATCACATTAACTTTCTCAATTAATGACATGAAGCTTTTGTTGAGTAAGTTTTAAAACAAAGTCACTCACGTTCCTCAATAGTCTGTGATGTCCGGGGTTGGGCGGCAATCGACATTTGCCTTGGCATGCCATTCCCTGTAGTCTCAGGCATTTAACTCTGTGGGTAGAGGCTAGTCCTGTGTTTGTTCAGTACCCAGCAGAAAGCCGTTTGCCTTGGGCAATTCCACTTTGTTACAAATTTTGATGTTCACATTCCCCGAACATGCAAGTCGCAAATACTAAATTAGGCATAAATATCAATCTGTAATCCCTCCAGATTATTATTTCTGGAAGCTATTGGGTATTTCCTGGGTTATGTATTTAAAGAAGAAATACAATAATTTTCTTAAATGAGATGCAAGTATGTACCTTCTTCCGCTCCAGTCTTTCTTGCTCAATTTGCTGCATGATTTGTTCCCTTTCAAGACGAAGCTGTTCAGCTGCCTCACGGGCTTTGATTTCTGCTTCTTCCCTCTAATCAAAATGTGTAAAATATGATAGGGCGATTATTTATTTCAGGTAGATTACCAGAGACTATAAAGTATTTATTTATATGTATATATAAACACATATATACGTATATAAAGTTTCACATTTGTGTTTGAGATAGTACCTGTTTCTCAAGTTTGGCTTGGAGCTCTTTTTCTTGCTTTTCTTTTAGCATTTGTTCTTCCTCAGCTCTTCTCCTGGCTTCCTCTTCTGCCTTTTTTCTAGCTGCTGCTTCTTCACGTTTTCTTTCCTCCTCCTTCTTACGAGCCTCTTCCTCTAGACGAAGTCTTTCTTCTTCTGCCTTTCTTTTCTGTTCTTCTCTTTCAAGCCTACAAAAAAAATGTAACAATATATTTAAAAGGTTTCATCTTGTTCAGCGTGAATCCTATTGTACCTATGGCGCGCAATCAGCAGTAACTGATAACGTAGGCATTGGTCCACATTTTCACGAAAAATGCCAAGATACAGCAAAGAGGTAGAGCACATGCCCAGAATTCAGGTTGCTACCAAACTTTTAGGCAGTGAAAGTAAGACTGGAATAAATTATTTCCTAGAATTTATAATTTCCCTTCAAAAAAAAAGGTGTCAACGAAAAGAAAACATTTCCATTCTAATTTCAGTTCGAGCTTCAATAATAAACACATCTCTCTTCCCCTGTACTTCACACCCAGAATGCTGGCAGGTATCTACAAACAAGCAAGTACTTTCTTCCTTCATTTCAGCCGATGATAAACAGATCAGGTAAGTAACAGGAAACAAAGATCGCAAAACACAGTGGTACACTAAAAAGAGTGGGTCTAAATTCCACCCTGGCCCACTCAGGGACACCATGCTCCTTTGTCACCACATTCAAGACCTGCTTTGACAACTGATCATTCTTATACTTGTGTATCAGGGATTCAGGAAATATTTCCAAATTCTACCCCCCCATGTTTTCAATAAGAACAAAGTTGAATTTAGACGTGCAGAGTTAGTGATTTACTACTGAGGGCTAGAAGGAAGGGCATGATCTGTTGACACTTGCAACCAGCATCCAACGTGGAGAACAACCTAAAAACTTGGTCCCAGAATAGAGCCAGAATTTCACTGCTTAGACTCAGCAACCTTCATTGTGCCCCCACTCTAAAAGCCCCCAGCTGCCTACAACAGAGTTTGGCAGAGAGATAAGCTTCAGGTTTTAATCCCTTGAATGATACAAGTCAAGGCATATACTACTACTGCAAGACTGTTTCTTCTATGTGAACTAGCTCATTTAAAACTGCCTCAAATACTTCTCTACAACACAAAATACTTCAGGTATGTCCATACTGTGCGTGGACATACCTGAAGTATTTGGATGAGTAATAGTTTCTTCAGGCTTCTTAAAGAGGCCAAATTATTATTTTCTACCTTCACTAGTCACAAAGACCGCAAAAGACACTAATGAATTAGAGGTCCAAACCAAAAGAAATTAACACTTACACGTAAGCTTCCACCTCGATTCTAAAACCACCACAGTTTCAAGCATCTTCAGTGACAGAAGTTAAATTATTAGGTAATAATTTTCACAAATCAACAGAGATACCTCTCCCGTTCTTCTCTTTCCTGTCTCTCCCTTTCTTCTTGTTCTTTTTGCAGGCGGGCCTGTCGTCTTTTTTCAGCTAGAATTTTTGAGGCTTCTTCTGCATCAGTTGTTCCTGCCGTGATCTTCCCTGGGAGAAGACAACCAAGGGTGGAAAGTTAGGCAGGGAACTGAGAGTGTCCAGCACTTCCACACTCACACCGGTGCTAAAATGGGCCTGGTTCACGCTGGCATGACACTTTGTGCTTTTCCAAAGCATACTTCAGCATTTTCAGCAGATAGAATATGGCATGGGTAATGACATCCCTGGATTTCAACACTTCCACATCCTCATTAACAAGTGTTTTTCTTACATGGGCAACCCTGGTGAAAACTATACATTTACTGGTTCTAGTGTGTACCTTTACACGTTCTCACAAACCCATGACTGAGCAGCTTCATAAAAACAACAGTTCATCACTGTTTAAAAGCTTCACGGACCCACAATACACCTTGCAATTTATTCTTGCGGTAAGACTCACCTTCACTGTTTTCAGTCTTTCCTGCAGAAGGCACATGCTTTTCAGAAGCCACCTGGCCTGCCTCATCAGTACGTGCTCCCGGGGATTTTTGCTGACTGACATTTTCTTTCTCCTTGTCTGCTTTCTTTTTAGGAGTTTCCTGGTTGAGATTAGAAGTGGCACGATGCTTCACAGGAGAGGCTGGATATTGTTTGGCATTTTTAGGAGACTGAGGATAAGTCTTTGCAACTGTCCTGATGAGGGAAAACAAAAATCAAAACAGGCCATATGTTACACAGCTTGGAATCAAACTCTACCTTCACCCGTATTGTTCCTCTTGTCTCTGGCTACATAGGAGTCTCAGCTGTTTTGAACACTACTGCATAGAAACCACCTGGATGCAAGCAATCAGAACCCAAAATGCAGAAAACTGGCATGCAAGAGAAAATGATTACGGAAATTCTCATCTAAAAAGACCAAGAATACAGTCTGAGTTGTAGGCAAGAAATATGAAATCTATCAACGACCTAAACCAATTATTTTAATGATGGCCATTTCATAACAATTTTACCAACATTACTATATTCAATAGTCCTTCTCAACATTTAAAGCAAAGCTATGGCTGCTTTCTGTCTGCAGAAATCATAATGAGTTGCAGTGTGCTGCTTTCAGCTGAATACCGCCTTGTAAAACATGGTGTCTGATTTCCCAAAATAGCACAAACTACTGCTACACACAAAGGTGAAGGTGGGTACTAGAATAAGAGACAGAACTGACCAACCCATTCTACAGTCAGCTCCGCTGTTTCAGTTCACGCTTTAATCAGCACCAACACAACAGACTCAAGGCTCAAAGCTCAGCCCTGGCAACATTTTACACGGCTGCACTGGTGGTGACAGCAACGCACAGCAGCAACGCTGCCGACTGCCCGCATGGCTCCTGCATAGCTTATGTGAAATGACAACCCTGAATTCAGTTCTGGGAAAGCGGAAGGGTAAAGATACTTGATATTCACTAAAAATAGGGGCACATTAAAGAGAATAGATTGCCAGGAAACATAAAACTACATGCAAACACCATTCATTATTTATGTAACACCAGTAACGAGCATTAAATACTTGCAACATTAAGAAAGGCTGGGCTGTGTGACTAAGTAATATGGAAGTAAAGAGATTGCAATCTTAAAATAATGATTTATGCGAGTCCCATTAGAATAAATAATCTTACATTAAGTCAACATTATACATGTAGTTTTAACCTTCCTTGTGGATGTGCAATTATGATATAAACGTATTATCCCTTATCACTTTTTTCATCTACACAATATAGAGTTTCATATACTATAACATGCTTTCTGGACTATATACTCATTCTAGCAGACCACAAGCTTGACAAACATGGACAACGGCTGAAAATTAATGGACTGGAGTGGCAAGTTTTGCCTAGATCTAACTATAGTACTGTGTGGCCAGAGACTATTATAACCCGAACAGCATTTGCATTACAGAGCATACAATAAAAATTAAACATCTTTCAACCCCCGCCCCATTCAAGAATTCAGGAGAAGAAAGGGTTCTTTCCCACCATATTATGCTGCATTTGAAAGAGGCTGAGACACCAGAATACAGGGAGCTCACTCAGAGCTGCCCAGTTTGTGGGGAGGAAAAGACTGCAGAGTATTGCACCACCTGTACTTTCTTACTCCCACTGAAGAGCCATCACAGATTCCAGAAGCCCCTGGGCTGGTAGAACAGTAGCACCCAACTAAATCTGAAGTTCAGCTCAGGTACCCTCTGCCTGCAGGCTCAGGAGCAACCTGTAAGCTCAGGTCCTTGCCCTTGGTCCTTGCCTGAGCTAAGCTGCAGGTACGCCTGTTCCTGGCCTCCTAACCTGCTGATCCTGACCCGATGTCCTGGCTTGTCCTTGGACCTGCCTCATTAAGGCCTTTGCTGGCTGTCATCAGACTCTTGGCTGACCCTGGTCACCATCACCAGACCTGCTCTAGTCAATCCTTATGTCTGCAGTAGGATGGGGTCCTGCGGATGAGGTCCCTGCCCTCATCTGCCATGCTGCCACTCACAGCTCCCAGCTCGCCCTGCCTTGTAGGGAAGCCTCTGCCCCTGCTGCTCGCCCACAGAAACAGGCCTTGGAAGATGTGGGCAGGCAAGTCTGTTTCCAGCTCTTGTAAAACAACAGCAATGGGCGAAGATGATGAGATTGGTTGGTGTTGACCAACTCTGGTTTTAGCACTGTCTTTCATTTTCTCTTTAGGATATAGATGGCTTTCCAGGCCCTCCTAAAGACAAAGGCAGAGATTTCAAAGCCTCACCTACATACATACATCTCGTATGTGCCTCACCATTACAGTCATTTCCAACGGCATTTCATAAAAATATAACACGTAAACAAAAAGCAAACAACCTTTGTTATGCTTCCCTGCAGCAGAAAGGATGCTGCTTGCTAACCAGACACATCTTCAAAGCGTAGTCCCTTCTTGCTGTCTTTGGTTTACATTTCCAACTTTACCACATGCTCCTTGCAATGTTTTTTATTTAACTTGTTGTGACAGGAGGAGCAAAGCAGTTGCATAACTAAGGTTGAGTCATTTTCTGTATTAGCGCACGAGCAATTGTTCTCTAATAAAGACATGACAACCAAATTAAAGAGGTTGGTAGGAAGGAGTCTAATCATGAGAGCTATGTATCTTGCACTGCATAGGAATTAGAGCAGACCGGCTGTACAACTTACCTGCTGGACTAGAAACATGTGCTGAATTTATTATTTAAGTAATGCATCTTTGAACTTTTAGACCTACAGAATGTTTTTCTTAACAGCTCTGTAGCCAGAAGAAAAAGTTGGGCTTTGCTTATTTTAAAGCAACTAAAAGCGAGAAGCCGATAAAAAACAGATTACTGCAAGGACGATAACAATGCAGTGTGAGGAGTGAAAAGCTGAGAAAGCCCATCAAGATTTTTTTTTTTTTTTTCAGAAATGTAAAATCACTTTTTGGGTACCAATAGAAAGTATTAAATGAACACTGATTTCACCCTTGTATTTAAAATGTATTATCAATTTAGCGTCTTCAACATTCCTAGACACATGCAGAATTGTTACTGGAAAAACCACTCCTTCTAACAGTATTGAAATGATGCTACTTTTCACCAGAAACAGCCGAACTACATTGTGAAGACAAAAAAGTGGGATCATTAAGGGCAAATGTATAAACACTTGCATAGGGGTCTGCTTAGGTTTAAAAAACATTTTCTTTTTGCCTTGGGAGAAAAGGAAAAGGATGTAATGAAACCCTGGTAAGAATGTGGGAACGCAGAAGTGTGCCTGATGAGGATCAGAGAACTAAGACGACAAACTGCCCAAATCCAAGAAGCGTTAGCATGTTAGCTGCCTGGAAGTCGGCTCGTCTCAGTCACTAGATTTTACAGGGCAACACAGAAGGACAGAAAGCATCTTCTTCCCTCCAGGTGGTCTTCGTTTCCTCACCTAATTGCCCTGTGTTGACGTGGGGACAGCAGCTTGTAAGAAACCATTCTCATCATGACCCCTACACGCACTGCAAGAACCTCTATCAGGTCTGACGACCCACTGATCCTTAAATTACAATAGCTCTTATTTAATTAAAAGGGGGATAGCTTATACTGCAGAATAACATCCCAGGAAGACCACAAGAGGGGTTCTGAGCTTACAGTTGCTAAGCATAGAAAATAAAGTACATGAGTCAGAGGTCACATCCAATTTTGTCCGTGAACAGCGTGCTTTCTTGAAAAGCCAGGTACGTGACAGGTCATCGGTTACAGCAGTTCAGAACGCTGACTGTAAATCAGAAATCTGCAGCAATGCCAGAGCTGCGTTATTTTTCATCCTATCTCCCTATTGATTCAACAAAAGCTCTGCTGAATCCAACCAAAGACTTGCATGTTCTCAGGCCTGCTTTCTGTCATTGCTCCGATCACAAGCTATTCCTGCGTTCCGACATTTTTCTCTGCTGTCTATGACATTTTCTCAAAAATAGTTTTCTTTCATTCTTAGTTTTGATCTTTTCCAGCCAGAAGCAAATTCATATGTCATATTTCTGAAAAGAGCACAAACTCAGCATAGGTCTAGAGAAGTGTTATTTTGATAGCTGCATTATTACAGATATTTTCAAAACTTGAATTGGCCCATTCTCTAGCTAGCTACTGAAAAAATCCCTCAAAACAGTCTTGATCCAACGTTCTACCCATTGTTTTAATCTTTCCAAGGCAAAACAAAGATCAAGAGTAGTAAATGTAGCACATATCAAATAACATCTAAAAGTAGGTCACCGCAGGACATACGAGCTACTTCTGTGAGAAATTTACCACACGCAGACACCTTTCTAATAGGTCATTTCTAAAAATTTTTAAAAGTTTGGGCTTTTTTGTACTACTGTAGGTTCATATTTCATTGGTATTCTGTAACTCGATTGAGCACGTGCATTTCTGACATCAAGATGCGTGCCAACAGCTGCAGTGGGATGTCTCCCAAAAGACCCACCAAGTTACAGGTTCCGTTAGTGAGCCTGCGAGCAAAGGACAGGGACACAGACCGGGAACTGGAACTGAACCAAGAACCACCACCCGCCAGCAGCGCTGCGGCCCCTTCTCCCTTCCTCTTCATCATATGAGGTAATGCTTCGGCAAAATAATGTAACTCCGAGGCTTGTTGGAGCTTTCCATTTTTATTCACTGGCTTATGCTACGGCTTATCTGAAGATAATTCAAACTAAATCCTACTCCCTTGATTCAGTCAGGTCCCACTGATTTCAAAAGGACTCTTCACCCAAAGGCATGTGAAGGACACGGGCTTTATTGCTTTGCCGATCCATAAGTTGGGACACTTACCTATTCTCTGAGGAATACTGCAAGAATAAACCAACTAATGTATAGATCTCTGAAGATGAAGCATCAAAAATAAATTACCAAAAAACCTGGTATTATTGATCTTATGGAAGCTCTGAAGAACAGGAGCACTTTACACTATCAGTATCCAATAGCAATTGTAAAAATAAAAGATAATTTCTTAATTATCCCAGCCCTCTAATCCATTAACTTTCATCTTTGTCAACTGATCCACAGTGGATTCAAAGCAATAGTTTTGGGTTTCTTTCTTGTGTGACATTTCTTGATATATTTACTTTTTCAAATATCTTCAAGCTTTGAACTCCTTCCTTGCTTCTAATTATTGCTCAACATATTGGTTTTTCCCCTTTTTTCCTTTTTAGCTCCATATTTGTTCACTCATTTTTGCCTTGGACGTTATCTTTTGGGCTGATCTTTTATGCTTTCTCAGTAAAATCTGCACCTTCAAACACTTGTATTTTTTAAGGTAATTACTGCAAATCTATTTTGCCATCAATCACTGTCTCTCTTTAGGTTGAAGTTTTATTGTCTTGTTTGAGCCTGTTTCAGCTACTTTACCATGATAAAAAGAGTTTTTTAATTAATAAATAATGAAATAACATATAAACAAAACAAGCAACTACCAGTCACAAACCAAGGTGACGATTGTGAAGAACTAAGAACTAGAACAGGATCAAGAAAACCTGAATATCAAGTCACATACTTTTAAGAAGAAAAATGCATGCAACTAATTATCATCTAAATCACTGGCCATACTTGATTCTTTCCTCAAGACCTTTCGAAAAAAAAAGGATCACTAACTACTAATGTTGTACAATACATATTCTTATTTCATCCAGGGTATTTTTTTGGCCATGTAGCGTGCTGGAAGGAGAAAGATTAAACTTGTAAAAGATTTTCAGGTTTGCAAGTAGAACGAGTAATTTGTTTACATATTTAGTCACATTAAAATTATACTTAAGTTCCAAAGTTAATTCTAAATGAAAAGGTAAGATTATACAGTCTAAAGGAAGGTTCCAAAAGCCTGTCTGCCTACATTTAAATCCACTGACCAGCTAGATCATAAGCTGGCATTTGAGTTTTATGAAGAAATGTGTATCTTTATATAATAATATAGTATGGTGGTCAGGACACCTTTTATTTTATTTCAAATTTCTGAGGGGAAGTTTCTAGAGTGCTGAAGCAGAACTGTCTTTCTGCAATCAGTAATAAACATGGATTTAAACTATTTACTGTATTTCTCATAAGCTCAAGGAGGGAGTTCTAATTGGGCCATGTTAAGATTAAATGCTCAGTAATACATTTGTAGCAGTGGTCAGAATCAGATTCTCTTGAGGAAGGAAAGGGAGAAAAAAAGAAAACTACTGTGGCTCACAATCACAGAGAAACCCATCAGCAGGCTTCTTAATTCCTCCATACAGCATGTGCTTATTCCTCTAAAAACAGTAGTTTATATTCCTTATAGGCGTGAAAATATTTTACTATAAAAAGGTTCCCATAATTTGCACCTCTGGGAAAAAAGTCTCCATCTTTGCCCAACCTTTTATGGAAATTAGCACTACAAATTAAGACTGGACACGCTTTTTTCATAAAGCACTAAACATCTGTTTGCTTCACACAATCTTCCCCCCCCAGATGTCTCTACAATGAGCTATACCAAACTTTTCAATGCCTGCCCATCAAGGAGTCCTTCACTCTCAGCAATCCCTTTCCCTCCAATCATTTTGCTTAACTAAATATGTCTCTTGGTATGTCTCCTGTACTGCCTGAGTGAACTGAAAGACACATTCTGAACAGGGAATATCAATACTTACAGAATAATACAAATTTTTATAGTTCATGCTTTTCTCCGTACATTCTGGAATGCCACTAGACAACAATTAGCTCAAAATTGTAATAAAAAAGCTGACTGTCATTAACATTTCTTATGATTCCATTCTTCAGAATAGTTCAGAATCTGACGACATTATACATATAACATTGAAAGTTTAAGAATTTGTGGCCCTGTAACACAAACAAGAATTGCAGTTTCCCAGTTGCATGCAAGGGGATGTCTAAAACAGAAAGAATGCCCAGAGTCAGATGGCTTTCCATGCTTTGTCTAATGCCAGATTAACACACAAAATCATCGTCCATTACAGGGCTATGCACTCAGAGATGAAACAGAAAAAGGAACACCAACCAGCTCCTTTGTGAAGCGAAAGAAATTTATCAAAAAAGGGATCATCAAGACCGGTTCAGAATATAGGCATGTTCAGATTAAAAAAAAAAAAAAAAAAATCAGACAAAAAGAGTTAATTTTTCAAGACAGAAGGAGGATCCATGAACAGGGTCTAGGGGAAAAAACAACCCAAAACAAAACAAAAAATCAGACAACTACTGTAGACCATGACTACTTCAGCATACTTCTGCATTTGAGCCAGACTTAATATCCTATTCTAAGAAAGCTGAAAACACATTTGTTTAGAATTGTGAGCTGTAACCTGTGGTACATGAACTACAGCTTTGAGTGTCTGCAAAAGACAGTTAAGAAAAGCAAGTCAATTGCTAATAAGCCTGGATATGCTAAAGGTCCACAACTCTCCACAAAAAAAACAAACAAACAAAAAAACCAGCAACAAAAAGCAACAAACCCACAGAGGTCTGCAAATAAACAAGGATTAAAACTGATGGTTTAGATAATGCATAGTTAAGTATATTTATGGAACCAGATGGTTATGCCAGCAATAGGAAATGCGTATTTTAAATGCTGGAATTTCTAGTTAGTATTCATGTTCTGTGCATTTCTTCACATTAGGCAGAGGTTCTTCAAAACCAAATAAAACAAAAGCATGTTTAAAAATAAATGTTTAGAAAATTTCACATGAATTATGAAATGCATTGTGATAGTTTCAAAACACTGAGAAAAGGCAGAGAAGTGTCTCTAGTGACTACTAACACAATCTTACCTATGTTATCTGTTCATCTACATCTCCCTCTCCTTCTCTCCCTATCTGTATATGTGTGTATGTATAACTAAAATTAACTAGATTTTATACAATACTTCAAAGGAAGTTCCTCAATAATCTACGTCTCCTTCATAGCTAACAAGAAGCTCACAGCATATTAGACCACCAATAAGAAGGGCATACTTAGGTGTTGCAGGTGATGCAGATCTTCTGGACAGGGCAGCAGGAGAATCAGACCTTCTTAGAGGAGATCCCATACCAGATGACGAACCAGGTGTTGCGGCTCGCTTCTCTTTCTTGATCTTCTCAGTCTAGAAGCATAGTTCATTTTAGTTTCCATAATTAGCTCCAACACATCAAAAATATATTTGATTGTTTTATTAACAAGATGGCATATAAACAGATTTGTGTAACATACATTTAAGATAAAAGTTTTTTAAACGGGAGCTCACAACTGAGGTGCAATAGTTTTTTATTTTACATAGACACAACCCCCCTGCCCCCCGTGTCTTCCATGGACATAGTATACAAGTTGCAGGTAAATAAGACCACATCAGAGCCTCTCCAAGAGGTCTTTGGGAGGGGTAGCAGCACTGGGTGGAGTTTTCAAAATCACGTACATGCTCCTGCAGCACCTCTTAGACATGGTCAGTAGAGCACCCAGACATCTCGCAGAAATGCTGCTGGACGTAACTCTGTGAATCGCACACTACACAAAATCTTTAGCTCCCACCTTTGGTCCTCTCACATCTAATTTAGACGGCATGAATTCCTTTACTATTAACTAGTACAACACAAAGGACCTTTACATTTTACAAAATTTTACAGCCCTAGCAAAAGTTTTTTAAAACATGTCTTGCATTGCATAGAGTCAGTGAAGGTGCATGACTTGCCTTTGCTTTTCTGGAAACTACAGTGGATCAATAATGCACCTTTTAGCAAACAGCATTAAAAATGTCCACAGAAAGAGTTAAGCGATTGGCATAAAACAGAGGCATTGCCAACACACTTGGCAAGTTTCCGAAGTATGTGAATCTTGCTAATTAACCAGCAAGACTGGATAGTCATACTCAGTAGAGAGATCCTATTTGTCATCCCCGTTCCCAGAAGTTATAGGCAAGTCCAGAAACACACACTTCAGTGCCAGAAATCTCAGCTCTCTGAAAATAAAGGTGTTGCTGCTCCAAATACCAGCACTCAACACTGATTCCCAGGAGGTGGAAGATACCAGGATGCTGCTAAACAGGAGCACGAAAGCAACGGGTGCATGCAAGGCTTGCTATCTTACTGCTGCTTCTTACAACAGGGGTAGCACTTTATTTTTATGAATGTAAAGGGAAAGGTAACAACCAGAAGCTGCATCAGTTTACCCAGAAGTGAAATCAAACCCCTCGCAAACCCACCTGAGTAACTTCAGCTGCAGCCGCCCCTTTCATGGCATCTGAAGTGGAGGGTGAAGTTGCCTTCTTTCTGTCAGTGCTTCGGGTGGGGGAAGGCTTGTAGGGA
>Ga0181612_172914_pt1 | contig 12042 bp, 7 predicted proteins | sample HoacroProtozoa21_FD_119630 | JGI IMG/M metagenome (GOLD analysis project Ga0181612, IMG submission 119630) | Hoatzin crop microbial communities from Cojedes, Venezuel. Combined Assembly of Gp0051906, Gp0051904, Gp0051908
AACACACGCGTTTCAACTGTTTCATTAGTTCGACATAAAGACATAGGGTTTCCCTTGAGATGTCTTGCCTTTTCTGTTTAGAAGTTTTAGCGGCTCAGCGTACCCAGGCGTGCCGTGGCTGGGAAATGGTGGATGGTCAGGTGGACAGAGCTCAGCCAGGCGCCATCACAGCCACCAGCTGCACAAGATCGCGCAGTGTCTAAGCATGTTTATGAGCAAAAAGGTATCTTCGTTCCCCCTGCCCGTGTACTTGCAGGAAGGGAGTCCATCCAGTGGGGCTCTGTCTTGGATGAGTGACTCTGGAGCCAGTGCCTAGCCTGCTGATGGCAAAGAAAGAGCAAGTCAGCTACCCAAGCTGGCACATGGCAGGGATCGGGAGACAGTGAACAGGCACATTACTTCGTTTTTTTGCAGCACATATCTTATCCAAGCCCTTTTTTTAGTGATCTCAGTAAGAACAAGAGAAATGGCAAAGCTTTTAGTAAGATCAGTTTCTCTAATGACTCACCGAGTGTTACAAAGTCAAAACAGGTTGCTTGTGCTTGAAAGGTATAAAACAACCTTGTCAATTTTATGGTTACTGTACAAAACACTGCATATATGCATGCAAGGAACATTTTAAAACCTTGTATAGCTTTTTTTGCAGCTAGAGGCTCCTTTCTCCTGGTTTTTATTCATGTGTCATGCTTTGTTATAAGCATTATTGCTTTAGCAATTAAGCTAATTTCCTCACTGCACTCTGCCAGTCAGAGTGTTGCTCTTTTGTATTCCTAAAAGAAAGGAGGAATTACGTTGAGGTACCAGTGGCCCAAGCCAGTTCTCCATGAAGTCCACCAAAGTTATCCCATTGGTGTTAGCAAGGGCAGCTAGTTCTGTGAGCATTAGGAAATGGGTAATAACTACATCTCACGTCCAAAAAAGACCTACAAGTCCATCAACTTTCTGTCAGATAAAATTATTTTCAACAACAACAACACACCTACATTTCTGTAATGTCTTTCATTCCAAATGAAATTTCACCACCACGGTGTTTCAGGAAAATGTGCCTTTTTTGTAGTTACACAAGATTTGACAAGAAAAATATCCCTTTCAAAGTGAAGTCTGACAGAATAATGAAATTCCAATGAAATGAAATATCTTGTAATGCAATTAAAGATTTTTACAAAAAACTTTTGAGAGAGGTAAATACTCTCATTTCTTCAGAACAAGACAGCCATTTTAGGATTTTCCAGTAGTTTCCCAGCCTCTTCCCCTTTTTTCTTTCTTTTTTATTCCGAAGGAGCAGGAAGCATCCAGAAGTATTCAATCCCCTAGAGGATACAAAAGAATATAAATAGTAGCATGTGATATTTCCTTGGGTGGAGAGTAAGTCTTATACATCACATTCCTCTTGCAAGTTAGGGTATGCCCCTGCTACAGCGCCTGGGTAGGTCCTGGGGTGGTTAATCCACGCCAAGCTCCCACTTCCACAGCAACACCTCTGCCCAGGCCCCCACAGCTGGCATGGAGCTCGCCTGGGCACGCTGGTGTGAGCTGCAGAGAGAGGATGCTCTAGACGTTCACAGATTGCTTCTGAAGCTGCCTCAAATGGACACTGAAGGGAGCTTATCTCATGAATTAAAACAGGAATGCATACAAGAAATAGCCTATATCCTTGTATTGTCATTGTGCAGAGGTACATTACAAAATTCCCATTAGGAATCAGTAAGGGGTAGTCTACGCTCTGCAACTGAAATGGTCTTTTCCTCCTGCCTCCATGCTGGGGAACTGTGTCAAATGTTTACCCAGGGGCCTTGTTCTCCTTTCCATGCTTGTTACAGAAGGCCAATTGCCGTCTTGAGGATGGGGATGAAGTCCATTTTTTAACCACACTCTTCGTTTGCACCACTGGCTTCACAAGGGCACCTCCCTTCCCTGCACTTTGACATGGCGAGGTGGTATAAGGACAGGTGGAGTTGCACCACTCCCATGTGGATCTGTGGAGAAAGCCAACTTCTCGGACTTTTTTTCTACACTGTTGCCCTGTACCTGCATGAGCTGTCAGGAAAATGGAGGGAAAGAGTTAAATGCAATGACTTATGTGAGTGCCTTCCCAGCTTGATGCAGATACTTCCTGCCCAACAGCTCAAAAATGGTAATTCGTAGAACAGGATGCACTTTTCTTTCTGCTTTCTGCTCGTTAAAAAGTCAGTGATGACAGACACGATTTCCAGGGCAGCTGCTCTGTGCCTAGCCTTCCTTCAAGTGAGAGGGCTTGGTGCTGGTGAGTACCAGGGCACACCTGTGGGGCCCAGCCACACATATTGCAAGGGAGAGAGGCAGAGGCCTGGATGGCTTTTTGACCCTCCAGTCCCTGCTCCTGTTCACATCCTCACGTGGTCACAGAAGCCCTCAACAAAAGCAGTCTTCGAGTTATGGGAGAATTGTGCTGATCTATGTCTCGTGCAGTGCCACAGGATGGGGGACATCCCCAGCACGGAGGAGTTGTATGGGCAGGATGATGGAAAGTTGAGCTCACTGCCCATGGACGACTGACCTGCACCACAAACTGTCCCAGGACTGTCACAGTAATTTCTCTAGGCTCTTGCAAAGATGGTTTGCATGTGCTCCTCCAGGACTACTGGGCTGCTCTACTTCTTCGATCTTTTTAAATTTGGGTTTCCCCACAGCCAGACTTTTCTCAAGCTGCTTAGCTTTTTTTCCTAGTACACCCACATAATTACTCCAGCACAAAGAGTGGGCTTGTGAAGCAGCAGCATTTTAAAAAACCACAAACTCTGATCTCAAGGCAATCTTTCCCTCCCACTTCCTCCCCCTTCAAGCAGGGGTGTCAGCCGTGCTGTTTCTTTCAAACTTTCTCTGAGTCATCTCATCAGGCAGCTTGTAAATACTTGAATGCATCCATCAATGTCAAGTCAAAGTAAGTAAGTAGCAGCATATGCTGTGCAATGGAGTTTCCCTTGCTCACATTTGTCTCTTTTTTGGAGGTGCAGGGAATTTAGGGGTGGCCCTATCTCCTTGTATCATCAACATACATACATAGACGTTGTCAAAGATGTCTCATCATGAGAACATGACACAAGATACAAGATGAGCTGCCTACAGCTAAGAAAACTTATACTCTTCTGAAACTCCCACTACTGTATGATCCAGAGTGGAATGCCTTCATGCAGGATGCTCCATTCTTTTCAAGCCTAAAACCTGGGAATTAGAGACTGGGGAGCGGCATTATCAGCAGCCCTTTGAGAATGTAGCGTTGCTAACTATTTCAGACGAGCTGGTCACAGCCTTAAGAACTCTCGCTAGAAAAATATTATCCTTTTGTATTACAAGGGTGTAATTTGCTGTGTCATCATTGCATACCAAAATCTAAAAAGCAGAATGTGATTCAGAGGGTGTATGGAACACAAACCGCCTCCTCAGAAAGCAAAAATCTCTGCTGAAGAGCAGTAATGCTCCCAAGTATGACTGGTAAACACGTGAGTTTTGTCTTCAGCTATATTCAAAAATATGGACCCTGCACCAAGGCCTTGCCCAGCATGGGGCAAAATTCACCAATTTGTCTGATAGCAGGCAGTTTATGGTAATGAAATTATTACAGTGGGAAGAAAGGAAAAGTCTTGCAGAGTTTCTGACTTATTCCCTCCACATAGCTTGGAAGGAAGGTCTGGTGTCATCCTGATATTTGCCTAATAAATATGAAATGGTCATTTCAGGTGGGTAAGTGTCCTCTCAAATATCCATATGTGTGTAAATATGTCCCCCACAACCCTCACCCCAAAGAGGTGGGTTATGTGCAAAAATTACACTGGGAGCCAGGAACTCAAGCTTAGTGCTACCTTATTGAGTAGTCTGGGGGAAACCAGCTGAGTGAGAAGAATGCTCTTCTGCAAAATGGGAGAGAAGATGCCCTGAAAACTCTTCCTGCCCTCTGCCACAGCCCACAGTGAGAGCTTGGCAGAAGTGGTGCTGTGAAGGGCATCCCATTTGTATCTGTTCTGCTTTTAAAACATAAGGTATTGGGATCTCTCACTGGATTTAGTGGCCTGCCAGAGTAAGATACTGGTCAAGGTGAGTACCGACAGTAGTACTGATCCATAAGCAATTTTTTCCTAGCATGACCAAGGGACATTTCGAGTATTGCTCTTCCTTCTTGTTTCTCAGGGAGCGTGGGTTGAGAATCAGGATAATTGCACAGCAAAAATGCTTTCCATCTCACTCCTTTATTTACTTTTTTTTGTGATTTCCTTCCACTCCCAGGTGAAGGAATGTAGGCTGTTTGAAGAGCTGATCTGCTGGGGTGGGGCACCAAGTTAATTTGAAGCGTTGCTGAATATTTAGTCATGTTCCGTAGGAGTATTAAAATCATAATATTCTTGGATTTCTAACAAACTTTGCACGTGTACACAATCTCCAGAAAGAGAACAAGTGTTTAAAAACAAGGCTCTATACACAATTCTAAAGTCATTTCAATATAAGATATATATATAATTCAAGTTAAAAACATCCTGAAGTACTACATTACTGACAGCTTAAAGTCAGACACCAACTGTGATGGCATAGATCTGTAAGCTGCTTCAGGGATAAATTGCTAACTGGTATAAATCTGATTTTAATATAAATATAGCACAGAGGAAAGTTTGAAGTTGATTTAAATAGGAACGTGTCATTCATAAACAGAAGTCTCTTCCCAGTGCTCAAACTGGTCAACCAACAGTGGTTTAGGAAGGTAGGTCTTATTTTTAAATTCATTATCGTGTGCTGTGGCACATGGGACTTTGCTTTTATGACTAACATCTTCAAATTAGGATGCTTCCCAAAGTCTGCTGATGGTTATAGCTGTGTCAGAACTAAGTTTCTCTTCTTTTGCAGATTTTTGACAAAGGTGAACATGAGAGATTAACTGACTATTCCATCTAATACTCACAGAAGTGTTCTCAGTATGGAATCACTTCATCCCCCTTTTTTAGCTACCATGAAAATGTAATGTCTTTCCACTGTTTAGACATGGAGTGCCTGTCATTGCAGTACTGGTGAGACACTGATGGACAAGCTCTTGGAGGCTTGTAAAGGCTGGCGTTAGCTTTCTGTGCCATCCAGTCCACATACCTCCAGATGGAGATTGCCAAGAGAAAATTCACTGAATTTTTCTGAGAGTAATAGATGAACAGGTTTTCTTAGAAAAGCATGACTACTTGATTAAGTGATGGCTTTATAAATGGGCCCATTTCTAATCCTGCAGGCTCAGACTAGAAATTAAAGTCACATGATGTATATTGGAGTGATGTGCAACTTGAACTGCACCCACTGTTTTCAAAGCAGGCCCACAAATGGTTCCCAAACACTAACTTCTGGCTCGTGCAGTACTGGACTTCAGAGGCATGCAGAAATCGTAAGGCACAAATATTTGTATGGTGGATATACCTTCGCTGTAGGAAAAATGAGCTCAAAGCTGATGCTGGATAACAAATCTGGAATTGACTGATTTATCCAACTTCCATGTATAGTTTTCCGGCTGCAGCTCCAGAGCCATAGTCAATAATATTTAGTCATCTAACTACTTCCTTGATAGGCATAACAAAGTAATTGTCTGTCTAAGCGCTATCAGACACGCTTGCCTCTGTGTGCCCACAGAACTGCTCGTTTGAAAGTCTGAATGCAAACCTGGAGGTGACTTCAGGCCTTAACGCTGTGTTCACAATCGAAGCGAGGCCAAGACAGCAGCCGTGTCAAAACTTTCCCTGATTTCCATTGTCAAAGGCAAATTGGCTTGCAAGTCTTAATGGTCTTTACCCAATTCCTAGTCATTCACAGTGGTCGAGATGCAGCTCTCCCACAAAGCCACGCAAGCATCATTCACTCTTACATACCATGTTGGCTTCAACACCGAGGTACATCTCATGCCCTGACTTATCTTTGTACGTGTTGTCTATGAATAATTCAGGACGTCTCCAGACAAGTTTACTGTTTCATTCCAAGTGAATAAGCACCAGTAACAAATCTGATGTGAAAGTGTAGCAACAGACTGCATAGCTACTATAAAGCAAGAAAGGTTTCCATGGACACCCTTTTGCTCTGATAGGTGGTTTTAGGAGAGAAATACAGTGTTAGTGTAGCGGGTTAAGGACAGAAGAGAAGACAGACTGTTCCAGAAAGTAGCATGCATTGACTGTGTTCGACTGGTCAGTGAGACAGGGGTGTTTAATGGGTGTCAGAGGCAGCTGGCAGTGCAAAAGATGCGCAGCATGCCATTCGCTACAGTCCTGGGCTGGTCCGAGCTTTGCCAGCATGCTGTGCCAGTTAATCGCTACCGGTGTGATGACTCGTAAAACTTCTCCCGCGACATGCACTGCACTCCTGACATTGCAGGTGTACCAGCTGCTCTGAGCTCAGGTGCCAAGTCACGCTGTGCAGGACATGGGCACACACAGATAGGCCTATACACACATAAATCCTTTGGGAGATGCTTTATTATAATTCTACATTGTTGCTGGGTATTGATAGCTTCCTGATTTTTTTTATCTCCAGAAATTGTACCAACCACTTCAGAGACTTTTGTTAGAAACAAGCAGAAGTTTTGTGACAATGTGTTTGGCAAGGATAACACTCAGCAGGTTTCAAGGACATTTTGACAGGAAACTTAAAGATACGTTGTCAGTGCTATAAGGAGAAAGAATATCCTCCTATTAACATGTATCTAGATTTTCTCCTTGGTTGTTTGGTTAATGATGCTAGCCTTGTTAGCTGCTATCAGGGAAGATCCAGCAGCTAGAGATCTGAGATGAAGATGATGGATTTCTAAATTAGAAAAGTTCAAAGGTAGAAACAGGTAATAAGGAAATTAAAAGAAAAATCTTTGTGATCATCATCCAGACTCTAGGGGGAAATAAAGAAATCTGCTGTGCATAGGAGGTACTCTCCATTTAGCCCTTCAGGTCAAAGGCTTTTCTGAAATTTCTTTCTGTCAAGAGAGAAAATAAAATGAGCATGGGTTTAGGAATACGGGTGAAAGCCCTAAATGTGGAATGGAAAAGGGAAGATTTGGAAAGGTTGTGGTATTTGGGTCCTTGTTGGCCTTAATCTGCAGGGAAGAGAATGCAGTCTTCTGGGCAGCGTGACTTTAGCCTGTCAAAACTTGTCATACCTAAATTGCTTGACTATTCCTGTTATGTTTGTCCCTTGTACTATCTGAGGAGCCGAAAGGTGGGCAAGCTTTATAGGTGGATTTGTGAATTTGTTGGGGTTCAGGGAATGAAAGTTTAAAATCTTTTATTGTCATGTTTTTAAACACAGCTTGTTTCTTCTTCCTTCCTCTGAGCGGGGATTGTCTCCTGCTATATTAATATATCCTCCCTGCTATGATGGATCCTGCTATGGGGCAGGGGTGTCTCTCTTGTACAGATCATATCTAACTTTTTACAACCAGCTTCTAAAGGTCTTGGTTGTCTTTTATCTCTTATTTAGGTAAAGAATCTACAGCAAAGAAGCCTATAAGTCTTTCCAGTTATTTGCCCAACTAACTGAAAAAAGATTCATTAATTTCTTTTGGGCAATTATTACATAGTGAATAATGCAGGAAGTCACTACAAGCTCCTGTATAACATTTTCTTGCTTTATGGATTGTTTCCTAGCATGCCTGCAGCAGAACTGTTTATGTTGTTTTCACTTTGTAATTTTGTGCATGAAAAACTACAATAAACATAATTAAAATCAAATTTCCCTATCTCTCCTCCTATTTTTGTTCTTGTGATTCTTCCCTTCTCTTAACCTTCTTCATTCTCCTGTTTCCTTTCTCTCAGATTTGTTTTTCTTTCTCTACTTTGCCTGCCTTGTCTTCTGCTTCCTTATCCTTCCCAATTCTTTTCTGTCTTTTCTTGTATTCCATGTGCTTTCAGAGACCTCAAAGGGCCTACAGTTAGCATAAGCTGGGGTTTCCAGAGATGACAACTCTGTGGGCAGAAGCCAGTAAGATTTGAAACTGAAATACAATCATAAAAAAGATCTACAAACTCTTGCAAATCTGGCTTGTATAGACTCATACCTGTGAATGACATATGAGCCGACTGTCTACATTGCTTGTATTTTCCATTTAAGGTGATCAAATGTCATCTTTCCACCATTCATCCACTTGTCTTATTTTGTATTGATCAGTACTTTTCTTTTTAAGCGGATAGTTGTTATGATATGGAAAGCAGAGCTGGATTTTTTTCCCTGAAATGTTCTTTCTGCATCTGGGTTTGTGAATGGAGCCCTCTGTTAGGGGTCTTGACTTTAGGGCTCTCCAGGCTTTGCTGCTAGGTGACCACAGGTGGATCAGTTCATCTTTGGTCTTCTCTGTTCCCATCTTCAAGATGGAGATAATGACTTCTTTGTAAATTACGTGGAGATCTACAGAGGACAAAGGCCTTTACAGTAAAAATGCTTTCTTCTTTTATTTACACTGAGGAAGCACCAAACAGTGCTTGCTGAGTGTCCAGTCCTTGCATGTAGAGCAGATGAAGACTGACCACTGTGGTAAGAGAGGTGAAGAGTTTTCTGTTAGATTTAGCAGTTTATCTGAACAATGTGCAGAAGATGATGAGCATTACCCAGTGGGGTTTTTTAATTACTTCTTCCTCTGTCTCAGGAAACTCCATCATATCTCATTACACAGTTTCTGCTCAGTAAGAGGGAATAAGTGGCTGTTGGAATGACATTGCCTTAGACAGACACTGTCCGTGACATTATGACAGAAACGGTATCCCTTTGTTAGAGAGATGACTTCCTGGCTGTGCTTAACACCAATATCAGTTTGCATTTTGGTATCTTTCTGAAGTGTTCCTGTACCACTAGCTCAGAAATTCTGTTTGGCCACTGGGAAAGACTGTAGGATTTGGCTTTTAATGGAGATGATAAAAATTTCACCATTCTGTCTTTCAGAAATGTCATTTTTGTGGTTTCAGGAGAATGCTCCTGCTCAGTACAGGTTTCATCCTCATGAATACTGTTCTGACAGACATAACGAAACATAGATTAATACTGTCATGCTAAAATTCTCTCTTATGCACCTTTTCTCACTCTGTATTAAAAAAAAAATCCCAAGGTGTAGAACAGGATCATATCTTGTTCTTACAACTGCATAGCTTCCAAATTGCTTTTAACGTTGTTTACCAAGAAAGAAAGAAAGGTTGGTCCCCCCCCACCCGTGTTTGCTACTATTACAAAATATCTGAAATGAAGAAATCTAACATCCAAAAGTTCTCAACAGCCATCTAGGCACTTCGTAGCTACAAAGGGAAAAGTGTTAGCCTGTCACAAGCTAAGAAGAGGAAAAGGCAGCCGTTCCTATGGTGCCTGCAGCAGGCAGCGAGGAGCAGCATGAGCAGAAACAGTCACGTGCAAAAGCTTCCATTCCTGGTGCACAGCAGTTCCAAACACTGAGCATCAACTTTTCCTTCTTTGGAGAGGCAAGCAGGCCAAAGGGTGTGGTATCTGTGATAGAGGACAGTGATATTTTGTGATGAATTAATATAGTAGGTCACAGAGGAAGATTGTTCTTTCATCCATGTACTCAGGCAATGCTGGAGAGGCTTTTGTAAATGTTCACATACCTGAGCTGCCCCATTTGGGAAAAGGGGCATGGTTTTCCAACAGGCTGTATGTGACAATGTGTAGATGAGGACGGTTGGAGAAAGCAATGTGCAACCCAGTGGGACATACTTTTTATTTATGGTGGTCTCTAGTGGAATACAACCTTTTTGAATCCAGTGGTCCACTTAAATGGTTCAGTTTTATGTACCAAACCATCACTAGGTACAGCTTAGCCTGATTGCCTATCAGAGGGGAATGATGGAGATGAATTAACAATTGAGGCTTTCAGGCACAACTGTGAAGAGGACTGGGAAAGTACATAGACAGCTGGGAGAATTAAATCCTATGTTTGCCAACAGCTCAAGTGGGCTCACTTACCGGAATTACCACCAAGAGGTACCTTGCTTTTTCAAGTCCAGAATATCTGCACTTGTCAATTACATGGTACAGGTGGCTCAGTGTAAATACAGATGCCACTTTTTTTTAGTGCTACAGGCAGTTGAAGACTCTTGTAGCACCAAACACAACAGCAATCTTCACGTGACAAATTTTTCTACCCACTTAGTTGGAAGGATCCTTGCCCACTAGCAGGGAAGAGATAGGACTCGATCTAGACTTTGTGGAAATCGGCAGACAGACTTCCCTTGACTTTGCTGGCTCAGGCCCCTGGAGACCACATACATGTGAGTTTTAATGTGGACATTTCTCGTATGTCTTCCATCCAAACTGGGGGTCTCGGCAGCCTGCAGGGGTGCCCCAGGTTTGATCTCACAGAGCACCAAGGGCAAGGCAGCTCTCTGTTTCCATTTTAATTGTGTCACTGTTGAGCCAGGGCTCGCATCTGCTTCCTCCCTCACCCCACAAAGGGACAAAGTGTGCCAAAATGCTTCCTGTTTTTCACTGCCAGCTGAGACGTGCGCTCAGGGTGAAGCTCATTAAGGCGGTGTGTGGCATTAAAAAACGGCAGCCTGCAATAGTGGAAACAATCGTGTTTCAGCATCCCATTCCTGAGTGGGCTCAAGTGGAAATCAGACTGCAGAGCACAATCAGTCCAGAAACAAAAACTGAAAAAGGGAAGACAGTCTCATTTAGTGATTTAAACAAACCAGGGAAAGTAGGCATATATTCCACATAGGCAGCGTAATTGTTCTTTGCTTCAGACGAAGTAGGAAAAAGAGCGTGATAGGAACACCTAATGCCACAAAATTGCTTATAGTCAGAGGGGTTTGTCTTCTTTCCCATAATATGAAGGGGTTGTCCGTTTTGGCAACTCTTTTCTGGCTGATAATGCCAGAAAATGGCACTATAAGGTATTATAAAAATATTGTCCTGTTAATTAACCTTCTGAGAAAGAAACCATTCCTCAACAAAAGCACAAATCTGTGTCCTTACCATACCTTTATGTACTTTGTTTTCCTCAGCTGTGATGCTTCTCCCTCCCTCTTTCTCAGCTACTTTTTCCGAAGCCCTTTCAGTCTGAATTGTTTGAATAATTGCTGGTCATTTTGTCCTGTAAGGGCTTATTTTCCTCCCAGAGCAGGTTACAGGGCTGTTATGTCTAACTTCAATCTCACACGTGGAATACAAGACAAAGAAGACCTGTCTAGTGTTTCAGTCTCTCACCCTTCTTGGTGGCTAAAACAAGATTTAATAATAATGTTTATGTTTAGAATTTCTGCAGTAGTAAGCAGATCAGTATCAGTGTGTATAGAGCAAGTTTAAAGAGCTGTTAATAGACAGTTGGATGGCTCAGGAATCTGAAACCTCCATTACTATGTCATCAGTTCAAAGTCAACTCAGTTTACCAGGGTTCCCTGATAGCATCAGCCTGTCCTTCCCAGATGAAGCAGGTATGCTTGTCCAAACTTGGAATTGCAATTCTACAGAAAATTCAGAAATTGCAAATTTTTCACGCTATACACTTTCTTCCAAAACAGCATTTTTGAAAAACTGGTCCATTTTTTAAATATTCAATGCTCATTTTTAAATTTTGTCTAGTTTGCAAAACATTCATTAAGAGCCAAGATTAAAAATATGGCAAAAAGTAAAATGATGTAACAATAAAATTGTAAAAAATAACAGTTTTCCTGAATAAATATATTTTGAAAATGTATTTCATGGTTATGGTCAGGAAATATCTTATCAAAATATGCCATTTTGTTCATTCTCCCAAAGTGAAATTATGATGAAAGGTTCTATTTTGATTTTTTTTTCCACAGGAAAATATGTCTGTTGAAGCTCCCTGGTAGAACAGGTCAAACCTCCAATGAAGCAGTCAGCATAAAATGTGTTGGTAATTTCCATCAAAACTCACAAACCCCTTCCAGAACAGAGGATTCGAACAGCCTCAGCGGAGCATCTGCCTCACCTGGTGCAGCAGTGGGCTCGTGTCACTGCTAAAGTGACATAGAAAGGCCAGGATTGGGGCAGTCTTATGGGAGAAGTTATTTTGGTGATTAGATCGGAAGAGCG
>Ga0181612_183030_pt1 | contig 12040 bp, 8 predicted proteins | sample HoacroProtozoa21_FD_119630 | JGI IMG/M metagenome (GOLD analysis project Ga0181612, IMG submission 119630) | Hoatzin crop microbial communities from Cojedes, Venezuel. Combined Assembly of Gp0051906, Gp0051904, Gp0051908
ACTTCGTAATGTTGCCTATGCAAATCTTTCTGAGCAAACCTGGGTTCATTCTCCAGTGCTGTCCACTCAGTATCTCACAACTCTGGTGTCCAGGATGAAAGCTGGAAATCCTTTTCATCGCTAGTTGTGAAAAAAATAGGTTTTACACTGATGCAAGCAAGATGACTGAGAAATTTCTGAGTTTGAGTCTGAACAGCGTTTTGCCAAGGTGTAGGCACAAAGTACTAGAAACTGAATGAGAATGGTAGATTTGTGTGTTGACTCTGTACCAGCACTAATTTAGACCACGGTAAGTGATTGAACCAAAGGAATCTTGTCACTGGCAAAAAAGCCCAAGTTAAAGTTTGAAGGCTCAAGAGTAAAACCAAGGCCTTGCTATATTTAAGAGTATTTTCTTTGTTCCCTCACATCGCTGACACTTCAACGTCTACTACAGCTGTCTGACATGCCTGCAGTTCTCCCTGGAAAAGCAAAGTTTATGTTAGCCTCTGCGCTCACCCGCTAGGGGCCATATCTTGTCTGCAGGCATCTTCCTTCATGTTTCTCACTTGTACACTACTGGTAAGACTGTCCAGCTGTGCACCTGAGTATTTATCTCCAAGAACATAGTATTACATCTGCATTGTGCTCAGATTTGCTTGGATATGAGATAAAACCCTGCATTTGTGGCATGAAAGCTCAATATTATGACACATCAAGTCACTATGATCTGCATTGTAAGCGCTGAATTTTCTATATTCTTTGGGTGAGTACAACATACTCAAAATGGAGACTTTTTATGTGCATTAGAGAAGTGTTAACACCTAAGCACATTACTATGTTACACAACATATTTAGTTTGTATTTGCTTTGTTTAAATATAAGGGGAACAGCCCAAGGAATGTAGTGTAATAGCTGACCTGAACTCTGTCAGATGTTTACATTTAGAATTTTAAGCACTTTGATGGAAGAATCTTGTGGACCAGAATTCATTTTGAATTTGTATTCTTTGCTGTGTCTGTGTGTTGAGAGGACATGAAAAGCATGAAAAGCCTCAACAGTGTAAGAAGTCTAATTTGCCGTAGTGTTCCTTCAGGGGGGTTGGTAAAACACATGTGCAGGTTGATTTGCCTCTTCTACAATTGAGATATCTACATTTGAGCTCAGTGCCTTAGACCTCCTTTATAGTTAACAGCATTTAGGGTGATGAGCTTAGATAGAGTCTTCTGTATTACAGATATCTTCATTTGGTCAATGAATGCTGGCAGTCTCAAAAAAACTGAGACGTGTAATAGGCTATTGAACACTTGGCTCTATGTGTCAGTGCTACAGTTTATAAAACACTGTCTTCAACATTTTAAAGCTACTGCTGCATGTTTATACTTAGAGGAACCATTTTTGTGAAACGTCAGTGTCTATAATGGGGACTGTTTTTGGCAATAGCAGGAAAAAGACTGAGAATTGGAAGCAGTGCAATATAATTTAGAGGTTATATCATTCAAGGTTAAGTGAGAAAATGTTTTTTGACATAGTCTTTGCTTTATCTGTTCTGTGGACTAACTGAATGATTGTTTGCTACCTTACCATTTTTATGTATATTTACAGTCATTAAGGGGCTAAACATCACAGCCATCTTTATTTCAGTGTTCTAATCACATAGATGTAGGTGTTTGGACCACTCGCTTACGCATTCATAAATGCATAAGAAGTAACTTTAATTACAACATGACAAGGAAAAGCTGTGTTCTAGTGGCATCTTTACTTCAATTAGAAAGCAAAAGCTTCTAATGATAATTGTTTCTATTAAGATGTGTACATTTTTCTCATTTAGGGCACCAAGAACTACTCAGGGAAGGAAGTATGCCTTTTAAATAGTTTGTAAACTGCTTGTTCTGTTGCTTAAATTGACTTCTAACACTATTAGTTTATGAGGAAATGGGGTTTAGTTTTTTGGATTGTTGTGGTTCTCAATGAACATTTAAAGCTTGGTTAAGATTTTTGTAGTGAACAAATTATATTTTGTGCTGTGTAAACAAAGTTGTAAAGAGTCGTGCATTACACATAGATACGGTGGTAGCAATGTAAAGCTAATATCAGCAAATGAGAAAATGGGAAACCAGTTGCCTCCTCTTTCTAGTGTGCAATCAGTGTAAGAGTCTCTGTGATGGGCAATTACCTTAACTGCCTGCCTAAAGCAGCAAAGAGTTGCATGATCAGTCCAGTGCACAAGATTATACACTCCCCACTACTTGTTGAAGAAATTCAGTCTGCACTGATAGCTGTCATATAATTCCCGTGTACTGCTTTTAAACTTGGTAAGAAGCAAAAAAGGTACTCAGATAACCCAGTTGGACAGCAACAGAAAAAATAATACTTTGGTCATCATAGAACTGTCCAGGCTAGAAGGGACCTCAGAAGATCATCTGGTCGAACCTTTTGTGGGAAAGGGAGCCTCGATGAGATTATCTAACACCCTGTCCAATTGCATCTTAAAAACAAGTATCAAGAACTCAAATATCAAATACCTATTGCAGTTAGTGTAGCACAGAGTGATATGGTGATTGCTCAGAATCAGATTGTAGAGGCTTTCTGCTGAAAAATCGCAGTCGTTTTCTTTTATTTGCATTGATTTTATTTAACTGATTTGACTTTGTTCTAGTTGAAATAGGTAGAAAAAATAAAATGTCATGCTTAAAATAATTTATAATACAGGATATCCTCTTCTAGTTGTGGTATTTCTAGCAAAACGAAATCATGAGCATTCCTAATCCTTTGTTTCAGTCTGTGCTGTTTGGTAATCTCTGAGGGAAGAAAGCCAAATAAACAGCTGGCATGTTTTAGCGGTTACTACTAGCTTCTCTCTTGGCTGTCTTCAGTCAAATAGGAGGGATTGCCTAGTGAATATAAACGCAGGGCTGAGTTCCACACATTCTCGTCTTACACTTTGACTCTGCTGTTACATTGAGCAGTTCTGGCACAAAGGAACTCTACAAGCGATGTGATTGCTTGTTGTTGGTAGGAGAGAGCGAGCCTTCTCCAGGGCTAACCTCAAACTGTGAAGTGAACTCCTCATAAAGACTGTCACAAACCTTTGCAATTCTTTTTCTAGTGTAGGGCCTGTTTGCTGAAATAAATACATGCCAAAAGGTATACGTAAAAAGAAGAGAAGTAACATCCCTCTATATTTCAAAAAGGCGGAGGCATTGTGCACTTTTTGGGTGATGATGAAATAAGCATAAACCAGATATCGGTCATGGTAATGAACTACTAGTGGTGGGAATGCAATATGAGGTGTGGTAGTGAAGAATTTTGTTTCACTTCTGAGAATGACTTTCCCCACAAGAAAAAAAGTAAGACATACTTAATATTCATGAATTAGTATGCATTGTAATTGCAGTCAACAGAGCCTTGTTTTTGTACAGGGTGTAGAAATATGCATATTGTTATTGATTATTTTCGTTCTATCTTCCATAATTTCTATTTTCATGTTACCAGTTTTGGTCTGTAGAAATTGAGATCAATATTACTTTATTGCCTCAGTGTGATTTTAAAAAGCATCAGCAGTGCTGAATTAATTAACACTGATTATTTGCACAAGATTCATTTTCATAATCTTACTCCTATCTGAGAGTATTTAATCTCCCTTTATCCCTATTCTTCCGTCATAGTATCTCAACTTGTTGCGTCTTCACTCAAGGAGTAGCTACTACTGAGTTATACAATGCCCTGAAATCAACAGTACATTTGAGAAGCAAGGTGCTACTCTGGAGTTGTAATGATTTGTATTTATTAGACAATACAAATTTAGACAAATTGCTTAACTGACTTCAGTAAAAAGTAGATTTGTTCAGTGGACGCTTACGGGTTTGTATCATGGTTAGCATGAGGAGGTTCCACATCTCACTGTGTCTTCTGGTTGGTTATGTAAAATATGTGCATTGAGCTACAAGGTTTTCCAGAGTGTGACTTATGGAGCATTTAATTATATTTGGCTATGTGTCTGTTTTAATTTTTTTATCCCAAACTTTCTCAAATAGTTCTAGAAATCTGCTTTTCTTTTTAAAATCCTAGTTGTAATGTGGTGCGAAATGCTGTGATCCCTAATCTTTAGATAACTGCATCGTTTTTTGCAACTTTTATAGGTATGAACATAATGACTGCAGTCACTAGCTCATTATGTCCAGCTACCATAAAATTTTCAGTCCAGTCCTGTCTTTACTAATTTAAGTCACACATTTAAATATGTGTTTTTCTGTATTTCTTTAGCAGATTCGGAGTCTGGTATAACTGTCCATACCTTTATACATATCCTGTCTTCAGTTTGTGCTGTGTGAATCCTGATTTATAAACTTACTAATACATCAACTTAATTTCAATTACACTTCAGAATAATACAAAATAAAGTATATATATAGATACAAATAATGCATATATATAGATACATACAATACTTTTCTGTGTAAAGGTTTTAAGACCTAGGAAATCTGTTCTATGATACAATAATTTTTTAATTTGATAATTTAGTTGTCTAAAACCTCTCTTAAATGGAAGTGTCAGAACCCTTATTCACATGTCTGTGTAGACAAGCTTTTAATCTACAAAGTTTTACCTTCATTTAGACATGCAGTGTGAAAATACTGGCTTCTGCAGCCAGTGCTTGCAGTCTGTCTTCTTTCAGAGCTGCCTGTTCTTTGTACCCTAATCCACACCATTCCAAAGTCTTTTACCCTGAGATCTCTCTTTACCCAGCCCTCAACCCCTAATGAACTCTGGTAAGCATGGTCAGTCGACTGCCTTTCCTAATGATAGTAATAAATTTAGTTCCCAACTTAGTTAAAATGTATAAATGCAATCTCTTTCTGAACGCTAGGACACAGGCCATCCAATACTAGAATTGTACATTTCTTTTCACTGACTGATTCCTTTTTACTTATTCTGGTGTCACTCTTCATTTCATTAATTTTTCATTTTCTGCCTCCAGGAAACTTCTCTCTGATTCTGGCATGTTTCCCTCTTTCTCCCTAGTGAACATACTTGAGACAAAGAAATCTTTCAGCTTTGCAGCACTCGGTGCCTCATCTGTCATCAACTCGCCTCCATCCATCATACCAAGAGACTACAGTCTCCCTCAAAATCCTCCTGATCCTTATCTATTTGTAAAACCTCTTGTTTGTCCTTCTACTGTTGACTGGAATTGTTTTAATACTGTCGTTTCTACTGTGGTGCTTTTTGGTTTTACTGTTTTAACAGGCACATGTGTCTCAATTATAGCAATAATAGTGTTTGACTACTTTTTGTAAGGACAGTTTTGGGAGGAAAAAGAAAATGTATAGTTAATATCTGCAAAATGCTTTAGGACTATATCCTTGTGTAGATTTTACACAAAACATTCATTGACTTTTCTGCAGTAGCAGAAGACTTGCCTTTTTTTAAAAAATTTTTACAGAATGCACAGTTCAGTATAATGGCAGGGTCAGGAGCTCGACCCCTCTGAATTGCCTCAGCTGTGTTAAAGATCATGGTTTAAACAGTGTCCACTGGTTTGCATCAGGTGAGATTATTGTTTGCCATGATCTTTTATGCAAACAGTGAAACCAAAAATATTGTGTTAAGTGACCAGAGAGTTGAATGAGGCTCTGATTCCCAGCTGTGAATGTTAGCTACTATAGATAATAAAGGAGGTGGTCTGAATGTGTCCTGACTGTGAACAGTGGCCATTTACATTAAATTGCCTGTCTCTGCAAGAGTGTCCAATACTCTCTTGAACATGAATAAGTTTTAAATTTCGGATGAAGAGACAAGGTACACCACTGGATTTCAGGCTTGTTCAAAAACTTATTTAATATCAGTCAGCTTAGTTCTGCTACTACAGTTTCGTCTGGTGTACCAGACGGTGCCTGGATGTGAAGGACAGGGAAGGTGCTCTGTATTTTGTATAATGGATGAGCAACTGTAAATTGTCAGTATAAAATTAAGTGTAGCCTGTATTTTCAATAGGTTCTCATGAGTCACGTGAAAGAGCTTCAGCAGCCCTTATGAGTGTTAGCGTTCTCTTCTCTGTAAAGAATCCCTGAGCTGAGCACTCCTAGAGGAGATGACCTTTAACTAATATTAAATTAGTTACATCCAACTGTTTAATAATATTACAATTTTTTGTTAATTTTACTGTCTCAGTGGCATCTTGGTCTTGTCCTGTGACCAAAGATGTCAGTGCCTGTCATCAGCTAGGGTAGACAAATACATATCAAAATACAGTCCTCACTGTAAAGAACTAGGACTGCAGGTAACATAAAACAGGTGAAAAGCACATTGATGGTGAGGTGTGAGCAAACTGGAAGATGTTCGAGGTCAACATTGCAAGCAGTGATCACAGTATACCTGCTACCTAATCTTTGTCGAGGTTTTGCTTGGGCGTCATGACAAATGAAAGACTCAAGGAACAATCAGAGATGTACAATTAGACAGCTTTGCAAATGTTAACAGGAAGCATTAACATACGAAAAACAACCTAGTGAAAATGTCAGAGGGTGTTGGAAAACTGAGCAGTTACGTGGTGGAGACTGGTATTTTTACTTCAGAACTTTTTATTTCCAGGCAAGAATACTCTATGCGGGACTGGCTTCAAATTTCCTGTTATCTTCTAAATCTTGCGTATCTGAGTACTCGTTATCAGTGTTATATAATATTGTTTTGATTAACTGATATGTCATCAACTTAAACTTGAATTTTTGCAATTCTCATCTGAGATTTTTGCTCAAATCTCTAAGCTACCAACCAAATTATATTCTCAAATAGCTCATTCTTTGGTTTAAGAAGATATTGAGTGATATTGGAATATATTTATAATGATGTATAATTATATACGTATACTATACTATACGTATAGTAGTTTAACTACTATACGTATAGTTAAACCCCACCCTTAAATCATCCTGATAATTTCTAAGCCTAACTAAAACCATGTTCAGAACTCATCTACTGTCTCTGAAATGGACATTTTCCTAAAGACTTTCTATCTCCATATGTAGAACTACAGATTCACAGAATAGTTACAGCTCGAAGGGACTTCTGGAGATCTGGTGCAATCTCACTGCTCAAAGCAGGGTACGCTAGAGCAGGTTTCTCAGGGCTGTGTCCAGCTGGGCTTTGAATGTCTCCGTAGATGGAGACTCCAGAACTCTCTGGCCAATGTCTGCTGGTGCTTGATCACCCTCACAGTAAGAAAAGCGCCCAAATTGTAATGTTTAGATGGAATTTCCTGTATTCTGCCCATTATTTGTTCCTCTTGCATCTTTTCCTGTTACTGGACATCACTGAAAGGAGTCTGGCTCCCTCTTCTTTACTTGTCCCCATCAGGTATTTATGTACATTGATAACATCCCCCTAAACATTCTCTTTCCCAGGCTCAACAGTCCCAGCTCTCTCAGCCTCTCCTGGTATGAAAGGTGCTTCTGTCCCTTCATTATCTTTGTGGACCTTTGCAAGAATCACTTTAGTATGTCCACCCATCTCTTGTACTGAGGAGCCCAGAACTGGACACGGCACTCCAGGTGTGGCCTTACCAGTGCTGAGTAGAGGAGAAGAATCACCACCAGTAACCTGCTGGCAATGCACTCATAATACAGCCAGGATTTTGTTGGCCTTTTTTGCCAGAAGTATGCATTGCTGAATCGTGGTCAGCTTGACTGCTGAGACACTCGGGTCCTTCTCTGCAACGCTGCTTTCCAGGAAGTCAGCTCCCTGACATTTCTGGTGCCTGAGTGCAGGAATTTGCATTTCCCACGTCCTGCTTGGTCACTTGGTAACCTTGTTTCTATAGTTTAAGTCTCTTTTACTTTCCCTTCTGGAGATTCCCATTTCACATACAAAATCTTGAGTTGGGGATTTTACATAATGTACTTTTTGAAGGTTTGTCATGTGTGAATCAGATTCAGTCATGAGCTAACCCAAATTGTAGGGGTATTCAGATACAAATTTGCTTTCTTACCTCAAATTATTTTGGTTTCAGATTGTATAATTAAACAATGCTAAAATGTTTTCTCCTTCATAGTTTCAGCCAAAAATTCTGCAGTCTTAGCCCATATCTGTGTTTATGGGAGACTAAGAACAGAACAGAGTTTTGCGCATACCCCTTCCTGACAGAGCATTCCTCAAGATGAATACCCTGACGGTTCTCACTGTCTAGCTCTTTGCATTGTCCTCTTACACTTTCTGATTTTATTGTTGTTTTTCCACAAAAGAATATTTGGAACCATCTCTTCTGTACCCTTCTGTGCCTTTCAAGGGCCAGCACAAGACGACACTGCATGACATACACTAGCATGTTACTGTGACACTTGACGTTTTCAGGCATGGTGTCCTTCAAGAATCCTGTGGTCTAAGCAGAAAATTCAGGCCTGTCCTTTATGGTAATATTATACTGCTGTGTCAGGTCTGCTGCTGCAGCAGCTGGTAGCCTGGAGCATGTGGTGCCTGTTGAAAGTATGCTCTTTCTATGGTTGGAGAACTGTCAGTGCCAGAACTTTGTCAAACTCTTGCAAAACAAGTTCTGGTATGAATTAACTGTTTTCCGCTTGGCCCAGTAGGGCTGGTGGTTGAGAGTCAACTAATATGGGACCGGGAAGTTAATACAAACACATAAGGTCAGGAAGAGCAGCTTTTGCTTGGGGCAGGGAGGCATTCAACATTCCAGGAAGTCCTCAACAGGCTGGCGTTTATCACAGAATCACAGAATCATTAAGGTTGGAAAATACCTCTAGGAGCATCAAGTCCAATCGTCAGCCCAGCACCATCATGGCTGCTAAACCATGTCCTGAAGTGCCACATCTAAATGGTTTTTGAACACCCTCAGGGATGGTGACTCCACCACATCCCTGGGCAGCCTGTTCCAATGGTTCACCACTCTTTCAGTAAAGAAAATTTTCCCCGATATCCAATCTAAACCTCCCCTGACGCAACTTGAGGCCATAAGCATCACTCTCCATCACCAACACCCTGTGCCCTGCTCTGTTATCAACAGTCACAGAGGGCCAGGAAGAGGAGGAAGGACTTTGGAGCAGGGAGATTGAGTCAGTACTGGAGTAGAGGGTGGTAGGGAGCTTGGACCCCTCCCCACAGTGCTGATAATTTGCTGCCAGTGAGAACCAAACTCCATCTCTGCAATCTGCAGAAGACACTTTATCTCTCCCCGCAGCACAGTCCTGGGCAGAAAGCAGACCCTCCAAGCCCAAAGACCCTCCAAAAACCTGGTAAAGCAGGGAACAGCATCTCTGCCTCCGACCTGAAGAGCTCCAGAACTTCTTTTAAGCTGCCTTTGAACTTTCAAGAAGCTCAAAGCCACCAGGAGATGCCTGGGACCACCCGTCCCACAGCGCTGCAGCCCATGGATGTCCCCAGCCCTGGATGCCCCCTGCTCTTCATGACCATCCGGGGTGAAGATGGTTTGCAGGAGCCTCTCCAGTTGCCCCATCTGGGCATCTCCCAAAGGAAAGAACACTTTTCTCCCGTGCTGCTTTCCACCCTCTCCTCCCTCCTGGTCCCAGAGCTGACACCACTCCCAGCCCCAGCAGCACATGTGGGAGGACCCTGCAAGCCTTCAAAGCCCTGTCTGGGGAGAGAAGAAAGGCCGGTTAAACTCCTGGCTGAAGATGAAAGAAAACTCTCCCCTCCACGGCTGGAACGAGTTGCTGGTGCTTTGGAGTCAGGTTTGAGGCCCATTTCCTGAGCACCATGGCAGGAGCTTTCATTTGCAGAGGGACTTTGCTAACTAGCCATGGGGCTGCCGCGAGAGCAGATGTCCGAGTAGTCCACGGCCCTTCGGCACGTCCCCGTCCCCGAGCACGCCAGGCTCTGCAGAAGGCGCAGCCTGGATGCTCCAGCAGCTAAGGCTGGTGCTCGCATCCTCTGTACCTCCACAGGGGAAGGGTCCTGGCACAGCCCAGCGGGACCCCAGCGCCCTTGGGGGGTGACACCACCACGAGAGAGGATGGGCTGTCCACGAGGGTGAGCAGGAAGGGGAGATGTGGGCTCCTACGCCGAGCACAGACACACAGCCCAGGGCTGAGGAGCGGCTGGCGGGGCGGATGCGAGCGACAGATTTTACTCATTTGGTCAAAGGAAATTCTATTCCGATTAAAACCCGTTTGATCTCAATGGAGAAGGGGGGTAGGGTGGGGGTAGGATTGGGTTTCTCTCCAATTGTTGGGCTTTATTGGGCTAATGTATCAGCTAAAAGCTTCCAAATAAGATTTAAAGGAGAGAAAGGCAAGGGCATGAGCTGCAAAATCTGGAGATGACTTCAAGGGGTTTATTAAAAAAAGGGATGTGCTGCGCAGCACGGAGCAGGAGGGGATCAAGCAGCTCGTCCAGGGCCACGTGCACACGTGGGCTGCAGAGCCAGGTACCCTGGTACCCACAGACACCCCGGGGCTCTCCCCTCTCCTCCCACCGTGTGCCTGTATCTCACCGCTGCGTTGGGACGGGGTTACCCGGCGTCAAACCTGAGCTGGGCAGAGCCCGGCATGGGGAGACAGCCAAGCTCAGATGGGTTTGTGAGCGTGTCCTGAGCTTCGTGGCTGCCTGAGGGACAGAGTTAAGGCAGGGGAGGTTTTGGGTAATGCTTGGAGAAATAATGACAGAGTTGGGAAAACACAGGCAGACCTGAACACACGGTCCTGGGCAGAGGAGTCCGAGACAGTGGAAAAAACAGGGATTCCACGGAGCCAATTCGAGTGTCAACAGGCAGATCCATGGGGAGAGTCGCTGGCCGGGGAGCAGGGCTGGCCACAGAGCCGCTCCACCCCTGTGTCTCCAGCAAGCAGTTCCTACGCTGCCACATCCCACTTCATCCGCCCCCAGCCCACTCATCAGTTTAAATTCAGCAATTTTGACCAGGATAGAAGGTCGAGTCATGGAAAATTGCAGCTGAGAGGACTTGGAGATGTCAACCTGTGCATCCCTCTGTCCCCAGGATGGATCAGTTGTATCTCTGCCACATCTGCAAATGCCCACCCGGTTTGTCCTGCCAGGAAAGAGGACCAGGCAGACCACACCAGCAGCTCGCTGCCCTCACTAATCCTTCCCAAGACCTAACCTACCTCTGTGCTGTAGTTTAAGCCTATGACTTCATTTTCTGGACAAGAAGAGCAGATCATTCCTCTCCTCTATAACTCAGCCCCCAGAGACCATGGCCAGGTCTTCTCTCAACGGTTCCTTCTCCAGACAAAGCAACAAAGAGACTTCCAGGCTTACTGCAGGTTGTGCCTTGCTAGAGAAGCCATACGAGCTGCTCAACCATAGCTGTTGCTCTCTGCGGGTCTCCTTCCACTGCTGCCAGCTTCCCCTAAGCATGTTACCTGGTGAGTGGAGGCACGTAGAGCTGAGCATGGGTGGATAACACCTGGACAAGAGGAGAAGATCATCTTGGTGGAAGAACTCTTGAAGGAGGAGGTTGCACATCATGGCTTCGTTGTGAGTTGGGTTGCTCGTAGGGCTGGGCTGGGCCGTCTGCCTCCTACCTGGGCAGCTGAATGTCCAGGCTGATTTTCCAAAGGCTTGATTCCTCCCCGTCGAGGAACAGAGTCCTCCAGCTCCTTACCTTCTCCGCCGTCAGCTGAAAGGAAAGGTTTTGTCCAGTCTGTCATGTAAAAGGGAACATGTCCTGAGATCAAAGCGCTGCAGGATTGGGTCTTCCGGGAAACAAGGAAGGACCCATTGAAGTTTTGTTTTTTCTGAGGACTGGAGAGAGCATTGTGGGTTGGGGGACATGGGCAACGGACCATCTTCCAAAGGAGGCCACGATATGAGCGATCATGAGCTGGCATGATTTAAACTGAATGGATAGCTAAAGTTGAAGTGTTTCGCTAGGGAACTGCCTTTTTTGAGGTGGAGACAGGGAAAACCCCACTGAAAAGTTCCGTTTACATGTAGAAGGAAAAAGAATCAGAGAAAACTTCTCTTTCTTGGAGACCTATGTAGGGATAAAGTCAGAATTGTCCTAAGCTGGGTTGCATCAGACCTGGCTAAAGAAGTTCAGCTAGAAAGCCCTTTAGGCATATACGTA
>Ga0181612_126528_pt1 | contig 12039 bp, 7 predicted proteins | sample HoacroProtozoa21_FD_119630 | JGI IMG/M metagenome (GOLD analysis project Ga0181612, IMG submission 119630) | Hoatzin crop microbial communities from Cojedes, Venezuel. Combined Assembly of Gp0051906, Gp0051904, Gp0051908
CCCTCGCAGCCTTCTCTTCTTCAGGCTGAACAAGCCCAGCTCCCTCAGCCTCTCCTCATAGCAGAGATGTTCCAGTCAAGATGGTTAAGAATGTCTGAATTTATGCATCGAGATCTATCAACTCCCTAGCTAGTTCCATACTTTTTTTCCCACATTTGTTATAAATGTAGTGCTTTAGTTAACCTTAGTTCAGCATTCAGAGGGAGTTTAAGGATTTTGTGCTTTTGAAGAAGTGTGAGCAGTGGTCACATGTAATTGAGATACATGGCCCTTCATACTGAAGGCGAGAACTTTTCAGTCGAATCCAGTATGTGAATGTGTTTGTACTCTCAGCAGCAAAATTAAAAAAATTGTGAGATAAGAAATAAAAAACTCAAACATTTTGTGTGGAATAAGGAAGGAAATAGAAATCTAGATACTTAAATTCATGTCGATTATTTTTGTTTGCCTGTAAGATCAGTGAGTGTTTAGAACAGACGTGGGTCATGTTGCAAGCTGTTCTTCCACATTTTCACATAATTCCACATAAACCTGGGATTGTAAAAACAATCTATTATGGCAAGTCTTAGGACCAAAACAGGAGACAGGGCTCACAGTTCTCTGAGGAGCCCAGGACTTAAGCATGACTCACAGCTTGAAAATGATTGTGCTTTTCGCTTGTGGGTTTGTCTGTTGCAGATCTGCAGCGCTGTGTAAGGATCTGCTAATGTGGTGTTTGAAGTACTGTCTATAATTATTTAATGTAACCTCCTGTGTGCTAAATATTATGATTACAAAGCATAGTGTAGGTGTCTGGAGAGGGTTAAAAGCTTCAGTGTAGTGTTCTGAGGATCAAGACACAGCAGGTGTGGAGCTTCATGGACGGGTAATTGGGTGGTGGGTGAGCATAAGCAGGAAACACGGGCAGCATGTACGTGTGTTGTTGATGAGGGGATGGTACAACTGCTGGGATGGTATGTTGGGATAGAGACGAAGGGAATTTGATTTATTCTCTGTGCACCAGTATTAACTCGCCCGTAGGCCTGGCACCCTCTCTTCCCTGTCCCTGCACGTAGCCTGTGAACTTTCTTTTTTCTTTTGTGAAATACGAGCGCTGTCCTTTCAAATGCTCTGCCTGCTCTGTACCTGGGGAGAGGTAATGCTTGAACCTATTCCCCTGGGCATTGCAAGAACACAGAAACTTCTAGTCTGGGGAAAAAGGTGGACAGGAATATAAAACTCTCAATGACGTGCCAGAAAATAAAAAAAAGAATATTGACTAAATGTTTCGTATGAAAAGATTTAAATTTACCTCCTGTATTTCCAGGATTAGCTGACATAATGGGGTCAGCCTATTGGTACAAGTGATTTAGAGAACACCTATTGGCAGCTTTTCTTCTGAAAAAGCAACATCTTTAATTTGCTTCAGTATCAATTCTCTTGTACCTAAAGCAGTCTTGTGTGCTTTGCCTGTTCAGATTAAAATCTGGCAGCCAGAAATAATTTAAAGTTTCCTCTTTAATCTTATACTTCAAATTTGGGGAACACTGAACAAAGTTCTGTGTTTAACCAAATTGGAGACTGCTTTGTCCATTGCTTTCATTGACTTTGATGTCTGTGAAGCTAATCCTTGTTTGCTTCAGCACCATGCTGGAGTGTGTCTGCAAAAAATGTGGATATATAGAATTCCCTGAGACTGTATTCATTTACCTTCCCAACAGAACCAGAGAAGCTCAGGTCACCGTGAGCGAGGGGCAGGTTTGTGTTTTTGGTCTGGATGGCAATCTTGGTGCTCATAGGCAGGAAAGCGATCGGCAGTCCACCTGCATTACCATGCAAACAGTGGGCCTCAGTGGCAAACGACTGCTTTGCAGTGAACGTATACATACGTATGTACTAATGGTACAATCATGTAGACTGCTCCCACTTGGAGCAGGGCTGCACTTGGGTTCTTCACCATCTTTGCCAAAGAATTTCAGGACCACACAAGACAGATCATTTTCAAGCTTGTTGAAATCCTACTGAAGTTAAAGATCTGATTAACATATCTGATTAATTTCTAAGTACAGAGAATCTTTTGCCTCCCTTTTGAAGATCAGAGGAACAGTTTGAGGATGTAGCCAAATATCGCACCCTATAGGCTCAGATGTCTCATACTAGTGTCAGCGTTGCTATGAGACATCAGCCACCAGTAGTCAGTAGAAAATTGTTCTCATTTACCAGCCTTGGTTGAACTTCTTAACTGAACATTGGGCCCCCTGAAAGACACCAAAATGTTTTATTTTGCATATTAGAATGACAGTTTAAATTATGTTTTTTCGATTAGCATGCTTTTCATTACACCAAACTATTGTGCAGGTATACTGCTGGAGAGCATAATGCGTTAGAACTATTTCATCAATGATAAAATATTTTACAGTTCATTTAAAAAAAAAGTTTTAATAGTCTGAGCATCTTTAGTGTATTATAATAATACAGCACTTTATAGCAGACTGTAAAACTCCAGACTACAGTTTTAGGAATCATGCAATTTTGTTTTATAGTTTAATAATTGTTCAATTGAAAATGAGTATGAGGTTACTAAAAACCAGTTTAATGACTTACAAAAATACAACTAAATTAAAATGTACTACACACCTTTACAGAAAATTGAAATTTCAATGGACAGATTATAGTTCTTATCCTCAGAAAGAATTTTGCAAATTATTGCTACTAAAAGCAGATGTAGCATTTGCAGTGTTCCCCTAAGCCACAGTTGTTCCTACGTTTCACATCAGTATCCTCTTATAGGAGTACCCACAAAAATACAAAGTGCTAGAATAAACCGGAATCAGAAAATTGGATCACATCAGATAAGCCAAATCAAGCCATTCATAGCCCATGTTATTACTTTATGTGGTGGTTCATCTTATTAAAGGTATTCCTAACGTCAGCCAACTTTAGTTCTCAATCAAATATCTACTCCATCATGTATTTCCCTTTTAAAAGAGATAGCTCACTATAGCCTGCAAAAAACAGCCATAAAATGGAGTATAGTTTAATTTTAAGGCATAACTACTACTAATAAAAATTCTAGGTCATTGCATTGTGATGGTAGATATTTAATCACAGTGTCTTTGGAAGTACAGTTCATAATATATTGTGCGTTTATGGGACTTGACAAAGTGCTTTGTTTAACACATATTGTTTGCTGTTAGCAAATACTAGGTTTTAGCCATGACTCTGCTTCCATTTGTGCTTCTGCAAGTGAAAGTAACTCTGGTTAATACCAGCAGGCTGACCCTGTTGCGAAGCAAGTGCAGGCAGAAGCCATTGTGCCACCAGGTTTCTAATGGAACAGAGAACAAGAACAGAATCCTTGAAATCATTAGTACTTTCTTATTTTAAGTGGAATAGCATGCAGGAGTCCTGCTTATAGACCAGAATCCCGTCGCACTAGCTATTCCACAGGCTTGTAATCCAACGGTACTCCTGATCTTAAAAACCCAATGAATTACAGTTAAATTCAGTGAAGCTAAGATATCGCCTCATAGCCTTTATTTATTCTGAAAACCGCGTAGTGTGTTTGAGTGCTCCAGAAACAATCAATATTTTACTATTATAAACTATGTTAAAGCACTATGTTTTCGTCAAAAATTATATCCACAGAGATAGGCAAGAAAAATCAAAGCAAAAGACTGGTACTATCTCAGATAATTGATACAGTTGCCAATTCAGAGATGTTGCATTCCGAAGAATGAAAATAGCTCGGCAGTTGCCAGAATTGATCAAAATTTAACAAATAAAATTGTTCTTTATCAATTCTGCCATTTTTTTCAAAGAATTGTTATTTGCTAGTCAAGCAAAAGGATTTCACAAGACTGTTATAATTGAAATGTATTTTAAAACGCTATTATTAAAGCAGATATTGATGGGTTTCTTTTGTAGTGTGATAGTTTAAGACAAATGACAGTGTGGAGACTAAGTAATTTTGGGTAGCGAAGCATTTTAATCACAGACATGTACAGCTTTATGAATTACATGCATTCTCCATCTCAGGGGGGGATGGTGCAGAGGGTGTGAGAAGTCGGGGAGCAGCACAGCAATTTGTTGCACAACCTCATCATTCCGTGGGGGAGAAGGCTCACTCCTGAAGAGGGACCTTGAGTGTTGTGCATGGTCCTGGTGCAGGGTCATGAGGTTTGCCTCGTCTCTTGTCTTGCTCCCTGAAATCCCCAGAGGTTGGAGAGATCGTCCCAGATCCTGGAGTAGGGTCATGGGGCTGCCCGCTCCAGCATCTTTTCCCAAAATCTTTATTCCCCAGTATTTTTATGAGTCCTTGGGTATACGAGTGGGTAGAGAAGAGCTCACAGGTGACTACTGCATTCAAATTATGCCATGATTTTCTGATTTGCTGTCACCCTTGTTGGCTCTTGCAATCTGCTTTTTGCAGACACTTCTGGATGCTTTTGCACTTCTTAACGAGCAACAGGTTGTTTGCATAGATTAGCTATCTGTTTCCTAGAGCACACCAAACCTATGCTGTTGACTGGGACAAGTGGTTGATCGTATTTTGTCTACTGCTACAGCAAAGTGTTGATTAAAGTTCACTGTCTTATGTTGACAGCTCTGTCTGATTTATTTTCGGTCCAAAATAATTTTGAAGAAGATAAGAATTGGGTAGTGTGCAGCAGCTGCTGCCCTGTTGTTGTAGATCTTGAGCACTTCTCAGGCAAATAGAGTTCTTCTCAAGCCTCAGGAGTCTTGTGCACGTGTTTAATTGTCTATTTCTTAGTAGTTTCAAGTGTTCAGATTGCTTTGTTGCTGGTTTTAGCTGAATCATTATGAAGAATATAGTAGAGTTAAAGCATTTGAGGAAGGTGTATGAATTTGAGTGCTCAGAAGAATGGAAAGGATAACCTGATGTTACCCACTGGATGAAAATGAACTTGGAAGGCATTTACCATATTCTCTCCTTTTACGCATCTCGCAGAACACACCAGTTGTGGAAGTGGATGTGGCAGCTTTGTTCATCCTCTTACCCTCAGTCTCATGGCAACATTACTTTCCCTGGCACAGAACTGTAACCTTTCCTCTGGAGGTCTAAACACCTCTGCAGCACCAGCAAAGGAAATCACACTGCTTTTAGAGAGATAGATTCCCTTAAACTCATACACAGATAGCAGTTCTAAACACAAAGATCCTTTTTAAACACCTTCTTGTACTCTTGGAAACCCTCCCTGTTGGAAACAACAGAAATTCAAGAAATACACTGTTTTATCATAGAGGAAAGTTGCCCTTCAGGAAGTGATAACCAAGACTAGTTCTGCCTATTTATGTGAAGTGAGTTGGTAGACTATTGGTCTCAATCTACTGGCGCATCTACACCATCTCTGAAACCTCACTTCCAGTCAACCGCAAGTCTTTATTAGATCCTTTTCCTATCTGTCCTTTCCTCCCCCCTCCCCCTCCTTTTCTTCCTGCAGATCTGTTCTGTAATCTTTGGGTACTCAACTGCCTCATAGACTTACTCCAACATGAAATTTATCAGTATACATTTTTCTATATACCCTCTAATGAGGTAATGGCTAAATGCAGATTCAAGGGGAAAAAAGACTGCGCAAGACTGAGCAGGAGGGATGATGAGCCCATATGGCACAGGAGGAGTCACCGTGCCTGGCTGTCGTGGAAGCTGTAAGGGGCTGTGGCCATACTGAGGTGCAATTAAGAGACTGGAGTAGGTCTGTATTTTGATTTGGGAAAAAAGTCTGAGGCAACCTTGCTTACTTATCCCTGATTAAAGAGGATACATCGCCTTCCTCTGCCAAGAGCAAACCCAAGTACATGAAGTATGTTTATGCATATAAAGTCATTTGAGTCTAAAGAGGCAATCACACAACCTAATCAAATTCTGCTTTTGTTTATGCACTTGTAAAAATAGCATAACTTCACAGCTGTGTACATTGCAATTATCCTTTGTGTACGTCATAATTATCAGTTACTCCTTAGATATATACACATCATTCTTTGATATCTCTACGTAACCCATAAACTAATGTTCTTAAAAAATAAACTACCCAGGCTCCCAGTTATAGTGTGACAGATATGAACAAAAGCATTTCAGTAATAATAAAGAAGATTTTTTAGGAATAGTTTCTTCCTTGTAACCAGCAGCAAATGAAATACAGAAAAGCCCAATGGAAATTAGAATACAATAATAAGTAATCATTCTAAATCATGCATCAGTGACGAGGCAGCATAGCTGCAAAAATAGTATACTGTTGAAGAGCGAAAATTTAGAACCTGTTCCATAGCATGTCTGCATTTTTCAAGTAGTCAAACTAAGTTTATAGGACAGGAAATAAAATACAGTCTTTGAACCAAATTGGCTAACATATAATCTTAATAAAAAAAAAGCTAAAAACACATCTGAATGTAAATATATTTTTGTTCTGCTTTTAACCTGTCTGCTCATTTTACTAATAGTCTTTACTGTACATTAGTAATCAGATACTGGAAATCGATCACACCCTTTATTTCCTACTTAGTTTTTATCTCTGTGACTCCTAATCAGCTGTCTTATCTGAATAATAGATCTCTAGGTTACCCTCAAACCATCTACTCTACAGCATTTTTCAACTTGCTATTGAGTTCCAGAACATGAGACACTCACCCATTTCGGTTCCTTGCCTTCAAAATCAATAGGAGTTAAAAATGTTTATTTTAGTCTGTACTTTGGAGGACAGCCTAACTTTTTCACACCAAATTGTAGTTCTAATCAGTAGACTTGACCTCATAATCCCACCTCAGGTTGAGCCCTCCTGCGTGCTTAGCTCTTTCTGTGAGCCACAAGTAAACAGACTGACTGTTGTGCATAATGCAGGATATTTTTTCATAGGTTCACTCTCAGCATGTGTCCTAAAGAATTATAGGATTATCCTCCCTCATGTCTTTCTTAAAACAGAATTAGGTATTCAGGGCAGTAATTTACTAAATACTGCATTACATGGTACTACTTTATTTTTCCAGATTGACATTTTCAGAAGCCTCAAGTTGCCTCTAATTCAAGGCTAGATATGCATTACCACATGCACGTAAGCATTTGGATGTACTGAATTCATGCTCAGATTTTAAATATGTGCATTCGAATTTTTTATATACGTGGCAGGTAAGACTAGGTACTAGGTAGGACCTAAACAGCTACTTGTAGTCGCAGGTACCTGATCTGTGCAGAGAGTTGGATAAGTGAGCATATAAAAAAGGTGTGCACAGATGAAAGAAAAGCAGTCACAAGTATACAAGTGTCTGTGAAAACCCGTTCCTAAATTTGTATCTGCACCAATGTAAAGAAGTGGTTCAATCAGAACTTTTCTGATCAATGGTGTTTAATATGTTTTTAACAACGACTTGCCCTCCTCTAGAAAAACTAGTGCATTAACAGGTGCGTGTATCCGAGTTAAATTCTTGAAGACCGTTCTATAATGAATTCTATGTCAGTATGATATTCTGCACACTTCAATCACATATGCACTGTAATTATCTGGTACTGAGGTCAAATTTAGGGATCTGTTCCTGCAGGGAACTAACTGCCGCTATACAATTTCGGAAGTCAAAAGCAGATTCAGAAGGAAAAATTGTCCCTTTTTTCATACTGATTTTGATCTTAACTTGTTTGACAAATTCTTGCAAGCATTTGCAGAACCACGCTCTCATCAAGAGTTGGCCTAAGTCCTATTACTTTTGATTAAGATTTCCTGAATATTCCTGAGGAATCAGTTACAGTTATTTGCAGATGAGAAATTCAGATTTTTATAGGCACAGCCTAAATTATTACGTAAAAACCACACCCTGTCTATACCCAGAGGACAGCTTTATGAGGATTCTCAGGAATCATTAGTTAAGCAGAAGCTTTTCACCTTCAGGCTGATGGCTCAGATAGAATGTTTTATTTAGCAGCAGTACAACTCTTTGGTAAGTGCCCTTAGTGAGAGACCTCTGCTCTTTGGGAGCTGAACTGCTTACCATGGGTCCGCATCACAGGGTGAGCACCTAAAATACAAATCATGCTGGCTCATGTCAGTGTGACAGAAGAGAGTACTCTGGTGTTTCATGAACATTTAGAGAGAGCAACTGGCAGAGCTGCAGCTCCAAATAATCTCCAAGCCAGTGAGACACATCTGCTCATATATGCTCTGCAAGTCCTTATTCATCATCTGCTGCCCTTTGTTATGTAAAAAGCCTGTGTTGTAGTGCAATTACGTTCATCCATGCACAGCATATCAGAAATGCGATGTCCTGTGCTGTTCAAGTGGTCACTGAGTGTGAGCAGCATAGCGATATCCCAGATCCCTTTTAAGGAAGATGTTCTTAAATATTAGAGAGGCTAACCCCATCTTGGCCGCTGAACATGGCAGCTCTTAAACCCATTAAATTCACTTCTCACTGGGACAGCTCAATACACTAGTGCAGTACCAGTGCTAATATGCTTAAAGCAGCCTGCATATACAGTATACATATGTTAATTTACAACAGACACAGGCTGCATTATACTCATCCCTCATCTCTAGTAATGCTGTTCTAGTTCTGACTTTCCACCCACTGGTCTGGTGGTAGGAGTAACATGAGAGGCCATATTGTTGCTGTAGTCGACACACACCCAGATGTATTTTTATGGAATGCTTCCTCGCTGGAAACTTGATGACAACGTATTGACACCGAAACTTGCTAGGAAGACAACGCTGATGCTTGCGAGTATTAGATGCATCTGAGTAGGCAGAGCACAAAAAACACCCCTCACTTGGTCTGTTTTCTACTTGCCTCAGCTCAGTCCAGAACTATTAATAAAACTGTTATGCACTTAGGGAAATATTTGCTGCCAGCCATCATCAATCAAGATTCCCTTCAGACAGCACTCTCAAGATGTTTTTCTAGGTGAAACCTTCTAATCTCTCTCTTGAGCCTCACTAAGGGACGTTAAAATTTGGTAGCATAGGGCACCTTCAAGATTTTTCTTGTAGGGTTTGCAATGGAATTAGAAAAATCTGAAGATATAGGAGGACTGTCCCTTTTTAACAGAGCAGCTGATCTCACAGAAAGGGAAATGAAGGGCATGGGGAAACATCCTGAGTGCTTTGCGATGTTATAAACCCATATCCCATTAATTCCTCCGTCTCTTTGATGAAGTGCACTGCCTGAGGTGCAAATTAGTGCCACTTTTGTGCATTGAACCTGTCCTCTTAAGAGAAGAAGTGCTCCAGAACCGCCTCCTCATTTCAAAAATACTACAGAATAGTTGTCAGTATTGACCTGAGCTAGATTAAACTAGCTACCTCGGAATATAAGGCTGTATATCCCATTAATAATCCCCTGAACTATACAGTCAGCCACAACATAATACTTCAAAAAGTAGGCAAACTAGTCACAATAAATCTTCAATAACTTCTTCAAGTTTAAAATGGAAATGTTACAAAATATACCGAAAGTGATGCTGTTGATCTCCATTACTTGCATTATTAGCATTCATCTGTTTGTATTTTCTAGTTTATTAAATATAAACATAAATGTAAGCCTTCTGTCCTTCTGTGAATAATTAGTGTGATGAAACAAAGCAGGATCATGTCCTGTGAATACAATTTTGCATAATCTGATAATTATTTGCATAATGTAGTTATTATAGGCTCAGATTTGTTTTAATAGGTTATAATTGTTAAACATCTAACATTCACAGTACTTTTTTTTGTCTAAGAAATTCTTTCAGCAATGGAAAACATTTCTCAGTACTTCTTACTGATCTCAAATTTGAGGCCGTATATGCAGATGATATTAGGAAGTTACTTTGCATTTTCACTTGCTGCTGCCTGACTAGTGGAAGAATTCCCATTGGTGTGGTGGGATCAGGGCAGTAAAGAATAAGACACCTTTCCAATAAGGTCATGATTCTGCAGACTCCTCTTACACGAGAATGTCTCTGCTTATTTGAATAGCTTCATTAACTACAGTGTGACTGTTGTGTGTGAGAGCATCACTCATGTGTAAGTAATGGATATGAGGAAGGCCAATATAATATCATTCATTAAAGTATAGTCCACTACAGTATAGCCCATTAAAGAGAATTAGTGTTAGGATTTCACTCCTAGCATTTTTGAGAAGGGACGATTTTCGTCTCCTTCACTCACTCCAGTAGGGAAGAATGAATGTCGGATGCTTTATCAAAGTCTCCCGCAAGTACTGAGTTTTAAGTCCTTACTGCAAGGGCCTTTTAATAATGTTTAGTAAGCTGACAGGACAAACCAAGGTCTAGCTTAGTTAATGGAGATCTGTGGACAAGACCAACTGGATGTTTATGTTTTTTTCAGTCATGACTTAAATCCCTTTAAAAGTATGCTTGTCATAGAAAATAAAATGCTAACAATCAAAATTGTATTATATTAATTCACTTTTAGAAATCAAAATGCTATCAAAATTTATTAATCAGGGATACTACCAGTGACTTTTAATACCTTTCTACAAAAATATAAAGGTATATGTTCTAATGAAAGTAAAAGCAGATTATTATAGACACAGTTAGCAGGTACGCTTAAAGTTGAAGCTGTCTTATATTTCACGTTGAAAAATCCTGTGTTCGTTGAGTTTGAACTTTGCCAAAACGTTAACTATTTGCATGAAATTTGTCTTGTTGTGTGTGTGGCCCTGGCTGAATTTTTGTGGAATAACTGCCTGTCAGAACCATAGTCATAGTATGCCATAACCTATTTCGGTTATAGACCTACCTTGGTCAATTTGTTTCCATTATTTTAAAAAATTATCTCCAATATCTTTATTCTTAATGCTGTTTTCAGTGCTAGAAAGGAACATGGATTCTGCAGCAAGTTCACTAAAATTTCAGCCCTGCCGGTGCTGAGGATACATCTGTGCACCTGCAGAATTCAGCTACAGGATTAGAAGAACAGGGAGAAAATGCTTTAAATTTTTATTACAGTGGCACTTCTGGAGAGCAGATTGTGCCAAAAATGCAAAATTCACCAATTAATCACACCGTTCAAGATGGAATTACTTTAAAAGAAAAAAAACAAAACATTCTCTAAATCATGTCATGATTTAGTGGGACTTGGGAACAGGCATAGCCACGTAACCGCGAATGTAAGGGAACTCATACATGGGGCTTGAAATGTGCCGACGAAACAGAGGAGGAGAGGGCAGAGCTGTATGATGGGTGCTCAGCTAAGCGCCTAGGTTCTTCCACCTTTCTGTGCAAGGTTGCTTTAGTATCTGCAGCCTTTTCTTTTGCAGCAATGTCGCTTGTTATCTGTAGTGTTTTGAAACCCTTTTAAGCGTTTCTGTTTGCTTTCTGTGCGTAACCACACCAGTACTCACAGCACACACGCACATACACATATGGTTAATAAAGAGAAAAGTCTTGAACGTTTTTAGTCACTTAATCAAATGCAGATGTTCATGGTCATTCGCTTCCCTTCCCTTTTAAAATTTATGAGTGAATGCAGTGCTCAAGAAACCAGCAATAATATCAGTTGCTTAAGGTTGGCATAGCACGAACAGAAGCTTCCTGCAATGCTCAGTGCTCAAGGCCTCGTGCAGACTGATGTTCAAGCAAGCTTGCCTGATCTTTCCTTCCAGCTGCAGAACCAGAGGACACCAGCTCTGGTCCTGCTGCCTGAGTGTGGAGGCAACGCATGACCTTGTTTTCTTAATCTCTTCCACCTACTGACAGTTCAGGGCTGGATGATGTCTCATGGGGCTCGCCGATGCGGTGAGCTCTCTCCCTGCAACTCTGCTTTTGACCTGGGACACTCCCAAGTTTTCCTGAGCAGAGAATCCCGGCCGCGCACTGTCCTCTCATCTAGTTGATGCGAAGGGGAACTTGCCTTCAAGTACCAGGTGTAGCGCATGGCTGCCTGGCACAGAGCAGCGCAGCGCAGCCGCCCTCCAGCCAACGCAGTCCTGGAGGTGTGAGCTGCCGTGCAGAACCGCTGTAGCTGCATTAGCACGGTGCCTCTTTTCAAGGCTCGTTAGCGCGATGCAGGCTGGTGCTGTTCTGGCTGAGCTGCTTTTAGTCCCCTAGTA
>Ga0181612_134379_pt1 | contig 12039 bp, 6 predicted proteins | sample HoacroProtozoa21_FD_119630 | JGI IMG/M metagenome (GOLD analysis project Ga0181612, IMG submission 119630) | Hoatzin crop microbial communities from Cojedes, Venezuel. Combined Assembly of Gp0051906, Gp0051904, Gp0051908
AAAGCAGGACTCAACTCCCAGATTTCAGTTTCAAATGTCAGATCATGTATTTTTTAAATCCTTTTTAGCTTCTATATTCATCTTCCTGCCAAATGGTACGGTCTGACTGGCATTGACCTTTCACATATAGCAAGCCACACGGACAGAAATGATGGGGACAGTCATTAAATTCCTAGTATTTAAAATTTTGGCTGGAATGGAGATCCAATATTAAGTCAGTTAAATAAGATTGTCAAGAAGAATGAAAACCTGACTAACATCTACTGAAAATCAGGCCTTTTCTTCCCCTTACCAGGAAGGCAAATTTTCCTGTCTATTCTCAGCTGTTAGCGAAAGGCGGTAAACATAATTCTCGATATTCTCAGCAAAATCTATGATCTCTGTCACAATGTGGACAAAAGACATTTCTTCTTTCTTTCCTTCTTTCAGGTGGTTTGATAGGCTAAAGAAGAAAAATTCCTAGAAGATGTCTGCCTACTACTGAACGAGGGAAAAAAAAAAATTGTGGGCAATCCAAAGAGACAGAGAGTGTCGTGAACATGCTGCAGAGTCTTTAAAGGGCGGTCGACGGCTCAGAGCAAGAGCTTTGAGCCTGGCGCACACAGGTCAGTCGGCACTTTCAGAACTCGGAAAAGTATTTTGGGAGAGATGAAATAACTGTACGACGACACTCTGCCAGGCACTATCCGTTTCGTTAGAGAAAGAGCTGAAAAATGTTTTGATCAAAGTCGTTTCCTCTTTCTACGCTTGCTATAGCTACCGAAACCCAGAACGGAAGGGGAAATAGTCCAGGCTTGCTCAAACCTGCAGCACTACAAAGCTGGCTGGAAACATCAGTAAGTCTGGATGTTTTGGGGTGCTTTTCTGTTATTTTGTTTTTCTGTCTTTAAGTATCAAATACTAACTACACCCACAGGCTCTGCTCAGCGTGGATGTGATTCAGCCAAAATCCGTGGGGTAACAACATCTGGCTCTTACATGCCTTAGAAGTACCACAGACCACACAAAAAACCCCACAAACATCAACTGCACAATTCTCAGAGGACTGTCAGGGCTTTTACCACTGTCCATAAGTAAACTGAGGCAGAGACACACAAAAATGCCCTCCCTACAGCCTTGTGAAATCCGCAAGCGGAGCTGCAGCCAGGACACACCCGGCAGTTCTCTCCTGTTCATTAACCCGCAGGCTTCACATTACGGACCGTTTCCCAAACAGTCATCCTTCAAAGCATAAACTTTCACAGCCTTTATTCATTTTTAGGCCTGGATTCTTTGTATGCAACAGCCAAGGCAAAAGATAGCCTGGTAGCCTACCATTCTGAGCACTCCACTGAAGCAATGACAGAAGCACTATTCCAAAGTGGGGCGACTGGGAGATGCAGACCTGCGACGCAGCATCCATCCCAGCGCAGAGTGGAATAGACCCAACGTGCTGGAGATGCCGGGCCTGGTTTTCAGCGCCGCACAAAGCAGGGTTATCCTGGTCTTCCCCCTCATCCCAACCCTCTAAATACATGCAGTTCAGTTTATTCAGTGCTCTGAACCCTGCGACTTCATTCCTTTTGGCTGCAGTGCCCAGTGCAACAGGACCTCGATCCCTTGCTGGAGCCCCTCGGAGCTATCTTAAAACAACAGCTTTAATCTGTTTTATCCATCCGGGTGAATGAAGCTTTAGAGGGTATTTTTTTGCCTGCTCTGCCAACTAGATACTTCATAAAGTAGAACAGAATCTCTGCTTCCTTCAGGGCACCTGCTTTCAATTACAGGAAACATACGGCACCTTCAGATTTTTCAGCTTTCAACATCTGTGCTTTGCAGGTACAATTTGTTGCATTCAAATTACTGCTAAACCTGCAGAATGGTGTCGGGCTTTCGGGGGCACACTTGAGAAACTAGACTAGAGATGGACAGAAAGTAATGGCATTTGCAATTGCTTTTTAATGACTGATTAATGACTGTTCTCAACTAAATCCTTTAAGTTGTTTAGAAACCTCACACCGCTCCTCTTGGAAAGTCCATTCAGCCCCAGCTTGATTAGAAAAATCGCCTCTACCCTGCAGCAGACGTACGTGCTGACATTGCTAGCCAGCCAAACACAGCAGTCTCACACCCTCTTCTAGAAGATAATGACATAACTAATGCCTTTAAAATGGAAAGCGCCCTGTCATAACCAGTCAGTCTCGGCTGGTCACCGCGCTGGGATGAGACAGTGACAGCTACAGGTTTAATTCTGTTTTCTGCATTCGTAGCCCATAAGGTTGAACACGTTAGCGGGGGACATATGCATGCGGACTTTTACCCTCCCACCTTTCCCAGACAGCACTGGTCCGTACAAAACACAGCATCTCACCTGGGCAACCCCCCAGGACTCCTCCAGCCTGGTGCAGTCCGACACCAACCCCAGTGCCCGTTCCTGGACTGACATCCAGGCGCATCGATGGCAGGAATCTCATCTTAACCATCACCGCGATGCTCCCTGTTACTCAGGTTCCTGCTGCTGGCCTATTGGCTCCTTCCTTCAGCTCTCACCACCACATCATAGCTGCTGCTTGCCGAATCACTAAGCTGAAACACAGCTTGCTTACTGCTCTTACTGGGTCTAGCTCAGGAAAAACTTGCTGGTCCCAGCGAACATGAACCAGCAGCACCAAGGTCTAATCAGGAGATGGAAACAGGTAAGGAGAAAAGGCAGAGTGAATGATGAACACTACTGGTACAAGTGAAAACTAGGGGGAAACATTTTCTAACTCTAGACCTGAACAAATAAATTTTCATGGACAGATGGATGAGAGATCTGCGGCAGAACAGGACTCACAGGAACACAGTCTGGAAGATACTCTCCAGGATCAAATCCAGTTGGCTTACTATATAGCGATGGTTACTGGAATATTTAGGTATTTACACTCCTTATTATGTTTGTATCCTTTTATTAATCGTAACTACGTTATATTATTTCACATTTATTTCCAAAGATCATCCTTCTGCTTAAGATGAATTCAGATCCAGTGGAATTTCACTGAGCTGGCTTAAAATGACGGGAGATCTGCACTGAGTGCTCCTCCCTCACCTGTTCACAGTATTATGAGCTGCTAGGGCTATGTATGCAAGAGAAATTAAGAATACAGAAGAAATCAATTATTATGCTCAGAGAAATAATGTCTTAGGAGGAGATTGGCAGACTCAAACAAACTTAGAAAAACAAAGTAGAAATCAACTTCTATTATTTAGTTAATAGGAGGAAAATGCCCCAAATTAGTGCCATACCAACCCCCCCCAGACCTGCATTCCAGAAGGTTGTTCTCTTAGATCACATCATTTTGTGTTAGTTTGTATCACAACAACGAGCAGAACATTGTGGCAACCACAAGGCTGGTTTACACCTTTTAACCCGGATTTAGCTCTGGACTCATCTCCCACAGTTTTACTTCAGGTGACTGAAGCAGTAGGATGGGATCCAGGTTCATCTTTGCATTCCAAGCAGGCTACACCTCCTATGTTTGGTTCAGGACTTTTTCTAATCTAATTGTGTTTGCACTTGGATGTACGTTAAGTCACAGCTCAACCATTAACTGTGCTCTGCTCTGGCATCCACTCCTCTATATTTGACTTCGCTAACTGCCTAACGTTTTGCACTCTGTTTCTGATAAGCGTGTGTTTGCAGATTTTCATGACAGACTAATAACACCAAAGGAGGCTCCAGGAACGTTTAAGTAAATATTATGTGTATAATTTCTCAACAGTGTCTACCTACCAGCACCTTCAGAGCTGCATGATCTTATCTAGAATGCGTTTGCATTCTGTTTGCACTAACCAACATGGTCCACACTGCTAAGCAAACTGTTACCCGATTAAAATCTTGTGCAGAGCATAATTCCAGGACACACAGCCACGTGGCTCTGAAGAGGTAGCAGTTTCTCTTTCTGTCTTGCAAAATTCTCCTTGCAATCATCAGGTATTTCTTCATCAATCTGAACGAAGAATGAGGAGATGCAGGCTTTTACCTGGGCCAGGAACTTCCTAGGGTATTTTCAGAAACTACTTGTTCTCCTGCCCTTGCCTTCTCCCTTCTCTATCGTTATTTCCTATTTAGGCCTAAAATTGACAAGCGGATGGATGCCTGGAATGTAGGTCCAGCTGCAAATGATTTGAACTTGCTAGAACTTCAGAGCAGGCATCGTCTCTTACTGTGTCACGAGATGACAGAACATCAATACAGGGAAGATGCTTGAGCTTGGTGAATCACAGATGTTAGGCATCTTCACTTTTTCTAGTAATTTATTATATTGTCATCTTTTCGGCTGCCACCAGCAGATGGTGTAACAGTTTGGAGGGGTAGCCAAACTGGAAAGAATTGAGTAGTGCCACTGACTGCAATACATGGACAAGAACTGATAAGGGCATTATCTTCTCATCTGAAACACGAGAACTGAATTCCATGCTCAACCATAGCCTTCCTGTGCACACGCCTCATTTGGGGTATCATACAGTGCAATCTAAACTACGGCAGTCACCTATATAGACCATATACGAAATAAACTCAAGCTAAGCTAGTTACTAGCAACAGCTGTGAAAGCATAGGCTCTGAAACTCATCTGCTGCAGACAAATCTCTAATCTCTTTGGCTCAGATTTATTAAATCTATGTGTGCAGGATTTCCTATTTAGTCCGTGAAGAGACATAATCATTTTAGAGGGCAATTCAGACTTCAGGTGGACTAAAATGGAGGTAGCAATGTCTTTCCATTGACTACAGAGACATCCTAGAGCAAGCGTAGGTAAATACTCTCTATCTGTGAAGAAGGATAACAGCTTTTTCACAGCAATATCATGAAGATGAATAGAATACATATGGCTTAGAATAATGACAGCAATTATCTACCTCAGTTAGATCAACTTTCTTCTTTTCTGTTCAACTTGCCTGCAAACAGCACGCCAATATACATCTGCTCTGTGGAGGCAAAGTATTCCTTTCTATCTCAACAGTTTAAGGTGTTGCTAGGTACCTAAGACCAGAAAGGACATCCTGTGTCACCAAGCTTGGTCCCCGGCCAACATGGGTAAACCCAGATAACGATCTCATTCATCACGTTCAAGCCCTGTAGCCCAGTAAACGCAGTGTTGCTGGTGCCAGTAACAGGCCACAGACTTTATGCTGAGTCTGCACAGCCTCGGGACCCAGGCATGTCAGGCTTGCCTACACTTGCATTACCCAGCCCGGAGCTTTCGTTTTAGCTGCTTTAGCTGTAGCAGCAATTTTCCTAATGACCAGGTGGCTATTGCCTAATTTATTTTACTTTTGCTTATCTTCAGATAATGATGTGACTTCAGTGTAATTTTTATACAGACAGTAGTAACAAGTAGTTACTCTGCGTAGGATGAAATATTTATGACCCCAGGATAATGGCAGAGCGCAGAGGAACACGGACGTGGTTATCATAGCTGAGGCCTCAGAAGAGGCGACACATGGCACAGTGCAGAGGAGTGGAGGCACGAGTCAGTATCAGACCGGGCACAGAGCAACACCCAAGACCCCAGGGCTATAAAAATTCACCTATAGGTGGCTAAAGAAAGGCAAACCTGTGATTTTAGAGATATGAAAGAAAAAGTATCCAACATATTTAAGACACTGCATACATACTGAACGCGGGGGTAATGTGGTGTTGCAGTCCAAGGAAGAAAGAGCAAGGTGTAAAAACATGTTGGAAAACACAAAACCAGCCAGAAACAGAGCCTGGAGTGAGGAGGCAGAAATCAGCAGCAGCATCATGCTCCTCGTGGTGAAGAGGAAAAAGAAACCCCCACTATCAACACAGCCCTCCCAGTGAAGCCCTTGGTATCCAACAACTCGCCATAACCGCTCCCCAGCTCCAAAACTGAAAGCCAACAGCCTCATGACCCATGGAGTAAGGGTGAGCAAAACACCATAAACAGGGGTAGATACTCGGAAGTGCGTGTATATCCATCTAAAATGTATTATTACTGAAGCTTTTCCCCCCCTGTAACAGTATTGTTTCTTTTCTCTTAATAAGTAGATCTGGACTAACAATAATTATTTGATTAGATCATTAAGATTTCAATTACACTAACAATAAATTTTTGCCTTTACACAGAGGGCACATTTTGTCTTGCCTGTAAGAAGCTTTTAAGTGTAACAACATTCAATATTAAATCCAGTTATGCCTCTTGCCTTCATTCCTCCTACACGACAGCCAGGCCAAAACCTCACAGCTCTGACCAAAAAAAAGCCCCCAATCTACTAATTTTTTAGCATGAATATACCCAATTTATATCTGTTACTGTCTTGTGCTCCTCTGTAGCATTTACTCTTTTCATAAGCTCTTGCACAGTGGCCACACTTCGGCACTGCAGGGTGACCGGAGCCCCATTAGTGCCTCATCTTGTGGGACAGTCACGGCCCCTCTCACATCTCCTCACCGTAGAAACCCCAGCACAGGAACAGAGATTATTCGGGAAGCTTACAGCGAGGCCTGACCCATCAGTTAAGAGGAAAAGTGGAGCCACAACAATTTTGTGCTAATTTCAAACATTCGGATTTGCTAGAGTAGTTTTTCAGTAGTAACAAAGCGAGTTGTAATAATATAACAATCATGATAATATGTTAATAGTTATAATTGAAGTAATTTCTGTAGACAATAAGAATTATACCCTAATGTGTTAATTAATATGATTAGGAAACGTTGCAAAAATGAGTATGTAAAATGATATAACACAACAACAAAATATATAAAGGCGTCTTTTACAGGGGATGCCTCCTCCGAGCTCTCCTCAGGGTGAGATTTATGGATGTTAACACACAAGGCTGTGGCAAGGTAAACAGCTGTTTCGATTTTAGTTATAACGACCATTAACTCTACATCCCCGTTTCTGCTTAATTAAACCTCTGACTTCGCAACCAATCAAGAGCAAACGGGCAAGGTAACGGGCACTAATTGGGCTCCGGGCAATTCCAGCCTCAGCCGGCAGCCAGAGCGGGTGACCTAAACCAAGAAACTCCTGCAAAAAATGACAGTTTCTCTCCTGCTCCCCTCTGCCAGCCTACCCAACAATTTCTTCACTCAAAGCCAACACACACGTATGTGGCATTAAGAAGAAACGGACAATACAAAACCACTGCAAAACATACAAAGTGAGAGATTAAATTAAACGCCTTTTTCCTCCCGTCCAAGTAGTTGCTTCCTTACACAACGTAAAGCAAAACAACTCGAAAATCAACTAAGGAGCTCACAAAAGACTCTCATGAACCCTCCCGCCGGACAGATTGACAGCAAGCTCCTGTGCTTTTTGATTAATCTTTACCCTCCCCTAGAGAGGATCATAACTGTGCCAGCACGGAGTTAAACACCAAACGCGCACCGAAGAGACAGAGAAGGAAACAGCATGCAGCCTGCTTGTTAAACGCACATGTGAAACACGCGAGATGCACCTACTAGTAGAGGAAAACCTTAAAACCCGTTGTGCTGTGCCCCAAAAGGGTTCTGCAGAGCGCACGGCCTCCCTGTGCAAGATGTCCCCTCTTCCTCCTCACTCACGACACACGTCAGTCCGAGCCGAAGCGTAGAGGAACTGAGGGCTCGATGTGACGGAGCGCAGACTTCTCCCACCACGCTTACAGAAGAGGGAAAAAATAAAAAAAAATAAAAATAAAAAGAAAGAGGAACTTCTGCCCTAGAGGACACAAGAAAATTTCACGTTTTTCTGCTAATGACTCTTTAAGGCAGGATAGGATAAGAAAATCGTTGAAATACCTCACAGCCGCTCAGATCCGGAGGTGACAGCTGCAGCCTCTCGTGAACCGCCTCGCTTCACAAGCATGCTCCTGAAGCTTTCTTTCCGACCTACAACCTTTATCTGAGCTTCCTTTGTGGCTTAGTAATACAAAAAGTGTCACTTAATCGTTACGCTTAAACCATTCGCTCGCTGGTTAACTTTTGGGTATTTTTTTTCCCTCAGCTGAACGCTGCGACTTCACAAATTTAGTAGGCAAATGCTAGGAAAAATATCCTGTGGTTCACTACAAACACATAATAACCTTTAATATAAACACACTTCTTAACTTGCGGCGCGCTGATAGTCACTTGGGATTTACAGGCACAGCCAGGTTCATCTGCAAAAAGCACCATTTTGCAGCACTCTGGAGGAAGCGGTAAATACCACGCACGCTCTCGTCGCCTCTCGGGAAGGTGGCTACCTCAGCCCTGAACCGAGAGCAGACCTTAAATGTAAATCACTTAATTGCTCGTTTTATTTGATACCTAAGTACTTCACACTAATAAAGTTAAGCACTAAAGGATTACAATGTGACAAGTTATACGCCCATCCCATAGAAGAAATATCACCAAAACAGCGCCGGCTCCGAAAGGCTCTCGATAAAGTACAGCGTATGTATAATTTTAGATGATTCCTCAATCACTGGAGAGTTTGCAGTGTACACAGCCAACCCAGCTCAATCAACTGACTTCTATCTCCATGACTCCAGGTCACATTATCTCATGAATGAACTGTTATGTAGGTCAGTCAAGAGTCATCTTCTAATTGAATGCACGTTTCAGCCCTGGCATTTCTGCTCTAGATATCAAGGCTGCAGACGACTGGGTGAGTCAAAAGAAAATATCGAGGCAGGAGCTGTGATAATTCGGCTTTGTTTCAGGCAACAAACATGGAAACAGATGCTAGCAGGATCTTGTACAGAGCCTGTTTTGCTGGATTTAATACAGGCGGGAAGCGCAGGAGCAACAGGCTCGGCAGAGAGCGGCTCTGCTGGGTCGCAGACCAGGTTTTAGCCACAAATCAAGCGCTGTCCTGCTAACGTACCTCGGCTGGGCCATACCTCGGTCTCTGCCGAGGCGTGTGCCAAGGACGTATCACAGTAACTGATACCGCCGACTCCTTTCAGGCAGGGCCCCAAACAGTCATCAGGAAGGAGTATTTCTGGTTGCTCCCAAATCAAGGTGGATTCAAGACAAGAACAGAAATGAAAGTTTCCATTCTTCGTCGCCAATCTCTTCAGTCATACTTGTACTTATATGTTTTAAAGAGCGAGGTCTTTGGGGAGACCTCCCGGTACGGTTCGTGAACTGTTTACTTAACTTTGCAATCCGGAGACTGATGTAAAATACATTAAGAGTTACAGCTCTGGTAATATTTGGGTAAAATGAGAATATCGGACTGTAGATGCTCGATGAAACTAAAGCGAGAGAGTTATTGCTTTACAGGAACACTTTTGATCAGAGTTCTTTTCACTTCCTGTTCACTCCAAGCTATGCTAATTTAGATGTAAAAGCAAAATTGCAACTGATTAAAATTGGGTCAGCGGTAGTTCCCGTATGAGGAAACACATGGCTCACAATCAGATAAAAGCCAAGCTGTCTAAATGCGGCACTGCCTGCACTTTATACCCGTGACCCAGAAGCTGTTTACTCGTTACTTGTGTATTTTTCTTTTTCAGAAACAACTCACAAAGGATTTTCTCCTCCTTTGTGCTCCCCCAACTTTCAAACCGGTTGCTGGTGTGCAAAGGGTTAAAACTACTGAAGCGAAAGCAAAACGCCCAAGGCCAAGTTTTCCTGCAGCCTGTACACTCGGTTGCATTTTCATCTCCCGTGTCCTGACAGCTGTTATCTCCCAGTGTGCTGCGACATGCCCGCTGCTGTTCCGGCCCTCTGTCTGCCCAGCTCCCAGCTTGCTTTCTACAGCTTTCACACCTTGATGCGGGGGGGACGCAGGAGGGGGTGCAGGAAGCAGCACCTATTATACGGGAGCTAACTTTTGCCATCTTGTGCCCCACCTACTTCAAAACAGGGAGTTTTGAAAAGGTACCAAAGTAGCTTAAAAGAAAAAAAAAAAACCACAAACAACAAACACCACCTAAAAACCCCCCCTATTTAACCCTCTCCCCATCTCCAATAAAGCCTTTGCTCCAGCGCTGCTCTCATCTCCCAGCAACAACCGCTTTGCACTCACGTACCCTGATTCTTAGGAGGATGTGAAAGCAGTTACAAACATCTGTTAATTAAGTCTCAATTTGCATGTGAGATGGGAAATATACTAATTTTACAAATGGCTATGTTGAACCACACAATGCTGGATAAAGCTAGCCAACACAAGTACTTGAACATAAGCTCGAAGGAGGGAGACTGAGTCTCCTTGTCCTGGCTACTATTCTTCTCCATAAAATAAAGGCCATATAAGTGCGCCCGAGACGTCGACGGCTTTTACTTTGCAGAAGACAAAGTCAGAATAATTTTCCAGAAAATAAACACAGATATCCACGCAAAAAAACACAAACCAGTTACTGATGAATAAATTGCGTCTGGTCCAATTTGCAAGAAAGAGTATTAATGTACTTTTAATGGCTGAACCAAGGGAAGGTCATTATACAATGTTTTAATTCTAGTACATTAGTGTTGCATTTATACATTAGCAGTTAATGTGATAATGCCAAACTCTCCACTAGTTGTGACATCATAAAAATAAAGGCTGTTTTAGTATTCTTTGGAAAAAAAAAAATAATCAGAGCTATTATTGATCTTTCCTACTGCAGCCATTGGGAGAATGTTTATCTTGCTGTATCAATTCTACATGCAAGAAGAAAACTATAACAGGAAGTCAACAGATGTGAAAAATGTAAATCTTTGGTAAAGTGCACAATCAACAAAGGCGGAGAGGTTTTTGCTGTTGTTGTTTTGAGGGGTTATTTTTTTTTTTGCAAATGAAATTGTTCTAATACTCCTTGACCTGTAAGTGCCATTTTTAATGGAATGCAGGAAATAAATTAATAGAAGTGAAAAAATAAAATAAATCTGAAAGTCAACTTGAGGAAACAGCCTCTTCAGCACAGATGTTACTTTTTTGGTTCTTGAAAAGCCATGAGCAATGACCTGACACTCAGCCCTGTTACAACAGGCCAATGCTGCTCAAAGCTAATTTGGGGTAGTTGAGGAACAGAATTCAACGCGTCGGGTCCCGTATGTAGACATTGTGTATATCCACCAAAGGCAAAGTATCCTCCCAGGATCAGCGCTTACAGAAATGGAGAATTTCCCCAAGGCTTCTAAATCGAGATGGTTGTTTATTGTGCCATTAAATTTGTGGCTTTTTCCCTCCTCTTCCTCACTCACTCTCTACACATTAACGTTCAACAAAATGAAAATTTTCTGAAGGTAATTACCTGGCTGCAATTCAAGGTATTCCTAAGAATTACTGTTCCCTTTGGCAAGAGGGTGCGCTGGGGCGGGGAGGCACCATCACACGGCAGCACATCTGAAATTCAGACCTCCCCGAGGGCGGACGCCGTGGCAGGGCTCTGCCACTGCCCTCGCTCTCACCTTGACTCGCCTCTTGGGTCCTACCAGTGCCTTTGCGTTTGACCCACACAGGGGGCTGGCGGAGGCCCCGTGTTGCTCAGTACTTCCATGCTGCCTCTCGGATTGACTTTTTTCGCCCCCTGAGCTACCGCATACCGTCCGCGGCGGAGATGACACCACGCTCCGTGCAGCTCAGCCGTTCGCAAGCCCTGCAGTAACGCTCGGGGCTCATCACCACTGCGGGCCCACGGTGGCAGTTTGGCTAAACCACACCCGAGGAAAAGAGCGAAAACCAACTCGCAGGCTTTGCTTTCACTCATAATCAGGTGGGGGTTCTGTTCCACCCCTGACCTTTTGTCTTCCCTGCAACTCTGTCAGCTCTTCTCAGGTGCTGGCCTGCTTCACCACTGCAACTGTCCCAAATAAAGACAGATTTAGCTTTGCTGTCCTTCGAGGCCTCATCTGGAGTACTGTGTCCAGTTCTGGGCTCCCCAGTTCAAGAAAGATGAAGAGCTACTGGAGAGAGTCCAGCGGAGGGCTACAAGGATGGTTAGCGGACTGGAGCATCTCCCCTACGAGGAGTGGTTGAGGGAACTGGGCTTGTTCAGCCTGTAGAAGAGAAGGCTGTGAGGGGACCTTATAAATGCCTACAAACTTCTGAAGAGTGGGTGTCAGGAGGATGGGGCCAAGCTCTTTTCAGTGGTGCCCAGCGACAG
>Ga0181612_174230_pt1 | contig 12039 bp, 12 predicted proteins | sample HoacroProtozoa21_FD_119630 | JGI IMG/M metagenome (GOLD analysis project Ga0181612, IMG submission 119630) | Hoatzin crop microbial communities from Cojedes, Venezuel. Combined Assembly of Gp0051906, Gp0051904, Gp0051908
ACAGTAGGCTGCATGGGACCTTGTCCAGGCAGGTCTTGAATATCTCCAGAGAAGGAGACTCCACAACCTCCCTGGGCAGCATGTTCCAGTGCTCCGTCACCCTCAGAGGGAAGAAATTCTTCCTCATGTTCAGACGGAACCTCCTCTGCTTCAGTTTGTGCCCATTGCCCCTTGTCCTGTTGCTGGGCACCACTGGAAAGAGTCTGGCCCCGTCCTCCTGACACCCACCCTGAAGATATTTAGAGGCATTTCTAAGGTCCCCTCTCAGCCTTCTCTTCTCCAGGCTGAACAAGCCCAGCTCCCTCAGCCTCTCCTCATAGGAGAGATGCTCGAGTCCCCTCAGCATCCTTGTAGACCTACATCAGTCCTATGCGGTAAACCTAAAGGATCTGGAGAGGTGTTACAAGACCATGCTGGAAACTTAAGTGGAGATCCAGGTTTAGGCAGACAACCAGCATGAGGAAATGGGAGACGTAAACCATCTCCTCAGCTGACAACACGCTCTGTTGCCCATCCCCACCGCATGCCCACTTCCAGCATACACTGGGCCTGTATCAGAACTGAACTGGAAGAATTTCAAAACACAGACGAATCCAGAACTAAAAAATTTCATGGTTCAACTCCCCGCTTTTAATGCTGCTGTAAAGAGCAACACACTTTCAATTTGTAACCACAACAAAAGGCTTTTAAACTATTAAAGCACGGCCTTGCTGTCAAAAAATAAAAAGGCTGCTTTATTGCAGATAATTGGCAAATCTGCCATATCAATATAGATGGCTGAAGAGAAGCGCACGCTGCAGTGTGCAGAACCTATTTCTAGATAATTTCAGTATTTCTATTCATTTCCTACCACAACAGCCTTTATACTTCGCCATCAAATTTGTCTGGATTACCAGCTCCGGAATGAAAGGACCTGAGATTTAAGTCTTCTGCCCCAGAACAGGCACAGTCCTCCAAACTCACTCAGTTACTGATTCTTCTATCCAGATGGCTATCAAAAGCCCACACCGCTTTCCACTGGAGTGAAAAAAACCCCAAAACATCCACCTTTCTGTTTAATATAACAACAAACACATTCTATTTGCTACAATACCAACAGCATTCAGCTGCTGCTTCTTTTTCTCCCGATGTGGGTATTGAGATGATTATTGCAGTGGCAGGTAAATACTCCAACACCTAACATCAGCCACTTGTGTAAAAAATAAACCCACACCAACCCCAAAACCTACACATTCTGAGTTCTCAAGTTCAAAGAAAAAACAAACCCCACATTAGAGACCACACCTGATTTACTCCCTTTAGGAAAGCTGTTCAAAGTCTTGCCTTCCCAAGCGTAAGGGGGAGGAACAAGACAGAGCCGTTGCCACCAACCCCGTTTCCCGTCTCCAGCTGTCCCCTGCGCCGATGCCTCCCGAGGCACCGCATCCACACAGTGCCCGGCTCCCAGCTCCGGGTCTGCGCGCGTCTCTCCCTGCTCACCAGACGCAGTCACCCTTCTCTTAGCGTTCAGCAGAGACTTGCCACCCACGTAACTCAGCTTCTTTGGACTTACATTTCACTTTGCTCTTGTTCTTCTGAACACTTCGGTGTACACACACGAGAAGTAGCACCAGGAGAAAGACAAGAGCTGTATTTTTCTAGCTATACTTCTCCCTGACAAGCCACTCCTGTAACTCTGGTCAGATACATATACATCTGTAAAAATTAGTCTGCAAACTCAGCTTAAGCTTTGCAGATATGCATCAAAAACTGGCTGAAACGGAGCAACAATAGGTGGAATGCATACGGTACAGAGAAACTGAAAAAAATGGAATTCATATGGTATCTACAAACATACTGTAATAAAAATAGCCGCTTGCTAATCAAAAGCACTTCAACTACTTTTTATCGGCAGTAACGTCACAACGGGACAAACAGCTTCCTCGCGCCCTCGCGCCCTCCGAGCTGAGCGCAGGCAGCAGGAGCTGGAGCTGGGGGTTAAAAGCTGGCGCTGCCCCACGGCGGCCGGGCAGCAGGTGGTGAAGGGCAGAGCACACGCAGGAGGGAGCAGCGATGGCGGCTGGGCACTGCTCTAATGAAGTGCTGCTGAAGAGGCAGACGATTTCATAAGGAGAAAAACATCAGGAAACCGGTCAAAACACAGAATTACATCTGAAAAAGCTCAACTGTGTTGGATAGCAATAGCCAGCACAAATTTGGGGAAAAGGAGGAGGGAAGGCTGATCTCTCTCCAGAGCCCCAGATGTCTTTATCGTTGCCTAATGACAATTATACTCATCCAATTAAGACACTGCTATCACAGTTGCATTGTTAGTAAGCCATTGGCCCTGAGTGTTGATGGCTGTCTAATTAGTGTTTGTGCAAAGTACAACTGCAACTAATATATAAACTGACAAATACACAAAAGAAAAACTGTTAACAGGAACATTTTCAAAACAGTCGAGACTCTACTCGTTCGGTCCATGGCAGCAGCAAAGGCAAACTGCTTCCCTTCATGGCTGGCTTACTGCTGGCACTGCAGAATCACGCTTCAAACAGGCGGGTCGGCGAGACTGTGGCGGGGCTTCTGCTGAAACAGGGGGCTGGTATCCATCCATCCCGCCGGCTGCCTCAGGCACACCGCTCCCGGGCAAGCCGCACTGCACAAATCGGTCTGAAGGCCGGAGACTTCTGGAAGACACTTCAGAAATCAGTTTATATTTTCCGTATTTTCTCTAAAGAATTTGTAGCGAGAAAATAAAAAGGAAGGGAAGAGAAAAACCTTTGTTTCACAGTCAGGTTTGATTTCCAGAAGGCAAAGTCTGTCGGTTTCCAGATACCTGTGGTGATCAACAAAACAAAAAAACCCCAACAAGTTTGTTTCAGGCAGTCAGCGACCATCTGTTAATACTCAAAAGATCTTATTATGAAGTCCTTACAATGTCAATGCATTTTATTGAAGTCAGTAGGAATTTTGCTCCAGTAACAATCTCTAGCTAGAGCTCTGTTTAAGTGGATGCCTGTTGATAAGCAAGTAAGATAATGAGTATTTTTCATTGTCTTGCTGCAACAAACATCTCAGACCTTTCATCCTTATTCCACCAAAAGCAACTAACCAGACCTTCATGTGGTTAATTAAGGTATCTAGACTGGGACCCCCTCAGTAGGCTTAAGAATAAGGCCCAATTAAACATGTAACTCCAAGCCCAAACGCCTTTCTAAGTTGGTTCAAATTGCTCCTGAGCTCCACCTTCTCCGTATGGCTCAGGTAAGACGGTGGTAATTCACAATGTTCCGTTTCAAAACACCTCTTCACCAAAAGCACTGCAAGTTGGCAGATACCTCAGTCCAAACGCACAATACTGAACTTATTAAATGGATTCTATTCCCTTCTTTATACTGGGGGCTGAGACCCACAACTCGTCTGTGAAGTGAGCGGTAACGAGGGACGGCTTAGACATATTTACTATACTGTTCGATGCCTCACAGAGCGAGGCTGGATGAAAGGGATAAAACTCCCAAGCCTTCCTGCATTCTTACTGACAGTTATGTAGAGACACTGATTTTTGCCATTACATATATAACTGACAGGTAGCTTCGCTAAGGGATTCCTTAAGCGAAGGATTTAGGAGAAACAGTCTAGTAGCAGTTGTAAACAGAGTGTAAATGATGGAGTAAAGAGAACTACTTTGTGTGGCAGAAAGGGAATATAAATAGAATGCAATGACAAAAAACGAAATACAAATGGAACAGAAAAGATAACATTTTCTGCTATTACACGGCATGGCAGAAAGCTACACCATAAAATGTAAGGAGAAACAGACGGGGGTAAACCAGAACCAGCATTTGAAACGATCATAACACTGACAGAAGAACGTGAAGTAGAAAAGTAACGTCCCTGCTTCCACCCAAACGCTGTTTTGGGTTGCTTGCTATACAAGAGCAGCTACGCAGAAAAGTGACTGGCTTGTACCAAAACCACTCTGGAAATATTTTGAAACTTAACGTGTAGGAAATACATTCTGAGCATCCCTACAATCAATTCCCAAACTCTTCTGCCGGGAACTCGGCTTTCCAATTCATCAACCCATGTCCACCTGTGGACCCTGCTCATGGAAACTGAGCTGCAGAAGGCTTACACCTTCGTTCTCCAGGCCTTATTTAGGAAATCGTAGCTCTAGAAAGTGGGTTAAGCTGCTGGAAACAGCATGCAGCTCTTCTGCAGCTTCTCATTGTTATCTGTAACAAAATAAAGATTTCGCCATCCTAAGTACTTCAGCATGCCTCGCCTTCTTATTAATTTTAAGTGCATGCAAATATCATACCAAGGGAACAGAAACAAGCCAAAGGGCTATATGGTAGGCAAAACATTTTAATGAACACTTACAAAAGCAGAAGTTAGAGAAAGCCAAACTGTCTCTAGCAATTTCTTTTTTAAGGCCGAGAATCTCCCTCATTTAGATCAAGGTTCCAGTGGCTTGCATCAGCCCAGGCCATTAATTAAACCAGCTGCTCTGACCAAGGAAACATATTACTCTGGGTACTGCCTAAGGCTATGGCCATGGTAGGAGAAAAAAAAAAACCAACCTTTTTCAAGAGGATTCAAGAGGAATCACGATGCAACTTGGGAAGGATCTGGTCCATCAGCCCTATTATTTCACAAAGGACAAACACGTAATGCAACAAAGAAAAAAATGGCTCCGGTTTCAGATACAGGAGAGATAACACCATCTGAAGATGATGTAAATTGGTATGTTCACATGTTGGAAGGAACACAAACCGCAACACGCTGCCAACAGCAGCGAGGAAAAGCATCACCTGAACTCTAGGGACTGATGGCAACAGCTCGGAGGCTGGTAGGTTGCGAAAACAGTAAAACTGAAGTGTTCAAGAAGTTTACTAGAAAAAGGATGGGTTTGTCTGGCCGCTGGCTTTAGAAGCTCAAAAATAACCACCGTGACTTCGGAGCACTGGGCATCACTACGCCCCCAGCGCAGCCCACTGCAGCGACGCGTTCCTCTGCATCCAGCCAAGCCTCCAGTTAACCCACAGAATCACAGAATAGTGGGGGTTGGAAGGGACCTCTGTGGGTCACCCAGCCCAACCCCCTGCCCAAGCAGGGTCACCTAGAGCAGGCTGCACAGCACCACGTCCAGGCGGGTCTGGAATATCTCCAGAGAAGGAGACTCCACAACCTCCCTGGGCAGCCTGTTCCAGCGCTTTGCGGGCTGCAAGCAGGATCTGAGGCTGCCGGAGTCTCTCTCGCTCTCCCACTAATACTTTTTCAGACTTGCCCTCAAGGAAATAAAACGCTCTGAAAGCAACTCCCAGCTTTGCATCTTTGCTCCGAGCCGTCCCATGACTCCGGCACTTCCACTCTGACTCACGGGCGAGAGGGCAGGTTCGAACAACTGTGGTCGCCTCTGCCAAGGCAATTATGACTCCTGGCGTCACGGCCCAGAAGTCTCTGGGAAACTTTCCCTGCTCATTTCACCCCAGTTGCAGTGTACACGGGCAGCTGGGGCTTATGTGCCGTGTTCCCAGGAGAGATGCAGGTGCTCGTAGGTGGAAATAGCAGATGCAAGACCTTTCTGTGTTGGGAAGAGCTCCCTGGTACCACAAAATGTCTTCTGCTACGCAGCCCGCAGAGCAGAGACTGCCTTGGCATCTCCCTCGCCACCTCACAGTTGGGTAGAGTTGGGAGATCCTTTCAGATGATGATCTGAGCATGGAAACATCCAGCAAAAACCCACTTTGGCCCTCGTGTCTGCTGTTTTTTCTCCTGCCATCATGAGCTGACATCATGTTTACCCTTCATCATCATCAAAAACTAACCCGTGATGTGTCTCTCCAAGCACCCCTTCCCCAAGTATTCCAGTTTGCTTTCAGTTCTTCACAACATTTAATACATTTCCCTCTTGGAAAGGGTTGAGGAGAAGCATGAAACATTTTCAAACGTTTTCCTTGCCCTCACAAGCAAGCAGAAAGCCCAGTCCCATCCCTGTCCCCACCTGTCCCAGCCCGCAGCAGGCGGCAAGGTCTCTCCCACTGCCAACAATATCACCAGAAAAATCCTTTCCACTCTGTTTTTCTGGGATTGTGATCCCAGCAAGTCTTACAGCAGCTTGGCAGTACAGTAAATAAGAAACAGATTTCCAAACGTTTTGTTTTATCGTTCTCTTCTTTGTAGCATCTAAGCCCAGAGGCTGAGGACCTGACTCCCGAAGGTCTCCGTCTGGATGGCTGGTCTGCACCCACGGGCAGTAACCCTGCGGTGAGGCAGGCACCAGGCGTGGGCACAGCCTGCCTGGAGAACACCTCTGAGGAGAGCGTGCCACGTGGACCGGCAGCTGGTCAGGACAACCAGCGTCCGTGGGCAGATGTTCAGAAGCGCCCAATTTCGATGCAAAATGGGACACTGGGTAGAAAACAAGGCCCCTGAGGTACCACCGTGCTGAAGGTAGTAAGTAACGAAACAGCCGTTGCGATCGCTTGGGCATTTCCACAGCCGGCTTCTGTGCTGGTTTGAGATTGTGTGAGGCTTCCTACCAGGCTTGTCCCCAGTTGCGTTTTTCCCACATGCTCTCTCCTGCCTGCAAGCATGAATGTCAGATCTGAAAACGCTGGGACCAACCCTGCTCCAGTGCCAGCATCAGTCCGGAATCGCTTCATCAACTGGAATTAGCCCTGCTGCAGGGGCACGCAGGAGAAGCGTGAGCTGAAGGATTCAGGTGATTACCCCTGTTACGACAGAAAGCCCATTTTCAGGCCTTTTCTTCACCTCCTTCTAGCTGGACTCTCCACTCCTTGAACGTGGGGAAGTCGCTGCTGAGTTCAAACCCTCCCCTAGAAGATTGCTTGCTGCTGGGACAGGCGGTGGGGTTGGTTCTGGGTCTCACGACTTTTATATATTAGAGCATGGTGCTACCTATGAGCCTCATATCAAATACAGCACCCATCTGAAGATCACCTCTTGTGCGTGGCGAGGCTGGACTCTACCCACTAGCACATTTTTGGAAGAAATTTTGAGCCTTTTTCAAGGAAAATCCCTCTGGGGCAGGGTCATCTCGCAGAATAAAGGCCGTTCTCCCTGCCTGATGCACGCAGGTGATGGCTAAGCACGAGAAGCATTCCTCAGCCCGGGTGTTACTCACAGAGCTGTCATCCAACCCCTTCTCCCAACGCAGACAGAAACCGTCCCGCAGCCCAACGACTGCAGAGGCCAGGCCCTTCTCTACCCACGTCTGACTGTCGTACAGCTACGTTTCGCAAGGTCTGCAGCCTTGGAGAAATACATGTCACGACACCTCGAGGGATTCCTCTGGAAAAGACCAGCCTCTGGTCTGTATGCAAAACCCTCCAAACTTATGAATCCTCATAAATGAATTTTTCCCTTTTAACTACCACGTCTCACACATTGCAGATTTGTTTTCAGAGTGCATCAGAGTCGGTTAACGAGGTCAGATTATCCTACGCTTGTTTCAGCCAGAGCCAGGGTGGCTGTAGCAACAGCGATCCAGGCTCCGACACCAACACGCCTGCCAGCACCCCCTGATCTGTTGTGCAAGGCGGACTTGCAAAGTAGGCGGATAAATTGCGTGCTTATGCGTTTTGAAACATCGGCACTCGGATGAGTACCACGGCGCAGGGTAATCCCCAGGGATCACGGAGGTAGCATTTTGAGTGGAGAGCTTCAAAGCAGAGCCTAGATGCTGCAGGAACTGATGCTGGCATGGGCTTAGTTCCCAACTCTCATTTTCTATGCTATTTTCTTTGTTACTAGAGTCGTTGCTTCAAACTCCGCTGGCAAAGCAGAATGAAAGCAGATCCAAGGCAGCCAGTGCCACGGCTATGGGGGACAATCCCTCCTCCCTGGGCACGCGTGAGCTGGCCACACTGGGAGGGAGGACCGGGAGCTCATCACCCTCCAAACCAGGCTCCCAGGCTCTCCCTGGGCTCTGCTACCCCTCGTGCAGGCGCCTGCCGACGTGCTGGAGCCCCACGGCAGCATCACGGCTCTGCCTGTGGAAGCGGTGCGGCGTGGTGGGCACAGGCTGGAAAGCGAAAATGGGACGGGTAGCTTTGGAAAGCATGTCAACGGGTGTCCAAAAACCAGCCACGGCCTCGTGCGTGCAGTGTATGACCATACACTGATACGCATAGACAAGAAAGTTCTGGTGGGCAGGGGTTTGTACTAAAAAGGCAAAGTCCTGTTGGGTTGTGAGACAAAATCAGCATCACCCTGGTCAGCAGCTTAGGAAGTAATTAAGAGTAGTTTTATAGGAGCAAGATCCTGCTGTGCGATAGGCCAGTAAATCCATGTCTGAGTCTTCTGATGGATGTGTGCAAGGATGCGTGTGACACGCGGGCCGGGCTCGAGCTGCTGGTGTGCCCATGGCGGGTCATCCCCACCTCCTCTGCCGGGCAGGAGGAGATCAGGGCACTTCACACAGGACCTGATGCCCCTCTCACATCCACCCGGTGCACGTTCAGGCATGGATTCACCTGCTTCGGAGGAGCACAGTCTGAGTCACACAACGTCCCAAACAAACATAAAGAGCTGTGCTCCCCAAAAGCTGGACCAAATTTACAAAATTAAGCTAGACAGAGGCTTTGCAGACCTGCTTGGAGACAGTAGTGAAGGAGCCGTGCTCTGAGCATGGGTGTCTCCCAACTTCCTACTGTCTGGGCATCCAACACCGCCAAGCTGGGCATCCAGAAACGAAGGAAACCAGCATGAGCCAGGTGTTTCCCCAGACCCAGGCTTTGGGTTTTAATCATTCAACATCAGCAGGATGGGCAGGAGGCTGTTTCCGAGATGCTGAAACGAGCCACGACGTTGGAACCCACCAAGCCATGAGGTCCTCTCTCCCCGGGGCTGGAGAGCCAGCTCGTGTTCCCCGACCAAGGCAACATTTTTACCATGCCGGTTTAAACCATTAATAATTGTCTCTACAAACCCTCACAAGCTTCCAACGCTATGTAAACTGAAGTGAATTAAAATAATGTTTTTCCATCACTGTTTAAAATGTGCGATGCTTTTTCTAAACGGCCCCACTAGCAGAAGAGAGAGAGGGGAGGCTGAAATGATTCCCTGGACTCTGGCCAGGCCCCCACAAGTACTTTATATTTCACTTCAGGATGGCCAGAGCCGAGGTTTAACACAAACAGCGTTAGGTTAGTTAAGTCCTGCTTTGACCAGCAACGAGCACTGGAGACATAAACAGATCTCATTTGAATTGGGCTTAATGTAACTGGGTTTACAGAGCCACAGCTGATGTCCACATACATCAGAAGCGGTGTATATTTAGGGAGGCAGCGTGGTCCGACGGCGAGGGCGGCGATCCGTGTAGGTGCCCCAGCGCCGGCGCTGACCCCCCGCGCACCCCTCGGCAATCCCCACCGCTCCTTTATCTGCAAGATGGAAAGAGCTGACCTACTTCGCGGAGCAAACCTGGAATCAATTAATGTCTAGCCTGCATTTAGGAGGGGCAAAACACTATATAAACATTATGTATCATTTAGCTTCTGAGGAAAAGCCATCGCCTGACACAAGGGGCCTCTCCTTTTTGTTTTATAAAGTCCGGTTTACACTGGTGCAGCCCTCCTGACTTCTTTGGCCCGGTCCTAATTTACACCAGCCCAAATTGCAGGAGAAGCCAACTCACAAAATACACTAATTTCCCTCCTTAATACACGGGGGTCTCTTTCCTGAGAATCCCCATTTCGTGTTTGGTTGCTCTTCAAGTATCTTTAGGACAAAGCCAAGGGGCAGCATCACCAAAACAGCTGCTGGCACCTCCCAAAGCCAAAGACACCGGCCAGAGAGCCGCTTCACACTGCCCAGCCCGGCCAAAGCCGCTGAGCAACGTCCCGACGGATCCAGAGCATTTCTCAAAGTATTCCAGCAGTTTTTGGTCCAGGTCAGCCCTTCCAGAGGTGTGCAGAGGTGCAGGGAAAATAAAGTAGGGAGAAAAAAATATATTGGGACGTAAGGCGAAGCTGAAGGTGGGAAATGCACGGAGGTGTCTGAGGTCAAGTCCCCCATGGGAAGCCGAAGCAAAGACTCTCAGAGAAAGAACAAACCCCAAATCCCCGCTGGCAGGAGCCGGCCCCGGGCACAGCCCTGCCCCATGGCAAGGAAGCAGAGGTGGGAAGCTGCCCCCAGCCCACTTCTCCAGCCCCCCAGCCGCTGCCTGCCCCCCAGCAAGCCTCCCTCCTCCCTGCACGCTGTTCTACGTGTTTCACAGCCTGCTCTGCCCACGTGCTGCCGTCCATCTCCGGGTGCCGTTGCCACAGCCTCTCCGCTCCCAGCCCCAGCACTGAGGCTCTTTGCACCCAAAATGCTGCCCATGGCTCGCACCTCGCCCCAGCCCTCTGCAGCCCCTGGCCTCGTAGGCACATTTTCAGCGCCAATAAGAGAGGCAGAGATGCTTCTTCCAAAGCAGCAATGTTTCTGGCCATCAAGCAGGGCCACGATGCTTTAAGGAATCTGAAAATCTCGAGCAGGCTTTGCCGTTCCCAGCTGGAAATTAGAAATTCATCAGCGGGGTTAGAGGATTTCAACCGGTGTTCACCTTTCTGGTTGCTGCCTGTGATTGCTGACCTCTGCATTCATCCTGAATTACTCACCAACATCACCGCTGCACTTCCCGCTATCAGAATTGTATTTTCAGTTAAAAAAGATCTCCAGACCATTTCTGACCGGTGTCCTTTCATGCTGGTTGCTGTCCTGCGGTCTCTGGCTCTTGCACACCGTATCTCAGCCTGTCCGAGCCTTTCCTATAAACACGGGGAGGCTTAGGATTGTTTTTCACGCTACACAAAAGTTTTATCTTACCATTAAAATAATGAAAACCAGGATTCCCGACAGCCCGCATCCCGAGCCGGGGGGCTGCTGGTAAGGGCCAGCCCTGCGTTTCTGGGGACCCTCTGTACCCACCGCTGCGGGGAAGGGGACGCCAGTGGCCCTGGCCGACGGGCGAGGTGACCCTCGTCACTCCCCCAGACACAAATACTGCAGGAATTGTCCCAGTTCAGTGACAGCTACCGCGGTGCAGCTCAAAGACAGCCAGCGCCGTGGACGCCACGGTCGTAGCCTTTGTAGTTGCTATTCAAAGACACCAAGGTCCTCTTACCTTGGCATCGTCAGCTTCGAAGGCCACAAAAACCATTTCCAGGGTTGGTGTTTGCTTCCCCTGGTTTGGCTCCGTCCTCGAAGGGAGCACAGGAGCAAACCCGCACTTCGGATGAAGTCCCAGGCAAGGCTTTCTGTGTCACCCGGGGGTGACACGCGGACACGCCTGGGCACGGAGCTGCATTACCCCTAGAAAAACAAAAAAATGGAGGAGAAAAAGTGTAAATAATGAACAAGAAAACCCACCTGGAGATTGGGCACGCAAAGATATGCAGGCAGCATTCCTGGAGGGGTGAGCAGTGTGGGCATGGCTGGGGGAAGGTCGGATACCCCGTGCCCCAGCCCTTCTCTGGCTCACTGGACCGTATCCCGCGTAGCTGTCGGAGAAAAGCAGGTTTTCATCTCCCATCTCTAAAAGGGTGACATCATGTATTAGAGCACCACATGTGTTTTCATCATGTTGGGGAAGTTTTAGGAAGTATCCCTCATAAAAGACAAAATTATTACAAACGGGAACATGCAAAACAAATTGAGCTGGAGCTCGTGGCGTTGGTTTCTCCCTAGCCCTTTTACGAGGAGCTCCTGTAAGCAGCTCTCAGCCCCCTCGCGTCGGCCGGCTCGGGAGCAGGCTTTGGGGCACAAACCCGCTGAAAATGGCAAAGCAGGGTTGGTATTGGAAAGGCAAGTTTTAGAGAACCACAGAAACGAGCTCTCTGGGGTTGGCGAGAGGCAGGCAGGGCCATGGCAGCCGCTACGAGGGCTCTGCAAAATCAGCCCACCCCTCTCCATAAGGATGTGTCAGTAATTTCATCTTAGCTACTGGTCATGTCTTGCTCTCATTTATTTTACTGCTGGAAGCCGTAGCAGAGTAGTGAAGAGGATATTTTCTAGATGTTGCTCTGGTAATCACAGAATCACAGAATG
>Ga0181612_101214_pt1 | contig 12038 bp, 8 predicted proteins | sample HoacroProtozoa21_FD_119630 | JGI IMG/M metagenome (GOLD analysis project Ga0181612, IMG submission 119630) | Hoatzin crop microbial communities from Cojedes, Venezuel. Combined Assembly of Gp0051906, Gp0051904, Gp0051908
AGAGCTGCTCTCCAGCAGGTCTGCCCCAAGCCTGTACTGGTGCATGGGGTTGTTCCTCCCCAGGTGCAGGACCCTGCATTTGCCCTTGTTGAACTTCATCAGGTTCCTCTGCACCCAACTCTCCAATATCAAACAAAATAAATTTAGAGAAATCCTGAACTGTCAGTCTCCTGAAAAAGAAAAAGGGGCAATCATCTCTTTCACAGTGAAAACAATTTAACAAAATGAAGTTCTTCTGTTCAGATGGGAGTAAATGGATGAGGCAGTCAGGTGGAAATCAGTAAGTTACACTTCCAGCATCGGTCAGAACTGCCTTCCTCACCGAGCAGATTTACAAGCCCACAGGGATAGACTGGCATAGGCTTGAACTCCCGTACAGAATCAGTCAAGGTGATGACTGGGTGTGAAACATGTTTTACACTTCCCTGCTGCAGCAAGTCACTCAGTCTCTTGCCAATGACTACTGCTTTACTGTGTGGGGCTGAACTTTTTTTTTCATCTGTCTTTTTGCCTAAATGAACATGTACCCACGGTCTTTGGCTCACTTCCTGCTCCTGCACCCAGAAATTGCTCCACTTTATTTTGGACCCTGAATACAAGTTCTCTGAACTTATTTGAAGCTAGAACACCAGACAGTATTATTTCTTCATTTGCTGAAGCAGAAATAAAACTTCCTTTTTGTTATACTAAACTACCTCAGCTGAGTGTTTGTTGGAATGCAGTTCCGCCTTCCTGCTAATTATTGCTATAGCTTCTTTCCAGCCGTCATCTGAAGAAGTTAAATACTAGCCTCCAGATGAGCAGCAATGCTAAAGACAACAGAACATTATTCTAAATAAAATAGATGGCAGCATGAAAGGAAAGCAAACATTTTCCTGCTGGGACAGTTGCCTACAGGTCCTGGCTGAGCAACTCCCTTCTGAAGACAAAGTACAGTTTTGTCAAAATAGGAGTTTGTCAACATCTCAAAACCAGCACACTCTTCATCATGTCAGGGCTCATTTGGTGGAGAACAGCAGTGATATCCTGCATTACTTGTAGGCCTTTGAGAGTGGGACAGGCTATGCAGCGAGGAGGAGGTGTCTGGGGCAGAGGCAGAAGTAGAGGATAAACCAAGGCTGAAAAATCATTGGTATAAAATCATTAAGTAATTCAGGTTGGAAGTTACCTCAGGAGGTCATCTACTCCAACCTCCTGCTCAAAGTATGGTAAATAATTAATTCAGACCACACTACTCAGGGATTTTTCCAGTCAGGTTTTTAACCTCTCCAAAGATGGAGACTCCACAACATCTCTGGGCAACCTGTATCACGGCTTGACTGCCCTCATGAAGAAAACGTTTTCCTCACCTCAAGTCCGAACCTGCCCTGTTCTAGTTCATGACCATAGTCTCTTGTTCTCCTGCCGTGCAACTCTGTAAAAAACCTGGCTCCATCTTCTCAGTAACACCTTATAGGTATGGGAAGGCTGCTCTTAGGTTCCTCCAAGTCTTCTCCAAGCTGAACAAGCCCCAGCCCCTCAGCCTCCCTTCACAGGGCAAGTGTTCTTTCCCCAATCAACATGGTGGTCTCCTGCTCCAGTTTATCAACATCCTTCTGGTAAGGCAGGGGCAAAACTGGACACAGTCTTCCAGACATGGTCCGACAAGTGTGCTTTCCTCAGTGGGTAGTGTTTAGCTTGCTGCAGGCAATGCACAAAGCAGGATAAGATGGCCACAGTTACCAAGAGCTTTCAGGCTGAGCGGCTCACCCCAACAGGTGTGCAAAAGATGGGGAACTACCAAGTGATCCAGCAGGACTTCGTATTCTAAGCGCCTCCATCTTTCAGAAACTGGGCATGGTGACAGACTTCCAGTTCGGCTGTGAGACATGTAGGGCAGAGCATGTGGTACTCCAAATCAGGCACGAAAAATCAGCTTTTTTGTTCTGAATGGGGCTGGCACTGAGTCTGCTTTCCAGATGGTTTTCTGTTGTGTGTTTCTGTTGCTTAGAGGAGTACAGCAAAATCAGAAGGGAAAGCCCTTTCCCATATGGAAGCAAGGAATCAGGGCCACAGAAGTAAAAACGTGAAGAATAAGGCAATAATTGGTAAGTTAAGTCACTTCCTGTGTCACAGTTTTCTCAAGTAAGGAATCCAAGTGGGAAGCTCTCACTTCTATGCCAAACAACTCTGTGTTTGACTGTCCTGTCTGTAGTAGTTTTGGCTGGCATTTTCCAGTCTTCTTTATATAGTTAGATGCAAAGCAGCCAATTAACATGCTTGTTATTTCTTTATTAACAAACATGGTCTTTGAAAGGACAGATGCTCTTGTTTACCATCCCCTCAGATTTCAGTCAGCCTCCATATCAATGTTTGAGCTCTATGCTATACAAAGCCTGACTTCTTTTGCTCTTTATCTGCTTTTGATATTTAATTTTTCAAACTGCTTGATGACTGTATTAGGGTTTGTTTCAATTTTTTCCATATTTGGAAATGTTTCTTACAGCTCACTGATCTCAAATTCATTCATGAATATCATTAAAAGTCAGTGGGAAAATTCAGCTTAAGGATTTGACCCCTGGAGTAACTCTGCCTTCTAAAAGACTCCCAGCACAGCTGAAGGGCACGTACTTAATACAGTAGGGACATGACAAAGTGGACTTAAAGGACTGCTACCCACACTCACCTTTAACTATTTGACTATATTCCATTTATTTATTGTATTAGAGCCCACTTGTTACCTAGCAAAAGACAACTCAAATACAACAGGAGATAATGTCAAATCAATAAACCGAAGCGCAACATACAATCAAATGCCACTTTAACTCCAAGTTGTAGCACTATACACCGTTGCTCTGCATAGCTCCAGTACATAGGAGCACTTCTAATTTTCATAGCTGCATGCTTAAAAACACATGCTTAAGCACCCTGTACAACTGGGGCCATAATTGCTTATTTTATCTTATTTTCTAATTTTGCCTTTCAAAATAGCAGTTGCAGGCTTAAGAGAGACCACCAGGACACATCAAGTCCAAATGTTCAACCTTCTAGTCTTAATTCTGAAGAGTACCAAGTCTTGTTGACTTCCACAGATACTGGGGAGAGCTGAAGTTATTTAGCAACTTAAAGGATCAAGCGCTATTAAAACTGCAGGAATTCGATGCAAGACTTCATCAGAAAGGTTTTTTCATCGGGGGAATTTTCTGTTGGAACACTAGACCTTTCCCTGACATCCAATCTCCTGCAACAGTCCGATACACTGACACATATTCTTGTAGGTCTGTTGTGCTGCAGTGGCCTCAGGCCCAGCCCTCTGAGGAGACCAAAAGAGTGAAGATGCAGCAAGTGACGGGAAGCAGGCTTCCCTTTGCTGCTCACGCCGTCCTGCCTAAGGGCAACCACAGGAGCCTGAGCCTGGAGCTCCTCGCTGCTGCTGCTGAGAAGCAGTAGCTGCGACAGAAGAATCGGGGCAGGAAGGCACGTTACCCTTTACCTCTGCTGCTCCTTCAGCCCTCGCCTCTTGACCTTGAACCCACGCCATCGCTTCCTTGCTCCTTACCAATGTTTCTCTTTTCCTTTCATCTTACTGATGCAGAATTCAAGCTAATGAGCTTTGTGAGCTTGTTACTTTTCATGTCAGCTACAACTTCCTTGGCCTGAAGCAGAAACCCAGGAATCTACAGGCTTTGGCAGCCAAAAGGTCAAACCACCTCTGCACAGACATAAGCGGTGCATGGACAGAGGGGCCAATTAACCCGTGCCCCTAACCCTGCAGATGTTAATGAACAAGCGTAAAAGGCAAACATGTGGTTGCAGTGCTAGGACCCATGAAATACAAAGGGTGAGCAAGCGGCATTTTCAAGGGTAATTTAATTTAATTTCAACCCCTGGTCAGAGATTTACGGAAGGCAGAGAAAGTGTTTTGGGCTTGCTGCTGCCCACAGTCTGACCATGCAGATGCCAGCATGGCACTAAAACCCCTTTTTTCATGTGCCCTAGCACAAGGTAGACACCAGCAGAGCCACGTGGACATCAGCAGAGCATTGACCCGGCGTATCTGCATGCCTGAGGCGCAGAAAGAGCCACAGACTCAAAAGGGGCTGGGGAGGGATGGTGGTTGAAAGGACCTAGTCTTTTCCTCTTCCACCGTAGAGCCAATCCTGCCTGTTTGTCACACAGAAAGGGAGAAGGGAGAGAAATCTCCCCCAAACATCAGTACGCAATCCCCGGTGGCTAGCAGTCAAGAACCAGCAAATTCACACAGATAGACCGAGGTCTGAGTGAGGCGACAGCTTATTTCCGTGCAGGTTATCATACCATGCGCAGGATTTTTTAAGCGCAATTATAGTCTCTGACAACCTATCTAAAAAGAGTGGTCACCATAGTAACGCCCAAATCACATGGCACCGCACACCTGATACCAATCAATCTTGAAAACATCTTTTTAAAGCAACAGACTCCAGGAAAACTGCAGGTGGAGGTTTTTTGTTGAGACTAAGAAGCTAGTCTCTTGCAAGAAAAATGGAAATTTTACCTTATAGTCTTCTTGTTTGGCTCTCCCTCCACACAATCCCATTCTCTAGCAGCTTATAAAAGCGATAGAAAATAAGAAAGGACAATGGTTCTGTGCTGAAAAGAGTGGCAAACAACAAAGTACAGCTGGGATGTAAACGATACGTTACATTCTTCCCCCAGAGCATTAACTGTGACTTCTGAGAATACAGCCATGCTCTGACTGCTGACACAAAACACACAAATGCCCACCACAGTGCCTCTCCACCTTCCCAGGACACCTGATTTCCCCTCAAATGTTAAAAACCAGAAATTTCATCAGCTTCTTTTTCCCTTTTTGCTTTCCCGGACTGCAACTCAATTTACTTGATTAAGAGCTGTGTTCCTCTGTGTGGGTAAAAGAAGAAGCAGCAGAATGTGCAGGGAAATGCTGTTTGCAGTTAGCGTGGCACCGTGCCTTTCTGAGGTGCATTCTGCCACCAGCCCTCCAGACGCATCCAGCAGCCAAAGAGATGATGAAGTTGCGGATGTCTCCGGGGTTTTCGGTGGGTTGCTTTTTTTTTTTTTTTTTTTTTACAGCTCAGCTCCACCCCGGCAGCCTTTGGGCTACCTGTGCTGTGCCTGCTGCTGGACCTGTTTCAACAGCATGCTGCCTCCCCTTACCCCAGCAAGGGCACTGCTACAGGCTGATGAAAATAAGCCAAGCAAATAACTCATGCACAAAGCTCAACCAGCCTCAGCAGTATTTCCAAGATAGTCTTGATATTTCCTATTTGATTCTATCCCAAATTTACGCTTCTTTTCATTATTTGAAAATCTACCACTTCTCAATTTTCCTTTGAAAAAGACTGTTTCTGTTCAGATGGCTTCCATCTTTGTCATCTTCCATTCCCTCTATACTTGATTTTTCAAATAGTTCACAGCTATAATCTTTCATTCTGACAGTGCCTCTCATGAGGTTCTGACGTGATTTCAGAACAGGAGAGCCACTGAACTTGTAAATGCCATCGACTGACAGAAGTCGGATATCCAGCTGCCGTAATGCTAATAACAAAGTTGGTTAGAAATTCTCCCAGCATCCCAGAGATGCGTGTAAAAACAACAGGAGTAGACACTCTATGAGTCAAGCAGGTAATGAGACATCCTTTACTAAGCTCACTGAAGTCACTAGAATCTGTCCCCCCTTTGCCATGCCCTCACTGGTGACCACCAGAACAGATTACGTGCACAGGATTTCCTACAACAGGTTGTTTAAGCTCATCTGCGTGACTGTACACTAAAATTGATTACCAAAATGCTCCCACAACTCACTCCCAGAGAGACGGTCATATCCAGGACTGGATAACTACTTAAATCATTAGATGACCACTGCAACTACTGCGGTTCAAGAAGAGCACGACCAAGCTTTTTGTAGTAAATTAAGTGCAGTAATTGGGTGGTTATGATATATATGTGTCACTTTGCATGTGTCACAACTGCAATGTCAAATCATACTTGCTTTGCTTCTGTAGGAAAAAAATTCCAGTTTCCTCTAGTTTTACTATAATTTTGGCCTCTATCATACAGGTGTGCTGCAGGAGCAAAGCGAGCGGCAGAGATAGAACTAAGATGCGTGTTGCTTTGAAGCTAGAAACATAAAGGGAATGGATGACATGTGAACATTTCTGGCAGTTGTCTTCTGCCCTCAATATGTTGTCGTCGCGCAATACAGATACCTCCCAGCAGCTGTACGAAGTATTTGTAGCGTCCGTAACGTTTTAGAAGTCAGTGCTAGCAGTCATGGAGTCCTGTTACACATAAGGAAGTCGGGCTTTAAACCTGCTTTCACAGTATGGAAGTTACATTTATTCAGCTGTGATTCTGACATGTGCCTCACAGTAAATGGCATTATCGTTCGACAGGGCAACAGACCCCAACGACAGAAATGTGATGTTCCAAAATCAAAATGAAGAAGTTAGTAAGTTTATTGAGTTTTAAGCTATGCCAGGGCCCAGTTAGGGTGTTCAAACTGCATAGGAATTGATAGCTGTAGAGAGCCATTGTTTCTGGCGAGGATCAGAGACCACACCTGGACTATATCCACTATCTTTTGTGAAGGTAAGGGGCGGGGGAAGATCGGGAAAGCGCAAGTGAGCTGTGAGAGCAACTGAAAAAGCTGCCTGTGGCCTCCTGTGCTTTATCATCAGCCTGTAGGAAAGAACTCAAAATCCGCCCTTCCCGAATCCTTAGTTTAAAGACAACAACGTAATCCATGCAGTGAAACACACAAAACCAGTCTACCCTCACCCTGAAAGAGCTTTGTTGTAAATAACTACTTAACCACGCAGTTCAACCTGGGAGGCATTCAGACACAGGCACCCAGGAAAAACTCAGTTAAAGGAACAGAACAACACGTTATACTCACCACTGGAAAATCACGATTCATTTGCTTTCCATATCCATTTATAAATTAAGGGTCATTGTAAAAAAAAAAAAGCAGCGAGGGTCAAAAACGTCACAAATATTCATTACCTTCCCTAGCAGGTCTTCATATGCTTTTGCTGACAGTAAGGTCACAAATCTTTCACCGTCATGCAGCTGACTCCGCAATGCTGTACAAGCTGTCAATACTGCGAGTTTTGAAAGGTATGCTAAACCGATGCTTCTGTTAAGGTTGCTTTCTTTTACTACTGTCCTTATGCGTATGAACTTCAAATACAGAACGCTGGACTGTGGACATGGCATGTGCCTTTTTGGCTGGGAGGCGTTCTTTGTGCTCCCTTAGAAACACAATCTTTATGTAAGCACATCTACACTGTAACTCTTCTTTATCCCCTGATGCTATACAGAAGAAATAACTAATAAATAGCTTGCTAAAGAGTTATTTATACAACTGCAAACACAAACCCACTATATCTGATAATATATTTTCCTTTCATACTAGTGTAAAATAGTAGTGAAATAAAATCAGCATGATAAAAATTTGGTCCGTAAAAAGCCAACAGAATCAGAACAGCAGAACTAGTGAGCAAAACAAGTCAGAAAGTCTGCCTTCTGAGTTTCCCTTTCAGATTCAGACTTCCATCCCTGGCAACTATGGTAAGGATTTTTCTCCCCTAGCCCAGTTTTAATTTCCAAGTCTCAGTACTATCACCTAGAAGCATAACAGCTTTTTTCCCCTCCTCTTTCTGTGACTCAGAGAAGAGCAAAAAGCAAAGATAAAGCCGGGATTCTCGGACGGGGTTTGTCTTCACACTGTGATTGATGAGGCTGATGCTGTACTGAATTTAAACTTGGAAACGTCAAAAAGCACAACAGCCCTCTGAAGCAGCGAAGAAGAAGGGCACAGTCTCAGCCCACTGCTGTAGGTAGCAGAGCCTGAAGTTGCTTGAATAGGCTCAAAACCCTAAGAAGGCAGAGGCCTGTCGCCGAAAGGAGGACTCATGGTGCTCATCTACGTGGAATTCGGACTGAACGAACATTAGTTTCTAGCTGTGAAATGCAAAAGGAGTTGCTGCCTGCTGCAGCTCCGCGCTCCACTCCTTCAGCAACAGGACCCCGGCCAGCAGGACAGGGTCACACCATGGAGGGGCTGGGAGAGGACGCTCCCTGCCCGCCCTTTGTCCACCAAGGCTCCACTGGAGAGGCCTGACCCTCACCCGTGTCCTTCCCACCCGTGAAACACGTGAGCAGGAGCCCCATGCAGAAGCCTCCAGCCAGCCGGCTGCTGAAACCAGGGGGTGGCCGACCCACCCTGGGGTGGGGGCACCCCTTCTCACCAGGCCTGAGTCTTTCTTCAGATCTTTGAGCCACACACTTCAGATGTCCACCTCCCCACTCCATCCTCACTTCTGTCTGTGCTCAAATAATACGACCTATTTGGAGAAAAATTAAAGTCCTGGGGGATGCAAATGCGATTTTTACCAAGAACTGCTAAATGACAAATACTTTTGAGCACAGCCTTAAGGACCCAGACGTCTGATCTACGCATCACAGAAAGTCATGGCAAATACCAGTGCACTCTCCAGACGCTCACCTGCCACAGTCTTCTCAAGGTGGCCATGCCTTTCTCAATCACTCTTAAGATAAAAATGTAAAAGGCAACTGGCATGTCAACAGAGAAGAAAGAAATGGCATTTTATAGTTGCTCTTTTGATTTTTGTTGATGTTCTGTTTCCAGTGAAGGCATAACCACTCCTAGCTCCTGCTTGTTTTGCAATGAGGGGTGAAGGCACCTCCAAACCCTTATCTGCAAGCGCATCTGGTCCTTGTACATACCATGGACTGGAGGAAGGTAACCCAGAGGACACAGCTCTGTCCCATCACACACAGAAGGAGGCAGCCTACAGACACTGCTCAAGAAGTGCTTTTTATACACGGAGGCCCTCACAATTAGGCTCTTGATGTGCTCACCAGCTGCCTCACCATGCCCTTCAGGTGAGTTTGCATCTTTGTTAGGAGCAGCCCCCAAAGCGCTGACCTCTGCTGAAAGGCATTTTATGCCAACCACTGAAACACACAGGCTTACCAGCTGAGCACAGCTCCACAGCATGGGAGGGACCAGAGCCAGAACTCCAGCCGAGGAACAAACCATTCTCCTTAGACTTCCTATCTTTCCCCATGACTGCAATTACAGCAGAGCTTTGGCCGTAAGAGACCAACTTGCTCTTTCTTCTGAAATATATAAATACGGCATCAGTTTAGACTGTGCAGCACTTTTATAGGACATCCTTAACGTGCATGCAGAGTAGCTTTAGAGATCATCCTGTCCTTTTTGTGAGAGGTTTAGACATGGTCTCTTCAAAGAAAAAAATCCTTTATCACAATTCCTCCTGTATAATTATGTTGACCTGGGTGACTGGTCCCCACTTCAGTGTGGTGCCTATGCAGTCGTTGGAGGCTTTGAAGGAAAAAAACGTGTTTATACTCAAGAAATAAGGATGTGAAGTTAACATAGATTGCATACTTGATCTGACTCATGCTGAAGGCAGGGGGAGCACTTCCAGGATCTCAGAAGCACGACAGGGCTCAAAGAGGGGGATTTCGTACAGGCTTGGACCAGCAGGGCGGAATTCTGCCTTCTGTGAAGCGTCTTTGAACCATGAGAGGATGCACAATGACTTAATCCTCCTCATACAGCCTATGCTGAGCATGAAGGATATTGGCAGGCATGATTTCCACACTGTAAACTCATATTTGAGGAGTTTATCTTTCAAAAATGGATGGAGCTTATCAATTTGCGCATTTTTACCATTCTCAGACACAGAGATATGTGGGCTTTACGTCTGAACAGATAAAACAGGTCAATTTAATTTCTGATCCCATGTTGTAAAGTGTTAAGGTACGTAACTTGTGTTATGAGCATTATCTGCAGTGAAATACGCAAAAAAATGATGTTTCATGAGTTCTTTTATCAAGTTTAAAAAAATGTCTATAGCTGATCAGTAGGTTAATCTCATGCTTAAGCCACATCTACTTACAGCTGTAGCTCTTTCCTCTACCAGTAACTTGCATAAGCAAGGACATTCTACTACTTTCAAAAGAAATTTCACAGATGCAGAGAGAAAAAAAAAACTTTACCATACCCAGTGTAATTAATATTATTAATAAGCATTTCAAACTCAAAATCTGTTCTAAGCATTCAGGAATGAGCACCCCAAAGAAGCTTGTTTTCAGCAACAGGAAAAACAATTTTTCAAAACCAAGTCTGTCTATATTAATGAGGCTTAATTAAGCATCTTTCCCTCAACAGCCCTGGCTGTAACTACCTACTGAATTACTTACTGATTTGCAGAACTGCTGAGTATCTGCACTTCTCAAGTGGGATCTCTAAGAACTTCAGTTAAACGATACAGTGTAAAAATCATCTAATGTGATTAGGCTTTAGTTTTAATTACACAAGTTCAGATGTTTTGTTAACATATATTTTCTCCAGATCTTCAAACACAACATTAAGGAGCTCTGCTCTCCTTCTCAATAGGATCTTAAAAATCACCAGAACTCTTTCTGTTTCTTCCACATCTGTGACTAGTTCCTGTTTCATTCTCTTCTTCTGGGACATCCCAATGTATACCTTCTGAAATGAGAAGAGTAGGTAGACAATCTGAAGGGTGTTCGCTGCACACAACACCCTGTCTTCCCTCAATATTTCTTTGTGTGTGGAGAGGTAATGCTTCTGTCTTCAAAACTGCTTCCCCTGCAAAACACTGACAACATCCCTATATACCTGAAGTGGACAAGAAAGCAATGGCTACAGCTGGGGTCAGGACCAGCAACAACTACACCAGCTGGCAGAGGGCGATGAGGAGGCAGCAGTGACATCCAACAAACTATGCAGCAGTGAGGCTTGGCTTTGAGAACACTGGGGCTATCGTGCTGGATGTCCTGTTGCTTGGCCAGGACCTCTGTCAGAAACCTGTAACACTCTGCAGATTCCCACACCTCCACAGATTTATGGTTTTCTTTCCATTACACACAATCTTAGCATTTCAAATGTCAACAATCAACAGGCAACAAATCTCAATTGTTTCTAAGACAGAACCTGCTTGATGCCGTGCAGCCATTCAGGGAGCAATTTCTGGATGTCTGTGGCAAATCTATGCTGGATCTGAAGACTAGGCTCAATCTAAAGAGATGATTGAGAGGTTCAGGAGATAATTAATAATGTTGAGAAGGTCATTCAAAATTGATGACAGTAAAATCTATCAACAGTTATCAAAGACAAAGATACTGCATCTGGCTCAAGTAACCCATGAGCTGCTTAGCACTAGACACATGGAGAATATACAGGGGGAAGTACTTTCATGTGTTCATAGTGTTTCTCCTAGGTACTTATTTTTGACCTCTCAGCAGCAAGACACTGTGCGCTAGACAGTCATTTTATCTGAACCAGTTCAACTATTTTTATGCTCTGGAGGAAAATATAAAAATAACCCCCCCTCAAATGAAATCCCCATTACATCAGTTCAAAGCAAACGGAAAACTTCTTTTCCTTTCCTTACCAAAAAGCAGTTCAAGTCATTTTGTCAATGATGATTTAAGAAAACCCACTCCTTTCTGGACACCCAAGCAGTGGAACAGCACAAGCACACTGATATTTCTAGTCTGGTGTGCGCTTCCCAGTGCAGTGGCAAGACAGAACATCAAGTTTCTAATGAAGAGAAGACCACAAAAAACATTTTCACTTTTCATTTCTACCCCCAGAACTTGGTGTGTGAGACCACCTCCAACTAGCCCCACAGCAATCCCCTGCAGAGGGGAAGAAGGACCAGTCCCTCCTGTGGCAAGAAGTCAAACGTATCTGCTGATTTTGGAGAGGCAGAAAGCAGAATCTGAAAGTGGAAAATTACAAGGGTATTTTGGGCTAATAAGATATTACAGCTTTCTGATGAAAATGGGAAAGGATCCTATTAACTGTTCATCCAGTTTAGTTTTTTGATTTCAAAGAAGCATTAGAGAATGAAAAAGCACTCTAAAGATTAAAAGACCTCAATCAGAGAAGAACATATGATTATCAGTTTTGTTTTTCTATTGAAACTGTGTGACCCCTCCGCTTGGGCTGAACTCTG
>Ga0181612_124570_pt1 | contig 12038 bp, 3 predicted proteins | sample HoacroProtozoa21_FD_119630 | JGI IMG/M metagenome (GOLD analysis project Ga0181612, IMG submission 119630) | Hoatzin crop microbial communities from Cojedes, Venezuel. Combined Assembly of Gp0051906, Gp0051904, Gp0051908
CCTTCCAACCCCTACTATTCTGCGATTCTGTGATTCTGTATCTGGCGTATTGTCCATGCTCACATTGGTAAGGTTGAGACAGAGCTACTGCTTTGCCAGAATATAAATGGAAAATGCAGAAGAAAGGAGAGGCATAGACTGGAAAATACTTGTCATGCTTAATATAAATGAGAACCACAAGGAGCCTGTTATACTTATATGCATTGCAGTGAACATCATTTACATCTCTCCTGGAAAGGTTATGAAAAGTGGCAAACATGAAGAAAGGACTCATCTTCTTCATGATATGATGATTTTTTTTTTTTCCTAAAGAACCTGCACGTTCTTTAATCAAAAAGGTGTCAAAGGCCATAATTGGTCTAAAAGTTTCAACAGTTGCCCAGGAAATACCACAGAATACAAACCAAAGCATTTTTCTTTCTGCTTCTGAGACCTTCAGTGAGCTCACCTAATATATGTGAATTCAACAGATGAAGAGAGAAGTTCTTTGTACCTCCAACTATTAGGCTGGGTTAGGAGAGACCAAAAGTACAAACATATGGTACCTGTGCTACTGATGCTCTGCCTCAGGGAAATGCAGTTTCTTCTGATTCAAAGTTTTGTTTCAAAATAATGGCAGTTTCCCCTTAATGTTTTGGTCAAGTTCAGAGGAAGTTTATGATCCATGAGAACTAAAATTCACATATCCAGTGGACCATTCTATAGCTGGGGGGGGCCTTAAAAGTTACATTTTTACACATTTTATTTAGTACATTTAAATATCTGCATTGTTGTAATGCTCTATCTATATAGATACAGAAACACAACTCTACACACATCCCTGCATTGTTCTGAGACTAAACAAAACCAAAATTGTCACCAAAAATTGTCTTTGCAGCAAGGACCGTGCACCAGGACAGCCTGTGTTAAGACAGGGCAAAAAAGCTATGGCAATAGAACTTATTTCAGTGTTGAGGAAAATGGGTTAGATATCAATCTGAGGGAATCAAGAGGTCTGAAAGGCTTCCTGAATTCTGCTACTTTATGTTCCAGCCTTTGAACAAAATCTAGCGGTATGGGATCTGCCAAGGTAGGTCAGACCACTCACTGGTCTAGATAATCCATGAGCTGGTTTCCTTTGGGGCTAATGCCATGTGCTTCAGAGGAGGGTACAGAAGAACCCCACAGCTGTAGCGAAATGTTTCCATGAGGAGCTGTTTCCTTCTGGACAAGGGATGGAATAGGGAGTCAGGCACTACAGGCAGGTTTGAATGTTAAATTTGAAGATACAAACACCTAGAAGAGCATTTAAAACCCTATAAATAAAAGTATGTGAGAAAGACAAAACCAGACACGGTCTTATTACTCAAGCTTTTGAGAGCAATTAGGATAAAACAGGAGTCTTGACTACTAGCAATGTTTTAATACTGCTTTGCAGCTCTTCCGTGCGTTGTAGGGGAGTGGAGTCACTGGAGTGGCTGCACAGAACAGTGCCAGCCCAGTCTGCGGATACGTAGGCGCTATGTACAACAGGAACCTAAAAACGGTGGGGAACCTTGTCCTGCTCTAGAGGAGAAGGCCGGCTGCCTGGAATACCTGACTTACCAAGGAGAGGACTGCGGCCATGAACATGGTATTCTTTTTGCTTTACCTGTACACTTGTCCCCATCACAAAAATACATCTATCTGCAGCTAGCTGGTTAAAAATGTAATTTAAAACCTTACTTTATTCTGTCATATTGCTCTTTATTCTATTCCTATATCCTTTTCCTGTTCAGGCTTTTCCTAATTTCTATTAAGTGAACAACTAAGCTGGTATGCATTCCTTCAGGTTCTTGATTTAAGCCCCTCACTATCAAATTATCTCAGTGCAAAATCAGAAGACAAAACACCAAACAGAGCTCCTTGCAGGATTCCAGTACATCCTATTTCCCTCACAGACCAGCCTGCATGCATTTCTAGATACATTTCTTCTGAGTAAGGAGAGAGCTTAGCTGTAGGGAATGGAGTTGAGGTCTGATGTTGCCAACATTTTATCACTTTTTCAATAAAGTCAGTCAACGTCACCATCCACAAGCTCCTGATTCATTCACCCGCTGTTACAGTAATTGAAACGTGACTCAGCTGTGTCTTGCTGCCTTACCGTAACTCTTTTCTTCCTCAGTCCCTGCTTTCATAACTACCTCTGAGTACGGTAAAGAGAGAAAACGGCGAGCAGCATCTTCTCTTTGGCCTTCAGACAAAGAAGCAGCTGGGTAATTATTATCATATGCATGTGGGTCATTTTGCTAAACAGAAAATAGCTGGCTACAGAGAAAATGTAATTAAATTTACAATAATTAAACAATAAGCTAGAGTTTGTACTGCTTTTTTTCTCCTGCAATTCATTTGCATGTTCTAGATGTTGGTTTTTATTACTTGCTAATTGTCCTGAATTAGACATTGGGATCATGGCAAATCTGAGGACAGTTGCTTTTGAAAGAAAACAGTAAATAATGCTAAACCAAAGCCAAATGTATCTATAAATGTAAGTCTGAGAAATTACACATAGATCTCTGAACAAACAAAATGGGCTGAATGTGATCGGTCCCTTTTTTTAACATTAATTGACATGAGAAGTAAAAATTTTTGTTTGGGCACCAGCAGAGATGGTTATGAAGTTTAAATTAGACTCTACTGGGTCTGTACTGCTCATAATGCTTCGCCCTATGCTACTTTCCCCAGAACAATAAAGCCCATTGGTATTCTTAAGGCTTTTTTTCCATTTTCTCTTTTAACAGACGTAGAAGAAAAAATATGGGTTACTGAGATCTGGTTTTCAACATAATTTAAGAATACAGAACACAACCAGAAAGTGAGATTATACATACAGCCCTAGACTGGGGTATGGCATGAGAAATAGTTTGTGTAATGTTTTTAAGACTCCATTAAATAGGTTAGGGGCAGAAACAGACTTGTTAGCAACGATGTCTCACTTGCGCTTCACAAGTACCCTCCGTATGGTATGTAAGTACATTTAAAGCGTATACCTAGCTTGTGCATTATCTATCGTAACTAATTTAGTACTTTTCCTTCTGAGCAGATATTGCGTGGAGTTTAAAACAGAATCACTTTCACACCACTGTGCTTTGGAGAACCGGCCATACGCTCGATGGATGCAGTACCTACGAGAAGGACACACGGTGTGTGTGGCTTGCCAGCCTCCAGCTATGAATACTGACACGCACCGCTGCTCTGGAGATGGCCATAATGCAGATGGGTAAAGAAAGCCATTTTTCTGCTGTCTCTTCTGTAGCAAAACCCAGTATAGAAGTTATGACTTCTCAAGGTATCATTAAAAGCTGCATTTATTATACCCAAAAAAATGAAACACCTCATATCAATTGTAGCGCTCAGAAGATTTACCTTTCAGTTCTCACAGAAATTACTTTTAAAACCTAGATAAAATTGGGAATTTCAATGTAAGAGCTCAGTGCTTTGGATGCTTTATTCACTGTTGTGAAGGGATGATGCAACTTCTGCAGTGCAAGAGGTCTTTTTACAGCTACGGGCACTTTTACTTAAAAACGGTATTTCCTGCCATAATCCAAATCTGATTTTAGGTTTAACAGTGGTGGATCAGTACTCCTCTCAAACCTACACACCTGGTTTCTAGAACAATAATTTTGAAAGTAGATGTAATATTTGGAACAGATTTTTATTTGATCTATACATTTATTAATACGTGTACTACTTAACACCTGTACAATCAGCAACTCAATCCACCATCCCATGTACTATTTTTAGGAATATAGTGCCTGATCCAGAAAGCATTTTAAGAGCTAGATAAGCTAATTAAATTCTTACATTATTAAGCAAATCTAATCTTCTGACATGTTATGCAACACAAACTAGTAATATGAAATATACAGTTTTCATGTTTTAATTCCTCATTTATTGTCACATTTCAGAGATAAAATCTTACACTGGGAAGCAGTTGGCAACTCTCAGTGCCAAGGAACCTGGAAGAAGATTCGGCAACTGGAGCACTGTTCATGTCCTCTTGTGCATAGCTTTATTTTTACATAAAAGTTTAAAAGACCTTCAAAACAGCAACAACAAAAGATTAAGAAAATTAACACCAAAGCCAAGAAACCTACATCTTTCTGCTGCGTTTTCTGGAGCCTAGACAAATTTTAAAGGAGTCAGAAATTTGGAAGAAGCATTTTGGGAAACCCTCTCTGTCTTAGTACAAAACGCTAAAACCGATCTTTGTATTAGAACACTAGAAGCATGTTTCCATGTTTCTCTTTTGTTATTAAAGAGCTAATGTTTCTAACCGTAGTAGCTGCTTTTCCTAAAGTTCTGGTTCTTTACTGGCCACAGTCCTGTTTACAGGCACTGCTTCTTCTCAGTTGTGAGCCACCAAAACATTCTTCAGTCTGAGAACAGTTACTGTCATCATTAAATAGCAAGGGTGAATAAAAATGACATCAGTTTAGATCCTTTGTTCCTTCCCAGTATCATCTAGACAGTTGTTTATACTACAGGTGGATGAGTATTCTTCCTCTACATGACAGTTTTCATGTCCAGCCACCTTCATAAAAACGTTAAGACTGGTCAGTGTTGTTAAGAAGTAGTCTTGCTAAGAATTTCATGCCACTAATACGCAGTGTGAACTTACAGCAGATGAACCTAAACAAGGCTTTGTGAGTAAAGTCTTGGCTAACATTAAAAAGTATCACTTATTACTAGTTCAAACTGCTGATGTACAATGATTAACAAAGAAATCTGCAATACTAGAGCACAGGCAAGACTGCTACACAGGTAGCTCAAATCCTTGTTTTGTTGCCTATTACTTACCTTGAATTATTGTTAAAGCATTAAAGAGGCTGCATACCGCAGACTTTCTCACTTGTCAGATGCGTGCTATGACTTTTTTTTGAATTGGTGGCTTACAGCTGCTCTAGCATTCCTTGCTGAAGGACAAAGCCTGTATTTTACCAAAATCCTGAAATTCAGCATGTTTAGTAAAAAGAAATGATGCCTTAAGGTTGAGAAACTTTACTGTTAAGACATGCAGTATCTCTGTGGAATCTAAGATTACTGCTTGCTGCTGTTTCTAGCGGCTGCAAGAAGAAACTGTAGCATCTGGTGGAAGGTGATCTGGCTGAGGTCCTGTCCACAGTAAAAGTGTAAAACAAACCTTTGTATCTGTACTTCGCTGTTTTATCTTAATGCAAGCAGGCCTCCTAAACAGAAAGCAGAGAGATTATCTTAATATTTCCTGAACATTTCAGCCTTCAAGAATATACCTCTTCCTTTGTAGCCAGGAAAACCATCTCGGAGAGGTTTATTTTATTATGACCAGCTTGGACAGATGCTTTTCCTTGTAAGGTTCTTGTAAAATAAAAACCTTATCCAAGGACAAAGGTACAGAAAACATCTGAATTGAAGAGATTTCACTTTTAAAAGAACACTGTGATATATTAGTTCAAGTCCCTAGATTCACCAGTGTGACAGTGGAATGTATGGGTTTTCTGAGGTTGTGGAACTCTTCCACACAATCTGAATCAAGAGAGACAGCATAATACCATCATCCAGCTGTTACCGGCTCTCACGAGCAGGACATTTACAGGGACCAACTGACACCTTGATACAGACAGTTACCCCCATCAGAGTGTATCTTTGCTTGCTGTCGCTGCAGAGAGAGACAGCGCAAGGCACAGATGAGACATGTCTCACGAGCTGTGCTATCAGTGTCAGTACAGACTCGTTACTGAGCCCCACTCTGGCCATTTGTTCTCAAGCTTTCCTTTTCCTGCTGGTCTAGAAGAAGCCACTTCTCAAGACAAGGTAGGTAGCACAAGACAATCCCAAGATGTTAAGAGCTAGTATCACACTGTTACTTTCCATTCGTTTCCATCTCTTCTGCGAGATAAAAAGTGCTATTATGCCAATATACATCAGTTCAAAATAATATTCCACCTAGAACTCCAGCTTAATTCTTAAAAAAAAAAAAGGCAGCACCTTTACTACTTATAAAACTACATGGAGTATCACATTTTTAACTGCAAAACAAGGAATCAGCTTCTAAAATTAGCAATACCAGTACATACATAGTTTTTGGTATAACGTGCTGACAGAGATGACAAGCCTCACCAAAATTTCAGAGTGAAGCAAATCAGATTAGAATGGGTTATACAGCAGGAAGTAAAATCATAAAAAGCTCAATCTGACTAGGGATACGGCCCTTTAAAAATACACAACACTTGACTCTGTATTAACCTCTATCAAGCTAAACCTGTTGCCAGTCATTTAATACCTCTATGTACATAACTGACCTTTCTTAAATGACTGTAAGCATTTTCACATTTCAGAAATTAGGTCATCTATTGCATGTAGATAAAAGGCCAGGCTTTACATTTAAGTCATTGTTAGCCAGGCAAGTGAGCTTACATGAATGTTTTATACCTATTAATAATCTGTGCCATGTTTTAGGACAGCAACACTGCTGGACACTGTGAGACTAAGAGAAGTTATAATTCTGAAAAGATAGACTAGGTTCTTACATAGGCAAAGACCAAGAAGAGTTGATTCCTGTAGTCCAAATTAGCCTTGTTCGATCCTGCACAGTGTTCTCCACCGGTCTTTTAACATGACACTAGTTCGGTTGTTGAAGTCACCATGGACCAAAATTTTAGCCCAGTTACCCACTCCAAACTCCCTTACTCCTGATTTCAGTTCCAAGTCTTCTTTGTAAGTCCATCGCTAGGGGAAGAACAGAGAAAAATGCCACATATGTGAACAGAGAAAGGTATTAATGTAAGAGCTAAGCTTATAGCAAATACAAAATCAAGGTTTTATACAGCTTTCTTAGTTATTACAGAGAACAGATGTGTGAGGGTCAGTAGGGTCATTCTGATTTCTTTGGAGCACTGTAACTTGACACTAAATATAACAACAAAGGTTACCAAGCCAAGTATTACTACACAGTAGCAGGCATCACCTGGAACGAGAACCACATGCTTCAACACTCCAAGTTACAGGAGGAAAAGCAATGAAAAAAGACATTGGGAAAAGTTTTGCATCATTCAAAACATGCTGTCCAAAATTGTACTTTATTAGCTAAGTAAGCCAAGACATACCTTGACTCAGTATGCATCACAAAAGAGAACACATTTTGTGACACATTAATCTAGGGACTGAGAATCAAGACACCATTTACCAAAACCAAAGGAATTTCAGTGTGCTTGGAAAAAACAGATCCCAATATCTAAAATGCTGATAGAAACAAAATGATACTTATTGCAGTTGAAATTGAGATCAGCCATATCGTCAGGTAACAGCCATGCATTTATTTTTAGCCATTTCAGCCCACTACTCAAGTCTCACTGTCGTGTCGTACGAGCTTTTTAATCTTTAGGGGATGACATCTATTTCATAAAAGGAGAGAAAATTACTTGCACTTATACATCTGTAAGCAATCCCTTTCAATAAAATTCTCCAGTGTACCAGTTCTTCCTTAGCTGCTTCTTAATACAAATATCTCAATACAAACAATTTTAAGACTGCACATACAGTGAAAGAAAACTGATTTTTTTAAAAATCAAATAACTGATTTTTAAAACCTTACAGTAAAGTGTGAGGGAAAACTGAGCAGCAGTTTTATTGTAGCTTTATAGAAATATGCATATATAACACAAAAGTTTACAGATCCTATATATTCTATTAGGCCTATTTTTAACCACTGCATTTTTAATAAAGGTGTATTACATACAGTCATTTTTTCACTCTGGAATAGCAATTAGCAACTTTAATATGACGTTATTTTAAAACAACTTACTCTGCTAGAATCTGATCCTCTGTAAATGTCTTCAAATCCTTGCTTGCTTCATACAAAACTAATCATGCTGATGTATGATCACTATGTCTCCTTAGGCAAACTGAATTACATATGATCTATGCAAATACAGGACAGGATCCCCAGTTGAAACAACTGTGTAGGAAAACCGTCTCTAAAAAGTAAGCATCCGTTTCTCTTTCAAACTGCAGTTTGGTAGCATGTTCTTTCTAAATTTACTGCCCAAAATCTGAAATGTAAAGACTTAACTTACAGGAGAAATGCAAACTTAAAAATGTTAATGAGACTGAGATGTACAGAGAATTGCATTGTGTAGCTGTTCCATTTAATTTATCGGTGTTCACTTCTGCTTCTAGCACAGGAGATGTCCTGCTGCTCCTGATGGTCTCATGGACCATAGTAAGTTATGAAAGGAGACCAGTGGTCAGTTTTCACTGGTCTCGTGCTGGCATTTCTGTGAGCACCAGCAGATTCCATATTAAAAATCATTAGCTACCGAACTTTTACAAAATCTGCATTTATGTGCATATCATAAGCAAATGACTGCTGAAAATCCAACTAAGGAGCTCTCTTATTTCTGCATTTAACCACTCTCTGTGCTTTGCTTATTTTGAAGTTGCTCTGAAATAGCAAAAAAGTCAGCCTTTTTGTTCATAAGAGCCCTATGAAATGTACATAGGCAAATGATCAAAAATTACTTCCCCATGTTCAGCGTGTGAAAGCAAAATAATTAATGTCTCATAGGCCTTTGCAGGCCTCAGCAGTTAAGAAGCATTTGCAGCTAATGGTCTTGCCGGTCAGAACGATTTAACTGACAAAAGAGAAAACCATTTGCAAAAGGATGTACTGTCGGATGAATTTCATTTGCTGTTGTTATGTACCATATGCTGCTTCTCTGACACACATTTTTGGTGAAAAACAGGTTGTAAAAGTTATGGGAGCACTACAGCTGGCCCAACGGGACAGAGCTCCCATCAGCAGAGGCTGTCGCTCTGCTGCTCTCTGTCCTGTCCTACAGCCACAGCACTAAGCTGCTTCTGCTCTGACCCATCTAAATTGCAGTTGGGGTTACTACCATGACAGCATCCCATGCTGTGAATGGGATTCACCGGTCCTGCCTCGCCTGGGAGGCCTGCAGGCTGCTCCCTGCCACGGCTTGTAAAGGCACAGGACCTTCGGACATCGCTGCTGGGGCTTTGGGTGAGTGTCATCTGTAGGCTCCTGCGACGTATAGGGGCTGCTGAATCCCAGCTTTGAACACAGGTGAGTCCAGCACCCCACTGCCAGCTAATAGAGGGACAGATAATCATAATTCTGGTCTGGTCAAGTCTGTTAGAGGTATTTCTGGTATCTGATAAAATTTAGGAGAGGTTGGTTGGGACAGTCTGGGTTGGTTTCAGCTATTAACATGGTACAAACATGCAATGAAGAAGCTGGGCTCAGGACAGGGCTGAAGCCACAGTCAGCCGCCCTGCTGAGATTAGCATTAACTCAGCTGCAAGGGCAAGGGGTGGAGGTTTGGCCCTGGGTTACCAGTTATCCCTTCCCCTTCCCTGTCTCCAGCTCCAGTATGAGCTTCCTTGGGACCCGATGTTAACGTTCCTGACCAGCACAGTGGGCTCACGACAGACCTTGTGACCAGGAGGAGCCCTTGTGGGTCCTGTAGCTTTGCCTTTGTCTCTTATTACTGTCAGGCTGGAGGGTCAGCCTGGTGGCAGCAGAGATGAGAAACCGACACCCAGGCAGTACTGGCCCCCTCTGCCTTCCCTTCGTCTCCTTGAATGAGTGAAAACTTCACCTTTTGCCTGAAAGGGAGACATCTGGCAAGGGCGCACTGGAGTGCGACTGGAATGCGGAGTGCCCGAGGGACGAGTGTGCGAGTGCTCATGTGCGGTGCATCCAGCTGCACCAGCCAGCGGGTGAAGGGCCCGTGAAGGGGGTGCAAGGGCTGGGATGCGGGTGGGGATGGCGGGCAGGCAGAATGGCTGTGTCCACACTCGGGGCACCCATGAACGTGTGTGCGTGGCTGTGAACCTAGTGAGGGGGGTGTGTGCTTTCACCAGCGACCGTACGCCTCTACCAGACAGAGCACAGGAGGGGACGTGGGTGCCTGCGCTTGTGTCTCACACAGGGTGCTGCGTGCGGGTGCTGCTGAGGGCAGCACCTTGTCCACAGCAGTCTGTGTCGTTGTCCTCTGTGCGTGTGTCCCGTGTCTGTGTGTCTCTAGGATTTGTGCTCAGCTTTGCTGCTGGGTCAGCCTGCAAAGGGGAAAGCAGCAGCCGCGTCCCCCCCACAGACCCCAGGTGCCGGGCAGGAGGGTCCTGGGCTGGGGCTGCTGGAGGAGGCGGCTGCTTCTGACAGCCCTTAACAGTGCTGTAGCCGGCAGCATGCAGTCAAGTTGGGAGTATACCCAAGATTAAACGCATATAATCTTTATGTGATGGGAGACCAATCCTTTGCTAATGTGCCTACAATGATAAATTTGTAACCAAAACTGTAGAGCCTTATAGGGGCTCCCAAGAAGGACTTGTGCTAATAAATCCTCAGGTTAATTAGAACAACAGGATGGGAGGGCGAACATTTATAGAACCTCAGAAGAGCAATAGGAGGTGTAAGTGGCTGAGGCTGAAGGCCTAGTTGTAGGTAGAGGGACAAAAAGAGAGGTTTACCAGAGTATGTACAAGTCCTCCTCCTGTAAGTAACAGATCACTTCCAACTATCAACATATAAATGGTGTTGGCTATAGAGCAGGAGGGAACCCGAGAGAATCAGGCTATGGCTGACGTTTACAACTGCAACTTTCAAAATTGTGATAAATTTGGTACAAAGCGAAATGCAGTTGCAAAGGGATAGCCTCAACGTACAAAAATTTAAACTCAATAAAGTAGAACTGAGTAGTACAGAGGAAATCTGTGAATTACAGGTGAACAAACATCACTTAACTCTGCAAATAATGTACCCAGTGGAAAAGTCAATCTCCTGGCTGCTGTCATTAGACAAACGCATACCATCCTGCTTGTGCACAAGGGGTGGCTGGGCAGAATAATCCAGGGCCAGCAAGCATGACTGTCAGTGGCACAAGAGGTCCATATACCCAAGCATGCTCAGATGAATCCCTCACTCACGGAAATTTTTCACTATCTCCTCTCCTAATCACCTGGAACCATTCTGGGGATCCTTAAAAGATTCTGCCTTTAAGACAAACAACAACTCAGGCACCAAGCACAGGCCAGGTGACAATTCTGAGTGCCATTCTACATGGTTCCCCCCTTCACTTGAATTTAAGCTTCTAAAAGTGACAGCAGCATTCAGAGGTGAAAAGCAGTGGGGTGTCTCTTGGGGGGAAGAAGCGTAAATAACATTCAGCCCGATCAAAACTATATTCTGGTTATTCTGCAACAAGTGAAAATTTGGCATCCACAAAGTGCAGGTTGAGGTATGTGAAGATCAAACTTCACTTTTGAAAGCTGGACTTCTTCCAGCTTAGTGAAACTATCACTGCCTCTTTGAGAAACTATGATCGCTGATAAACTTCACTAAGCAGTGGAAGAATTGAGTGGTAGTCATTCAGCTGTGTTTCTAAACAGTCAGAAACCTAAGGCTTCTCTGAAGTAGTCAGCCCTTTATCAAAATACTTCCTTTTTCCCCAACACTTTCCGTTCTACAGATCTTTTGCAACATTAGCAGCAAAGGGTGGGGTTTTTTTCTATTATTAAAAGGCCAGAGATTCCACTGGAACCACCTAGTTCATCTCATTCCAGTGGATGTGAGAAAGCTTTCCTAAATAAAATCTTTATTCAAGTAACGCAGTTATGCTTGACCTACAGCACCAGATAATTCAAATACTTCCAGCAACAGACAATCACAACCCTTGTTACTTGTTATAATGATTAGTTACATTTGCTGTTAAAAGGGTTGCTTTTTCGCTTGTTCGCTTTTAAATGGCTTATACTGAGCTTTCTTAAGAATAAATTTCTTCAGTTTAACAGATAAATGAGAAGCCTGCCTTACAGATAAGCCAGAGACTGATTTATTTTCTATTCACTGAGGAAACGTACTGAGCAGCAACTTGCCCCCCGCGACAAACTGCCCGTGCCCTCTGGAGAGGCAGTTATGGAGTCTCTAGCATTGCGCTTTTACAAGCTATCGAGCCCCTGGTTTAGAGACTGGACATAACGCAGCACTGTGCTTGAGCTGACCTAATCACAGCGCCTAG
>Ga0181612_133549_pt1 | contig 12038 bp, 10 predicted proteins | sample HoacroProtozoa21_FD_119630 | JGI IMG/M metagenome (GOLD analysis project Ga0181612, IMG submission 119630) | Hoatzin crop microbial communities from Cojedes, Venezuel. Combined Assembly of Gp0051906, Gp0051904, Gp0051908
CCGGAGGCTTTCCATGGTCCGACCCTTTCACGGCTTCTTGTGCGCCCTCCCTGGAGAATGGGGCTGCAGCTGCCCGGGCGGGTGGGTGGACGGGGCTCACGGCCCCAAGGCAGAGCAGCTGAATCCGAAACCCAGGGTTAGGCAGCCCACCACCTTAGAAACCTAAGTGCCTTTTTGCAAGCACACCTGGGACCGGGTAAACATGACTTGTGAGCCAAATTCCATCCCGAAACCTGAGCTAATCCCTGGCCTTCCCAGAGCCGGTGGCCACCAAACAGGCAAGGCCACAGGGGCAGAGGGCTCTGACCCCCTGTTTCCCCAAAATCAGAAAGCAAGGATTGCCCTTCATTTGAGCAGGTTCAGGAGCCAGTTTCCAAGGCAGCTCCACAAGCAGTTACGTGGAGAGGACTGCAGGATGAGCATGCTGCAGCAAGTGGCAGGAGAGAGGGGAGAAGGGAGGAGTTTGCAAACTGCCTTTGTGTTTCGTATGTGTCTTCACACTCATTTTTTTCATGTGTCAGTAGAGGGTCCTACCACATGTGAAATTACCTGCACCTCCACCATCATTTTCCTGATTTACTGTTGGGTCATCCCAGAAAAAGCAGCATCACAGATGAAGCTGCGAGTTTGAAAAGCATTGGCTTGGGCTTTTTGATTATTATTCTGTTTCCTCTGTGAGAGATGAGCTGCACTCCCAGCTCTCTGTTCTTTATTTGCAGGTGATTTTTACTTAACTGCGCTATTGATCCCAAGATGGATAGGAAGCCTGGCAGCTAAAGCCCTGTCCCCGAAGGTGTGAAAGCTTCATTAGATTTATGAAATTCTCCAGGATACACTGAGGCGCTGCAGTCCATCTAGCAAAAAGTCTTTACATTTTACTCACCCTCCCATGATTTGTATTCCTTGTTGAATTATTTTTTTATTATTGTTTTACTGTTTAAACTCAAGGTTTCTCCTCTAGCTCAACTGTGTGTGAAATACAGTCAATTAATAGATGCAGAGCAGGGCAGTCCACCCCCCATGAGTCTCAGATATCCCATCTCTTAACGTCCTAGCACTATAATCACCCCTTCACATCCTTTCTCCCTGGCAGGACGGATTTGGCATTTTCCTCCCAGGGAATTAATGAGACTTCAGGAGCTCCCATTGTTTTCTCCTAGGATAAATGAAAGCATCTTTAGAAGTTGTCAGAGAAAAGCAAGAAACAATGACCTAGAAGTTAAAGATGCAAATAAGGACTGGCGTTCCCTTCTGGCGGCGATGCTTGGAAGGAGCATTGCCCGGCAGTGGGGACAGAGCTGCGAGGCAGCACACGGGGTTTCGTGGAGCAATGCTGTCTGCGTAGCCCAGGGCAGCAGCTCCCCAGTGCCCTGCTCCAGGTCTCTGAGCACAGTGTGGGCTTTAGGCCTCAGTTCCCTGTTTAGGAAAAGGAAAAGGACCAGCAGGATGAGCTACATCAATATGCTGCCTCTTCTCCCCAGACCCAGACAGCTGCTGTTCTCATTGCGTCTCCAGCACCTGCCCAGTTCCCACGGAGGGCAAGACATCCCTGGGTTGTTTCATTGCCTCTTATTTAATACAATCATACTGGCTACAGTGTTAGCAGGGCATTAAAGGGCCCGCTTAGGGCCAGCTTTTTTTAATACCTTCCCTCACCACGTGGCTAGGGGAGGTAGTGGCAGATTCATGACATTTGTAGAAGGCACTAATTCAGACGCTGAGAAGTCCAGAGAGGATAACGACAGATACCATCTAAATGAGAACGGAAGAAGGCCACCATTATATGGGAAATATAATACAAAATGTGGGATTTTTATTTAGAAAGTGAAGCTTGGAAAGCAATAATGCAGTAGTCCAAGATCAAAATTGGACAATAAGTAAAGTGTAAGCAGAAACTGGTAGATGCCCCCAAAACATGACAGTACCTCGGGGCGGTTCCCTGGAATAGCCGCAGGCTCTGCCGCCCTGCTAGGAATACAGGCAGGCGGTACCGACACCGGGTGGGTACGCTGGCAGGGTCGGGGAGGAGGATGGCAAGGACTGCTGAGGAGCAGCAAGCATGGCCTTGGAAGGGCTCCACAGGAGATGTGACAGTGACACGCTTGAAGATATTGCAAAATGGGAGTATCCAAAGAAGTGCCAGCAGGTTTCAATACATCTGTATGTGGAAGGAATGTAAAACAGCCAGCTGGAAGAGCATGAAAACCTCCATGACAGCCAGATCAGTTTGTCTGTGAAGCCCTGCAGCTCCCAAGAGGCAGGATGCACCGGGAGCAGGAGCATCACACACCCATTTTGGACCAGCGCGAGCCGTCTCCCCCCGGGTGCTGGCACCCAGGCGTGGCCATGACCCCAGCCCTGCCACCTGCTCCAGGCTGCTGCAGAGACACCCTCCCGCCCTGCAAGGCAACACTGCCCCGGCAGTTTCCCACTGAACACATTCCTGCTTGTCCTTTTCCATAGTTTTGGTGAAACTTCAGCATAAAAAATCCTTACAGAAATCAATCTTTTTCGGCAATATCTAGCTTTTGTCCATAGCAAGAAGATAGGCTTTTCTTCACAAGAAATAGTGATTGTCCTCACTGTTAAATGGCTGTTTGGATTTTCATTCTGTTTCCTACTTGCAAAAATCATTGGACATGGGTTGTTTTTTTTTTTAAAGCTAGCTTTAGCAATGATAGTAGCAGTAGTAACAAAAATGGAGCTTTAAAAGACCCTTTACAGCTCTTTGATTTTCCTCATTTCTGCCCTTAGAGCATCAAAGTTTTGCTTGTTTGTTTTTTCAAGACAGTATTTTTCTGGTCTGCTTCTGGTATATTTTTAAGGAGACATTTCATGAGCAATATCCCCAGGTCACAGGCAATATCCATTCTGTGCAAGCATAACTTTGGCTGTACCTGGTCGTACCCCAGATTGGCCTGGGGCCACAGGGATCATAGCCTGGCCAGAGCGGTCGGAGGTGAGACGTAGGATTCACGTGTACCATCATCAGCCCTCCATGGGCGGCAGCCTCCCAAAGCAAGCCCCTCGTCCTCCCTTACAGTCTGTCTGCAGATCTGGGGAAAGTGGCTTTTTAGGATCAGGTGAGTTATGCCCTTTTTCCCTCCCTTGGCTGCAAAGGGAGCCAGCACGGGGCACCCTGATGTCCCAGCCCTGCTGCAGAGAGTGATATTGGAGCAAACAAATCCCCACCATTGCACCCCTTTCGATGCAACCGTACCCTCCGTCAGGGCGCACGAGGCTACACAGGTCGGTCAATCCCAGCACGACTTCATTTACCCACCAGTAATTTGTGGCAACGCACCGACCTCGACCTCGAGCAGGTGGTGAGCAGGGATGATTCGTTAGGTGGAGGGCTCCTCAGTAAAAAGCACTATCAGATGCACAAAAGGTTCCTGTAATTAAAACCCTTTTACTGAAAAACAATCGTAATAGCCAGCCCTGTGCTAAACGTCTGCTTCCAAATGCAAACCTCCATGTCTAACTCTGCCTGACCTTTAAAGGGCCTTTCTGCTGTGCCATTAATTTCCACCCATCCTTTAGGTGGGCACTTAAGAGAGTCTTCACCTGCTTTGCATGCTGCCGTTCCCAGGTTATGCCGTTCCCAGGCACCCCAGCCAAAGACCCGCATGGGCTTATTTTCTTCAATGGCTACTTTTAGTCATCCTTTTAACCAAATATTTGGCTGCTGCAATCACCGGGGCCTGTTGCGATAGGACAAGGGGCAGCGGTTTTAAACTCAAAGAGGGTAGATTTAGACTGGACATAAGGAAGAAATTTTTTACAATGAGGGTGGTGAAGCACTGGCACAGGTTGCCCAGAGAGGTGATCGATGCCCCATCCCTGTAAACATTCAAAGTCAGGTTGGACGGGGCTCTGAGCACTCTGATCTAGTTGAACATGTCCCTGTTTACTGCCGGGGTGTTGGACTAGGTGACCTTTAAAGATGCCTTCCAGCCCAAACTCTTCTATGATTCTATGATCTTGATTAATGAATGTGAGCAGGACCCCTCCTTGTCCAATGAGTGAGGCCTTTTCTTCATTTCACACCCACATCACACCACTCGACCTTTAATACAGGGACAGATGTATATGGCATCTCGTCACAATCTAATTTATTATTTCTAAGAACTGCTAGAATTTATTACTTCCTCTTGGACTAGAATCTGAAATAGTGAATTATTTTGCTATAAGGTAGGCTACCTAAATGATTAAAACTGTGAACATGTTGTTTATTTAAATGTATTATTTTTAAAAGCTATTGAGAAAGGTCTGCATCTCTTCGAGACCATTTTTCAAGATCCTGTTTTATTTGAAAGCAAAGCCCTTATAAAAGCACTAAACATATTTCAAAGCTGTCCAAGAGTTATTTGGGCTAATTTAGCAATGTCTGTGCATTACAGCTAATCAACGCGAACACCGCAGTGACAGAGAGCCTGGGCAGGTTGTGGTCCTGCTTTGGAAATCACATCGCAAGCACCAGCCACTGCCCCAGAATAGCTCGCAGCAATTACAGCCCCACAAGAGGCACAATGGGACGTAATCTAGTGCAGTTTATAAAGCTCACCTGCGGTGCATCACCATTCTGCAAACAACTACGGCCAACATTATATAGCTTTCCTTCAGGGACGAGTGAAAATTATACACATAGGGCCCTGAAATCTATTAAATTATTCAGCAGGTAATAATTCCTGCCAAATCAGGCAGTTAGGTTAGCCGCTTATTAGCTGTATTAGATACCTGCAGACAGAAGGCGTCCGACACTGCTCTGCGGCACAGCATCATCCTTTGATTTGTGTCAGGTCACTTGTATTTGTCACCCCCCCTCTCAGGAAGCCACCACCTGAAACAGGTTAGCTGTGGGCTTCCGCTCTGCAAATTGAGCTTGGTGAATTATGGCCGTGCCAGCGGTGGGCTGAATTACACCCAGCTGTCTAAAGGGTTGTTTTAAGAGGACTTTAAACATGGGTGAGCTAAGGAAAGGGTAAATAAGTTTTGCTGTTGCAGCGCGTCGTATCCTGAAGGCTGTGTGGTCTTCCCCAAAACAGCGCTGCACAACGAACGCCCCAAGCGGTGTTAGCGTTTGTGTCTGACGTAAGACTTCACAGATAAAATAGTCTGTGTTCCTGCAAGATCAGAGTAGAGAGAAGATGCATCAATGGACATTTTATAGACATCAACAGTAAAAATTAGATTTCCCTAAGTCACGTGGCTCCTTGACCAATTATTGTGTAGCAATCTTGGGGAGCGATTTAATTTCTATTTACTGTTACTGTTTATAGCCATCAAGAACAACAACTGCCAGTTCCCTCCCCTCCTTTGCTCCCGATTGCCCTCTCGATTTTTCTGTGGAGCTGCTTACCTGAAACTCCGTCTCGAATCCAGCTGACCTGGGAGCCCTTGGGCTGTTTTGCACCTCGGGCGAGTTACTCCTCTGCTTCGCGTCGGGAAGCTGCGCCTGACCCGCTGCTGGGAGAGCGGAGCGGCAAGCACGGCAAACCGGGAGAGCTCTCCTTTATCGCTAGCACATGTCACTGGCAACGCTCCTTAGTTTTCTAGTTAAAAATCTCGTTGAAGGCAATAATGTAAAAAGAGATGAAGTGCTGGTGCCAGCGATGCATTCTGCTTGGACAGATCCGCTTGGTAAAAATCTAAAACCCAGCGGTGACGCAGCGTAAGAGATATCACACAAGTTTCCAGCAGTGCTGCTGGGACATGGGAAAACATGCTGTGGTTACTGGAGAAATACTCATTTCTGGGGACCCCGTAGATATGCAGCACTGCTCTCCAGCCTCTACAATGAATAACCAAAAAGCAAAGCAAACAAAAATAAAGTTAACCAAAAATTCCTGCTGAAAAACCTCAGAAGGAACCAAGGACCCCCGAGGTGCTGCTCAACCCCCCAGGCCAGGGCCCGTGCCGAAGCGGGGAGCAGGTCCCTATGGTCACCCACACACGACACCGCTCCCGCCAACCCTAGGGGTCCAGAGCCATGGGCTGGGCGAGGGAGGAGGACGAAGCCTGTGGCCTCTCGCCGGGAAAGTCCCCAGGCACAGAGGCTGGAACCCCTAAGGGGGCCAAGAATCCTCCATGCTGCAGGGTCAGCATCCCCACTCGTGTGCAAAGAGCCGAGGCAGATTAGTGCCGTAAGTGACCCTGTTCTCTGTCGTGTGACTTATTCAAAAACCATACTCGATTTCAGTTAGCACCTTATTCCTATGCAATACCTAAAAAATCATGGTAGAGAGGCAACATTGGGCAGCAAGCCACAGGAGACTTGTGCGCCTCATGTAAAGAACTAGCTATTCAATGGTCTTTTCCATCAAGTCTTAATTTTTTAATTTGAAATGGCGGATATAGAGTTATTAGAGTCACTGCTGTCTAAAGGCTAATACACACGCTGAGCTTCACGGTGTGTGATCCAGCCATGAATGAGTAAATTGTCCCTTCTCTTCAGCAATGCCTGTGTGCAATTTTGTTTTCATAGCAATATAAAGACAATATTGAAAAGTCAGTTTTGTTTACCTAGTTAACACGCACATTTTATATTCCCACTTAAGCCAGCACGCTGTTTCACAGGCAAGCCAACGCTGTTATTAAGATGAATACAAGTTCTATAGAAAAACTTAATTCAGTTTTTATGTCTTTGCAGTTGCCTCTTTTTTTTATGCTTTCCTGCTCCCTTTTTATTCCCCTTGTGCAGCATCGAGCACCATTCCTCTGCCCAAACACTGACACCTCTAGCTGTAACCTCACTGCAGCGGAAAAGGCAAAAGCCCCGAGAGGGGGGCTGTGGGTCTTGCTGGTGGAGCAGTGGCTGCGAGGGTGGAAGGAGATGGAAGCCACCAGGACGCGCTGCCCAGAAGCCTGACACGTGCCGTCTGGAGCGAGGAGTCTCCCGGCTGCGCAGCCCCTGCCTTCTGCGTCCTCAGCAGCTACCGATCGTTTCTCAGGCAGTAGGTACGTGCCTTTCTTGATCTACCATCCCAGTCGGGGTGAGCAGGAGCCCCTGTACCGTCACCACCCTCCTCTTTATGTCTGGGCATTTGTTCCCCCCTCTCAGGATGGTCTCTGCGAATTCCCAGTCCCCCTTTTCTCTGCTCCGCTGCTCAAACACACCCAAAACAAAATATGTGAAGTTATCCCTGAGCTGAGCAAGAAAAAAAAAAATAACCAGTACATGATGTGAATCAGGGCTCAAAGGTGGAGGGAGATGATCTCAGGGCTCCCATCAACTCTGCCAAAAGCAAGAGTGAGCGTCTCTGGCCCGGATCGGGGGTAGGTCACTTGCGGAGAGCATCCAGCTCCTGGCGTGTGCTGCTGCTGCTCCAGCCAAGCCCAGGCCGATTGCTGAGCTGGCACCTCTCAAACCCTTTCAAGTGCCCCTGCTTTGGCTGGCAGTTTGCACAGACACCACCTTTTGAAAGCCATCCCAAAGATGCATGCATGTATAAGCCCTGCTCCCAGAGAAGGAAATTCTCCAATTTCAAACATTTTCTATTCCTAAAATAAAGCATTCAAAATGGAGGGAAAAATAATGCTGCATTGTCTTTAATTCTCTGTAAGTTTTCCAACTATAGAGACAATAAAGTAATTTTTCCTTGGGGGAAAAAAAGCAAACAAAGCAGCGGTGTGACTTGCACGACTCTCTGGCTTTAGCCGCGCGAGCGGGTCGGCAGGGTCACGCTTCGGAGGAGGCTCGGGGAATCGCCTGGGTCAGGGTTGAGTCTGCCAGGAACAGCCACGCTGCCCGGCAGGGAAAGAAAAATCCCACAGCTATAATTAGACAGACACAAGTGTTTTCTCCCAACAAAATTTCAGGATTCCAGTATGTTTTGAATGAAACTTCTAACAGCTATTATTTTTTTTTCCAGTGAATATTCCTCTCAGTTTTTTATTTAAGCTATTCCAACTCGCTTAAGTGAGTTCCTAACACTAACCTGTCCTAAGGAAAGAGAAAGGCGTGAACCTTCATAAATTGTTACTCAGCTACTTATTTACCAAAATTAATTTCCACTCCTAAGGACCAGCAGCCTGCACACGTAGCAGAAAGCACGTATTTGGTTGCACAAGCTGGCAGGCGAGATGCTCACGTGGGCTGAGGAGCGAGCGAGGAGATTTGCCCTTTCCTCTCGGGCTGGTCCTGAGTGCCTGCCGGCGCTGGGCTGCGGGGTTTAGCCCTGGCAGTCACTCCCTGCAGCTTCTTCACCCTGCTCTGACTGCCGGGGCCGAACAGATTTCTCATTTAAAGGATAATTAACCTTTCGGGTGAAAGCCAGAGGTCCAGGCTGCACGCAGGGGCTGCGGCTGGGAAAACTGCGGGAACCCCGGCTGCCGCGCTGAAACGGGGAGCGCTGGAGCCGTGCGGCTGCGGGGCTGCCGATTCAAACCCCGCTTTGCTGGGCACCAGCCTCTCCATCCACCCAAGCTCCAGGTGTATTTTATCTGTCCTTCTAACGCACCCGTTCACGTGTTTGAACGTTCAGGACACTGGAGAACAGCGTGTCATCTGGTTTCTCTGTCTTCTGGAGGCTGGAAAAGCCTCTGCTATGGTGAGGATTGGACTGGGTCACAGTGCCTGGCTGCTGGGAGCCCTTACCTGGAGAAAGCATTTAATCAGCCCTGCTACCCAGCGGGGTTTTCAGCCGGGACAGGAGGCCGGGAGCAGGCATGAAGGGAAGTGCTGCGTACAGGCAGGGTACCTGGCCGGTGACCGCAGCCTGGACCTCAGCACAAACGACACAGAGACCCCTGTCCCCAGCACGGCCACCAGCTCCTTCGTCTGGTGCTCAGCTCTGGTGCCGCTGCCGCAGCAAACCCACCCTGCTCATTCAGGGACTGACAGGCACACAGGAAAGAAAAAAAATAGAAAAACACAAAGAAAGGTGTTTGCAGAGCGCTACAAAATGAGACATCGACCCCACAGGCTGTGGAGCATCGTCTCCTGTCGTCCCTTCGATCATTAGTTTTGACGTATTTAGCTCCGTAGGGCAAAGACGATAAATGAGAAACCCTTTCCCTAGGTACAACTGGAGAAGAAGAGGGAGCGAGGGGCTGCAGGTATTTAACGGGCAGTGTTCGCGCCAGCAGAGAGCCGCTGTCACCGCAGCTTCCCCACGCACGAGCTCGGTTGCCTTTGCCAGTGCAGCACGCCCGGCATCACCTGGGGAACGCGCTGGCTGCAGCGTGGGATGCAGCTTTGTGGGCAGCGCGTCCCCGCAGCTGCCACTCGCCCGCTCCCTCACCCGCGGGCAGCCCCTCTGGCTCTCGCTCCCGAGGCACCAGGCACGCTTGTCTCACCCTCAGAGCCAGGTCCCCGGTTGCCTGGCTTTGGCGGGTGTCAGCAGCTTCCAGGGCGCTGCAGGGGAGCAGAAGGGCCATCAGCCGGCCCTGATGGCACAGATGCAGGAAAATCACCCCCCGCCTCAGGGCGCTTCATGGCTGAGGGAAGGGCTGTTCCGCAGGTCTGGACCCCGCTGGCAGCTGGCACCGTTTGGCAAATAAACCCCACTTGACGTTTTGTAAGTCAGACGAGGTGAGAGGGGAGCAGAAGGCTGCCAGGTCATGACTCTGATGAAATGAAAGCGTGCTAGGTGATAATGAGAGAAGGAGTTCTAAAAATACACAGAGGTCCATTAAAACCAAGAGGCACACACGGCTGCCACGCAGGACTCCGTCCAGGGCTTCTTCTCGGGCTGAGCACCATGACTACACCAGAACGGCCTGGTTGGGGCTCGGCTTGCAGCGCAAGGACTGTCTTGGCTTGTGGCACCTTCATGCTGCATTTCTTGCAGCACATTTCCTAATGCATTTTTCCAGACCTCTGACCCTCCTGCCCTCCCCTGGGACCCCACTGCCATTGCTCCAGGTTGGCTCCCAGGCTTGTGTGACCACAGCTGGGCAAGATCAGCTGCACCAGGGGCACCACCACCAGCTGACCCTCGTCACATCTCCTCCCTGCACCCCCCAGCAGCGTGAGGTTCAGCTGTGGCTTTGCAAGGGCTGCAGCAGCAAGAGAGAACAGGTCTGAAAGCGATGAGCAGGGAGATCCCTACCCATCACGCTCACGACATCCTCTCCAGCAAAAATAACTGAGCTGCCTGCATCTGGGGAAGGCTCAGCCCCGTCCCCGCTGCCCACCTGCCCCAGGGCTGGAGCAACCCAGCCTGACTCTGTGATGAGTATCACACATGTTCTCTGCAGCCTGAGCAAACCTGGGAAGCCTCACAGCTGCCCCACGAAACTTCTCAGGCATTCAGAGCAGACACTTGGTCAGAAACAGAACAAGAGGAGCAGTGACAGGTTCCCCACCACTGCTCGTCAGCCTCAATTAGGGAGCGTGGGGTCAGGATCGGGGCCTGGGAGTGCCCCAACCCCGGGCCAGGCTGCGCTGGGGATGGACGCTGGCAGGGAATTCGATCGAGCACCAGAGACACCTTCCGAATGACAACATCACGCTGATGGTAAACTTCTGCAAAAACATTCTGCTTTTACAAACGAGCTCTCAGGTGGAAGCACGCTTTGCTCAGGACCGCCTGACGAGCGACACTGACAGCAGTGCTGTGACAGCCGCGCGGCAAGCACCATCCCGTTAGGGTAACACTGTCATTATCTGCACTTTGGGGATGACAAGCACAACACGCTAATGGCACCTAGTTACCACCAACCTCCATCAAGACTCTGTCAGAGCAGAGCTCTGCCTGTTTTAATCTCTGCTTGTGGGTGCATCGGGTCTTATGAGACGTCAGCATTGCCCTCAGCACCTCCAGGTTGTCTCCTGTGCGCTCCCTACGACCAGGTGCAAGGAACAGTAGAACGAATTCGGAAGTGAATTGCAATGAGAGTACAAAAGCTTCCTCAGTTATCTCCTGAAGGGGCTTCAAGTACTGCACATGACATCTTCCCATACGTCGATTCCCCTCCAACGCTTCTCTGACACCCCCTGCACCGAGGGACTCGCTCCAGCCCAGCGCCTGTAGGTCATCTCACACCACTTCGGCTGGCTGGAGCATCTCACAACTGTCTGAGCACCCACATCTGCAGGGAGACACCGATTTATTGTCTCCACATAGGAAGACAATGCTCCAACCCTCCTCACCTCTGCGTGACTGAAAGGCTCCAGCCTTGCTGTGCAGGTTTGCCATCGGGCTCCTGCTGTCAGATGCTTTTTTCCAGGCCCGTTGTGCCAAAAAGATTTCCAGACTGCGGGGCAGGCAGATTTCTTGGGGGAAAGTGCCATCCCGTGGCTAAGTGTGAAATCCTGACTGCATCGCACCTGCAAACTCAAAAGCCGCCTCAGACAAGTAAAATATAATTCATAAATACATACACAAGCGCAGCCTTGCTGCAGTAAGGCCAATTGCCCACCTCTCATCCCTGCAGTGCTTTAGCAGCAAATCTGTGTTAGACTCTTGCATCTTCCTCATTTTCTGGCTTCCTTGTAGTTTCACATGGGCACCGAGTATTTGTTACCTGTTACTCATTATTCTTTGGGGCACAACCTCTGTTCTTTTTCACCGTTAACAAGGACTGACTAAATCCCAGGGTTTGGAAGTTGGAGAAAACAAGAACAACAGACCCAAACTAATCACCACACTGCCGGATGGAGGGATTCAGGGGTTTTGGTGTGCCTGCCCCGATACACAAAGCTGGGCACCTGGACACATTTTTGCCTTCCCAACTGAAGCCAATTTAAAAATTCCTCCTCCCCTGAGCACTGAGCACAGCCCAGGAAATACATCGTCTTCAGAAAAGCCAGGCTGTCGTCAGCTCGAATATTTTAGACATCAGTATATCAAAAACACCTCTCATATGACACGATACCTCTATGCTGCTGCAGAGTGCTGAGCCCACGTCCGTGGGATTTCCATCTGGAAGGACATCAGGAGGATGTCTTATTTTAATCTGACCTCCACATTGATTTAAACCTTGAACCTACCTGTGCTTGAAACATTCGAAGTGGTAAAACGCGCTGAACTGTCCCAACAACGACCGGTGCAGGCAAGCCGAGAGTTTGGCCAAGTCTCCACCAGAGGCAG
>Ga0181612_152123_pt1 | contig 12038 bp, 6 predicted proteins | sample HoacroProtozoa21_FD_119630 | JGI IMG/M metagenome (GOLD analysis project Ga0181612, IMG submission 119630) | Hoatzin crop microbial communities from Cojedes, Venezuel. Combined Assembly of Gp0051906, Gp0051904, Gp0051908
GGGGTCAGGGTTGGTGATAATCATTCCTGGACGGCTGATTTGAGCACCTGTGTGTTGCTTGTGAACATGACAGCTGTTGAGTCTTTCATGAGAGACACATTGCATATATCAAGATTTGAAGGTTATTTCTCTATATCTGAAAAATTCATTAAGCATTTCAACTGAAATTCTCACATCTGATTCTAAAGCACAAAACTGGTGCTTTGAAGATATTATAGTTTCTGTAGGTTTTAACTCTTTAGCATAGGCTTACAATAAGATACTTTCCATGATCTTGTAGAAATCTACTCTGGATCTGGTATAAAGATTTCCTGGTTTATTTTAGGGTTTTTGTTTTTTTGGGATTTTTTGTTTGGTTGGTTTGTTAGTTTTTTTTTTAAATGCTATTATCAATTAAGAGGGGATTTTTAGTTATAGTTTTCTATTATTTACTCAGGTACTTTGCAAGACTTTGATCAATGCTAAGCATAATTCAGAAAATACACCAACTTTGTTTTATATTTGGTCAAAAGAGTTTCTGTGCTGTTTCTAAAATGTTCTTGTAATTTAAGAATGATTACCTTACTCTTTTGTTTTCATTTTTATGTAGTTTGTCTGGAGTGTTTTGATTTCAGTTTTACAAAGTGAAAAGAACTTAAAATAGAACTGATAGATTTATGTATGATGCACTTAATGGTGTGGAAGCTGCTATCTCTTCAAATTTCTTTACTTAATGCTTTGTTTACTATACTCCTTTTAAGACTTGAACTTAACTGTGAATGTCCTTACCAATTTTTTTTCTTTTGAAGAGTGACCTTAGAATCTGGTCCATTTCAAGCAGAGAAACAACAGTGTATATTTTTTCTTCTTAAATCAGTAAGAGTTTGATTTATCTTATCTTCTGTTGTGATGAAAAATAAGTGGTTAGAATAACACAGGAGATTTCAGCACACTGTAACAAAGAAAGTAATATACATAGCTTCTTTGTCGATAACTTCCACCATTTTTTTTCTATTTTTATGAATATTCGTGCCTTGAATAAGAAGCTTCTAATTCATCATTGAAGTTTACAGACATAATTCTCAGCTGCTACGTAAACCTCTCTTTCTGCATTATACGGTATTAGATAGGCCTTTAAAGGCTCTGGAAACATTTCTTGGTTTGTCTATAATGCAACACACTAGCTATAAGGGGATGGTGGTTTATAAGTAATTTAAGCTGTCATATACTAGCACTGCCAGAAATTATGCTTACCACTCACACCTGCTCTCACTCCTCCACTGTGCAATGAAGCACACTGAGAACTGATGGAGCTGAAGAATAAGTGTTTCTTTCTACTGCATGAGTTTTCATCAGGATCTCACTCATGGCTTTTTGCAGCTATAAAGTTCTGCTGGCACAAGGGACGATATGGCATAGGGACAGAACTGGGTAATTTAGGATGCTACTAGCAGAAGAAGTAGCTTTAAAAAAAACAAGCTTCACTTGAAGATTCTCTTTTTCACTGAGAGGCTTTCCTTCCTCTTTCCATACATTTCCTGCTTTATTTTGCAGTTTATTCAGCTAACATAATGCAGTAAACTTTCCATGGTTTTCCACAGTAAATTACTCTCAAAGTTGTGTGTTTGCTTTAAATTAATGAGATTTGGACAAAACCTTACTTGGTGAGGTATTTTGAATCTGAGTAAAATCAAGGACGTGTTTCCAGCCCTGACATAAATGGAGGTGAGAGAAGTGGAAAAGAGTGATGGTGGAGGAAAGAGGCTTTGCAGCTGTGTAATCACAGCTGCATCAGAGGATGCAGGAGATAGCACTGGTGTCGAGTGCAAATGGTGAACCTGAGTGACCTCAGCACATCTGCATCTCAGTATAATTAGTAGAGTGCTCTTATTTATAGAGAAGAATTACACATTTTTAATTATCTAAAAGGTGGGTGGTATAAATCATGCAGTGGACGTGACACTACTTCCCCTGAATTTAGACTAGGTTACTAACTTTTTGATTATTGTGTTGCACAGACACAGACAGAGTATTTGCTACAATCTAATTCAGTGAGATCTTGGCACAGGGTAATCCTTGCATGGGGAATCAAATCTGCAGTCCAGGCAGCCACAGGCATCTCCATTATGAGGGTCCTTGGAGCAGGGTCTCCAGCTGGATTGGCTGAGACTCCTCCACCCACTTTTCTGCACTTTTTTTGCAGTCTGCTTGCAGTCCATCATGTGCAAGTTCCACTGCAACAGGTTATTTCTAGTTAAAGATAATTTCCTAATTCTCTCAGCTGTCTGCCAAAGACTACCCCATTGGACTTATCTATGTACTATTTGATAAATTTTGCAGCAGGAACCTCCTGAGAATCTCTGAGATAGCAAGTTTTTCCACCCAGGATGTTAATCAACATATTTAAGCATAGAAATTGGTCTAGACACTGCAGGGTTTCCTGGGGGAAATCTTCAGGGCAGTCTAAATTTCCACCAGGAGAGCTGCTGCACCAATTAGTCAAATCCTTAATTGAGAGGGTAGCTAGGAGTATGGTCAGTCATTGTCTCAACTCTGTCTATTGTCTAGATCACTCCATTATCTCCTCTACACAGACATCTACATGGGGAGTTTCTAGATCACCCAAGAAGTTAACGAGTTTAGTGTACTAGGCGTGCACACAGGCATAGCCCTGTTAACCAGCTACACCACAATTACAACCATGGGACACACCTGAATTTCATACTTGTTTTTATATTTAAGTTCTATACATCTTGCTGCGAATAAAAGCTAGGCAAGATGAAACTCAGCACCTCAGTAACTAGCACTGCCTGAAAAGAAAGAGTCCAGTTTCTCACTATTTTTTACCTAAATGATTTTAACCAAGACTGTTTTTATCCTTTTTTTTTTTGTGTGCCTTTAATGGATTCAAGTCATTTTCATAGCAAATGCAAAGTGCTTAAAAATAAAAAGATAACCACTAACAAATTTAAAACATGATGTATTTTCCATGTGTAAGTAGGATCTGATTGAACAATGAAGAATAAGACTTACACAAAAATGAGTTTTATATAGGTGATGATTTCTACATGCTCTACATTGACAAACATTGTTGCTGCTACCTTCCAGTAACATCTAAATTAACGAAGTGTTCACTCAATGAGACGAAACTCACAATCTTTTAAAATGCTAGTCTAATAAACTAATTGTGGCCCTTTCTTTATTTGCATTTAGCTTTTTATAGGTCATGGTAAATGGAAGCCAAAGAATTTCTTTGAATAGTAGCAATGTTACTTTATTCAGAATAAAAAAGAAGTTACAGTATTTGATAGAAATTTTCAGAAATTTTGTTTTGCTTGATAGTTTTGTTTGGTTCTGTTTTTGAGATTTAACAGTCTTACTTAAAATCAGTAAGCCTGAAAATGACAATAACATTTAAAATCTAAGAGCTTGACATATTCTTGATCTATGTATGCAGACAAACAATTAAATACCTATACATTTTTCCTCTGGCACAGGCAATCTGTGCTCTGGCACAGGCTGAGGTAGTGTGACTACACTTAGGTTGTATTGAAGGTATCTTCTGCACCATTTATACTTCCATTCACCTATCAGAACAGCTGAGCTCATCCAGATTCACAGCTCTAGAGTACAACTGAAACAGACGACCAGCTGATTGCAGCTAGGTGTATCCAAGAAGGGAAAGGGGAAGAATAGAGCAAGATAGATATATCTTGTGAAGGTAATGTCCCTTGGACGTTGTTTTGGGACATTGCATGCGGTGATCTCGGTCAATGGAATGTTGTTATGCACAATCTGTAACTGAATATTATGAATTTATGAGTACTTTAGTTTCATATTTTGTCATCTGGCTTGTAAAGCATCAGTATCAATGTGAAGAGGAGACATAATTAAAAAAGAAAATAAGAAAAATCTTCCCACTGTCAAATCACTGCCTCACAGCTGTTGAAGTGCCTTACCTACATCTTAGTAGTTAGTACAAATAAGTGATCTGGCACTTGAGTACTCCTAAATCACTAGCAGCTGCTTTTAACAGGTATTTCTGGAAGAAAAGCATCTCAACTGAGGTGTTTTTCATGCAGGCTTCTTAATCTCAAGGCCTTATTCTTCCCTGCAGACTATCAGCAATTTCCGCTGACTTTAATAGAGGCAGTTTGTGTCCTGCAGGGAAGAAAAAGACCCTGAGAGCATTAACTAAAACAGCATTAACACAGAAAACTGTAACTGAGATCATCTTAATCCAGCTACTTTACACTGTGCTGTCCTTAAATGAACTAATTTGAGACCTATGTCTTTAATGGAGGGATTTCTCAGTTGACATACTATTAACTGATGCAAAATCTACCTGAGATAGCCTTAGGAGCTCTATATGAGTGTATGACTCTACTACAGTAAAATTTAAATTATTTTGGCTTTAGTAGAATCAGATGACACTTCTCTAAGTAAGCAATTTTAATTGAGCTAGGCTTCAACTTTTGGGGTTTTAGTCAGTTTTTAGGTGGCAGGAAGAAAGTAGTAATGAATTCTGATAGAAATGGATTAAAATAGCAGATTCTAAACTTTTCCTGTGACATAAATATAATTATGTAAAAATAATGTCAGTGTTTGTCCTATTAAATAGAAGAGAACCAGAGACTGACCATTGAGTCTCATGCCCCAGAAAAGCAGAGAATTTGTGTCCCAGAAATTTGGAACTAGCACCATCTCTATAAAAGAACAAGTTTGGAAGAATTTTTGAAAATCCAAATCAAAGCCAGGGATTCAGTTAACAATTAAGAATACAGATTATCAGAACTATGTTTAGGACTCAAGTTTCCCTATACTATTTTCCTTTATTTGCTGTAAGAGGTAGCCAGAGTTGTGAGATTTTTGCATGCTGAAGGAGATTTCTGTTTCCAAGTGTTAAATGATCAGGAAATAAAAAACAAACAAACAAATGAAATCAGAACACAGAGCTCCTGCAAATAAAATCAGATAACATCAAAGGATACTTCAGACGGTAGACTATGCTCCTATTGGAGTTAACTAAGGGAATAATTTCAACAACTCACTCCTCATCCATCTGCTTCACCTATCTGTATCACGAGTCTAGATATGGTCTGATTCCTGGTGGAACCAGTTTCTTCTGTGACAAAGTGAGTAGACTGAGTACTACTGAGTGGTAGATTGAAGGACTCATGTCTGTCAAGGGACACAAGAGCTATCCCAAGGGCTGTGCTGAAACCACATTAACTGGCTAGCATCAAAACCATCACGTGGAGCTTTCAGTCAGGTTTCAAGTTTTAAAGAGAGCTTGACTTCAATCCTTTGTAGTTGGCCCAAGCATTACATCTCCATCTGCCAGTGAGGATCAGATGGTTGCAGATATCTGTTACAGCTTTTCAGCCTGAGTCTACAGCTCGGTTCTTCGTGGCTTTGTGGTGTGGTCAACATAGGACAGACAAGTGGGTTTCAGCTCATTCCTGGGGTAGGCTGAACTACCTGATAGGTGGTGATTGAGATAGAGGAGTCCCGGGCTTGGAGAAGTCAGTACAGGGAATGAAGGTAACAGGCAACAGGAAGGAATTATGACTCTCTTGGATCTCTACTTCCTGGGAGAGTTTCCAAATTATTTTCCCTCCTTTCACTGACAGCTGAGTCTAAGAACTTCATCTAGCTATAGCAATTGACTGCTATGTATTTTAAAGAGTTATAAGAGAGCTAACACAGGAAATAAACCATATATAACAAATGTTTTAAGGTACTCCTGTGAAATACATTTTCCCAATATGTGTGCATGAAATGTCAAAAAGACCTACGGAGCTCAGGAATCTGTACACATGTAATTCTAAGTTCTGTTTACACATCAAGCATTTGGCATTTAAACACATCGACAGTTAAAAACATTTGCACCTTACTGCATTGTTACAGATGCTAAAACAATTTAATACTTGGCAACATATAATCACAACATCAGTCTACATGACTCCTGCGACAAGACTCTTGTAATCAAATCTTATATACACAAATTTAGAGCAGAAATAAAACAGAACAGATACGAAATTCTGACTACTCTTCCCATGCAAAAATCCAAAAAACATTTTTTTTAATTTGATCAAGATTGCTATTTTCAAAATTTTGTGTTAGGCTTTGCACCAAGGTCTACATTTTTGTTCTCACAACTGTGTTGTGTGTTTTTAATGCAGATTGATTATGGACTACTGAGTGTGGCTGCTTATAACAGACAAGGGGGATTGGATGTAAACCTTCAAAGTGCGCTTCTCTTACAAAAAAAGCTTTGCAGAAATGTCACCTTTGGTGTTACAAATGAAGGTTGTGCTTTTGCTGCTACATTATGTTCTCTCAGAAGGATATATTTATTTTTTTCATCCTACTTTTCTTCTGTCTTGTATTAGTTAATTTCTGTTTCTAGTTTAAAATGATACTTGCTTTATGAAAATTTCCTTCTTGTAAAGCGTCGTATACCTCCACCATGCATGAATACCTTCATTTTATAATAATAGTTGATTGTTCTTAAGATAATTGCTGAATCATGCATGTGGATATTACATGGAACTTCACCTGAGATTCGAGAAAAGAGTGGTTAATCTGCATTTCTCACTTTGTCTCTCAGATCACATTATTTTCCACCTTAAGGTCTTAACATGTTTATGGTAATGATCAACATCGTATAGGGCTGCTCATGCACCTGTTAATTTATCTTTATATATCTACCCATCCAGGAATATCATGGATACTGGTATTCCCTTGCTTGATGGTATATTTATGCTGCAGCTTTCTACGAGAACAGCTGTGTCAACTGGGGTAGATGAGGTGTAATTTGAGACTGATTTAGCTGTAGCAGCAAGAACCTACTGCATAGGCTGCAGTGGCACAGCCGTATAATTGTCAGCTGTCTGTGAGAAAGGTATGCTTTGCCAGACATAATAAAGATAAGTGACCGTAGTAAGAGAGCTTTACTGACTTGATGTAACAAAGTAACTGTACTTAGCTGGAGTAACAACAGAGGTAATTTTCTGGTTTTTGTGGGGTGTGTTGTTTTTGTGGATTTTTTTGAATGCAACTTCAAGGCAGCTTTTCAATGACACAAAAATCTGTGGCAAACTTTTTAGTGTTTCTGCATCTGGGCATTTCCCTGCAATATCAAGTGAATAAAAGACTTCATGAAACCTCAAGGATTTAGTATATTTTGCCTTCTGGACTATTTGTCGATTGGATTTAGTTACTTTAGTAGGCTATTTATCAGGAGTTTGTTTCAGCTAAGAAAAAAAGCCAAAAAAAGGTTGGCTTATAAAGTAAATGCTTTAGCATGGAAAAGCTCTTAAAGCAAATAACTTCTTTGGGCCATTTATCCTGTATGTGTACTTTCTGAAGTTTATGCTAAATAAGATGACATAGAGCCCTACAACATGATGCTGTTTCCAAGAGTGAATTTTTCACTAGCATTTAGGTATTTACAACGATCTTAATCAAACACAACTTTCTTGAATTTCTTTGAAATTTTATGAGAATCCAACACCAAGTAGATGGGTGTTTACCTCAAAAATACAGATAATGCATTTCAGGTGTTGAAGCTCCACTTTAATAAGCTTGTATCAAATTCCTGTTCTGTCATTGCGATGGCTGAAAATGTCAGTGGAGGGAAATCTCATGGCAGATAACTTAAGCAACGAGCTCTCCCTCTGGGATGATGTGCTGGGTGAGGTCTGTTTCTCCTGTGACTCAAACCAGTCCCTCCAGAAAAGTGTATAAAGCAGTTCTTATCTGACAAGGATGAAATATTGGTGATGGGTAAACTGTGCACCTTAAGGGGAAAAATACTGAGTGTGGGAAAAGTTGGACATAGGTGAAAACTTTTTTCTTCAACATATTTTTTAGAAAGGTTAAGAAAAATCCTCAAAACTGATGGGGGAATGGAACTATAACTACTTCAGTGCAGGAAATAAACTCAATATCTACTGTATTTTTGGAGACAAGTTACACAAAAAAATATATACCAAACCTGAATACAAAAAGTAAATGAAAACATTATTCTTCTAGCCATGCTAGGAATATTTTTTTTAAATTTATTTTTTCATTTTTAAAAAAATCCCTAGTACTTTTGTAGAAAAATACTTTCACTATCAGATTTTTAACAAACCTTACATCAGATGTCTTTACACTTTTATTAGTTTACATATTTTCCAATGGGGTTCATGACAATACATTCCTGAAGAGATATAATGGTACAGAATCCCAAGCCCAATCTCTTTTCTTATTTTGTTGCTAATATTTTTTTCTGTTCTCATTTTGAATAACTTATTTATGCACATATTTTGTCACTATGTCATACTCTTCTCCTGGTTTTGAGATAAAATTTCAAGATCAACTCTTATTATGAGTCTAGGTATTTTGCCCTTTGTTTATTTTATTTTTATTGAACTGATGAATGATTTCATACTCCATTTTTGCCTTGAGGCTATTGAAAAAGTAGAAATTGAGTCAGGTAACTAACTGACAGTAAATATTTTCTCTAGTATTTGTAGGTGCCTAAGTACTTACCAATTACAGTTTTCATCTGGCTAGTTTGATCTTCAGTGTTATTAGGTTTTTTAAAATTTTCTCTGGCCTACCTACAATTAGGCATATTGTCCTTTACATTTCTGTTTATCAGAAAATAACTTATTTCCATCTTTTCTTTTTTTTAATCTTTTAAAAAAAATAAAATAGTGACAATTATGGATTTATTGCTTTTGGATTTTTAAAGCTCACATTTTGCCTGGCAAAATACAGTAAATAGAGAAGTGCAATTCAGCTGTCAAAGTTTTCTTTATGACTGCTGAGGTGGACAATTTCTGTAACTCTTTAGACTGTATGTTATGCAACTCAGATGAAGATTATTTTCAAGCAGCTTTGTGTTGCATCTAATATATGCTTCCTGAAAGACAAATGGATTCCTCATAAGCAGAGGCAAGGATCCTTAACATTTTCTTCATTTGCAGAACAGAACCATACATATTTAAATTAACAAAACCTTAGAGGGGTTCAGATGCCAGGACTTCAACCAACTCTTTGTACTGTCAACAAGAACTTAAAGCATGGGAAATATCAGGAAATGCCTCCTGTGGAAGATCTTCTAATCTTTGATGTTTTTATTACCCATCACAATGCTTATTTCAATCTTCTTTATTGTCTCAAGTACTGTCATTCAAACTAGCACGTGCTGAAGTCTATCTTATAACCAAGTTCTTCCTCATATGCATACAATGGAGTTAGCAGACCTTAATTATATAGGTGCTCAAAGTCAAGCCTAAGCCACCTGAACCATACAGCTGTAAAATTCATGACAAGATACAGTGTCAAGAGAGGCATTTTCTCTCCATTCACTTTGGTGGAAGAGATGAGTTAGAAGATGGAAGATTAGGTTGAGCAATTATATTTGAACTATTCAAACTACTCCAGATTTTGAGACTGATCATCTGTCAGATTTTAGATTTTGGAGATCCCTTCCTTCGGTCAGAAAAGTTACCATCATTAGTGGTATAAAGGATGTTTGCCTTGCATGACATTCAGGGAAGAAAAGCAGAGTACATGTTTTTCCTTGCACGAATCAGTGGCAGTATAGAGTAACCCAAATGAGAAGTTCTTGTGGAAAGACCCACTGGACTGCTGCCAGGAGGCTCTACTGACATGCCTCCCCTGACAAGCTGAAAGGGAGCAGTTTTGAATATTCTTCTTTTGTCAAGAACATTAGCAGAAATAAACAATAATTTCATAAATTGTCGCTCAGCGAAAAGCACAAGTCAGGATTACAATAAAACCAGATCTAACAGAAGGAATAAAATACACAAGAGCCAAATGACTTGTGGCCTTTTCCCTTCCTCTTATTAGTTCTAAAATTTATTGTATGTATTGTTTAGATACTGGACATTATGTAGTTATTTGACCGGTTTCTGTGGATGAGTGAGTCATTTTTGTCTCTGTTAATGTAGTGTTCTGGAGCTTACAGTCTGTTTGTGCTTGCATTTACTATCATAGTGAGTAAAAGATATTTAGAATCACAATTTCTTCTTCAGCAAAAACGAACACTGAAAGTATTTTTTCTGATAAGAAAACAGATATACACTACTACACCATTAAGTCTCTGCAGTTACCATCACTCAATATCAATCACAGAAATAATTCAGCAATGTAAATATATTGCCATATAATATATTGCTAATGAAAATATATAGCCATATAACAAGTCTGCTACATGTCAGAATTTTAAAAATCCCAGACCTCTACTTTGATTCCTTAATATGTATTATACAGCCTTTAATTATTTTACTGCATACTATTAATTTGACTTGATTTGGCCTCAATGACTTTACAGATACCCACTGAAAAGAACCGGCAGTTATACAATACAAACTCATTCTTCACATCTAAAAAAATATTTCACTGTGATATCTGTGTTTATGCTCTTTTTCCCTTCTTAAGCTCCTTTTCATCAGTAACTGAAACATTTAAATTGAGTATCCATATATCTGCCTACAATCTTTATGTGGCTTGGACAATCAGATATAAAAATCCACTAATTGATTTCGCTTATCTAACTAACCAGTTAACCAAATTGAGCATCTTATGTTAAAATAAGTACAGCTGATCAAAACTGATGTACTTGTGAGAAGTGTAATTTTTTTTCCTTTTTTTTGCACTGAGCCAGCATAAAAATAAAACTGTGTAAGAATTTCATCAGTGTTTTGAAATTAAACTATCTTGCATGATTTTATCTATCTGAAGAAACATTCAAGACACAGAAGCAGCTCTAGAACTGTGAGCAAATTCACAAGTGACAAAATCTAGCTACAGAGATGGGTTGGCAGGAGCAGGGACACCTGAAAGATGGGCTCCGAAAGTCATGTGTGGACCCTGTGCAATGGACCAGGCACATGCAGTTAGCATCCAGTCTGATTTTTTCCTCCGCAAGACATTGACACTGAACAGTTTATCTGGCACTGAAGGTGTCAAGTCAGCTCCATGACTCCAAGAAAGTAGCCCTGTGTATATGCAGCAAATCTGAGCCACTGGAGCTTATGCAGCAAGAATGCAAGACACAAGCCTGGGACCTTTTTTTTTCTTGACAAAGAACTGGACGTGAGAAAACTGAAGAAATAACTCTCCTAAAGTACTAAGATGAAAGAATGTAAAAATTCAGTGTTAACAGGACCTATAATTTACATTGTGACAGAAAATGTCACTGAAATATAACTTAGGAGGAAAAATTCCCTTCTTTTTTTCTGACATTGTTATAATCCTGGCTCAGTGTAGTACCGCTGAAATCAAACATAGTTTCATTCTTTAGCCTTGTAATTTATAAGGGATTAAAGAATTTAAATATAATGTAATGTTTTTTGAATCGTCTGATAGTAGTTCCGTGAAACTGCATGCCTTTCATGACAAAAATTAAATTACACACATTTTAGTTTTAAGAGTCTCATATATCAATGCAGTGTCAGAATAGATGAAGTAAACAGTGTGACAGTAACCTTAAGCACAAGGTGTACATGAAATCTGTGGTAAAGGTAGAAGTGATCACATAAATATAGCATATCATTATTTTTACATATGAAAAGATAATATTTCAATAGTATTTTTAAAGGTCATTTAATTAGTGATTAAATATTTACCTGAAAAGTACTTGAGTGTTCTAACCACAGTTAGTTTCTGAGTCTTTAAGCAGATTAACAGCAATTTGGTTTCATCTCATCAAGGTTTTCATCTCTTCCTGCCCACAGCAGGAATCCCTCTGTTAGCGAGTAGGCTGTTTTAGAATCAAAACCTTAATTTGAGACAAACAGATGTGGTGTAAAACTAGCAACTTGTTTTGGTTGCTTTGCTACTGGAAGAGAAAATAAATGAATATGTTACCATGCTGGCTACTTAAACCACAACCAGTAATTTGAAATCTGCTATTAATTCACTCATAAACACTTATAAGTCCTTACAATTTATTATAAGCAATACTACCACAACAGTCCAGCTCTCCAGAGAATGGGTTCACAGAATCACAGAATCACAGAATGTTAGGGGCTGGA
>Ga0181612_155745_pt1 | contig 12038 bp, 8 predicted proteins | sample HoacroProtozoa21_FD_119630 | JGI IMG/M metagenome (GOLD analysis project Ga0181612, IMG submission 119630) | Hoatzin crop microbial communities from Cojedes, Venezuel. Combined Assembly of Gp0051906, Gp0051904, Gp0051908
AGCTAGCTTAAATAGGTCATCTTGTATGCTACCATGATTATCCTTCTCTGTACCCTAATTAACTGGTGCAGTTAGTCTAGACACAGCTGTACAAGTTACAGCTCTGTCTCTAGCTTACAGAAAATTTACCTTTTCGGACACCACTGATGAATGATCTAGGAATTCCTACCTATGTTGCAGAGCCACTTGTTGACATTAATATTACTTGCTGAGGAAAAAAGAATCAGAAAAATAGATATTGCACCAGCCTGACAAAACCAACATTATGAAACAAAACAAAGGAACTACCTAGTGCTCTAGGTAGACAAAGGCATTTTATTACAGCCCCAACCTTTTGAAACTGTTACAGTTAACACTGCTAGCTCTTTCATCACTTGAAAAGCCATCACCCATTCCCAGAGAGGTGATAAAAGCAGGCTTGTCCAGACCTTGATGATAAGAATAAATTTAAATTCACAAAGAAAGGAAAATACATTGTGGCACTCCTGAGTAGCCAGTGGAGACTGGCAAATGTGTACATTTCCAGTTACATTCACTCACCGTTTATACCACAATACTACTGAAAAGTGTACTTATAAACTAGAAAGAGAAGGCACTAGGAAAAAATGGAGAATAAGATTTGAAGCAAATCCAAGGATCTGCTGTGGACATGGTCTACAAGTGACAGAAAATTAAGAATCAAAGGATGACCCAATACCTACAGACAGATTTATACTATGCAGCTGGGGTACCCAGCTTAAAATGCAGTTGGGTGTCTGTTCAAAGTCCCCAAAGATTTTTGACAAGTTTAGTAAATTGTAGATTCACTGTGAAGATGCAGATTCACAAACGCCAACTCGTAGATGGAAGGAATAAAGCAGTCATTACTATACAGAGTTTCCAGGCAAAACATTTTTGTTTGTTTTAAGGAGGAAACTAGAAGGAAGAAAATCGTTAAGTAAAAGGTAGAAGACTTAAAAATAAAAAATCCTATTTGAATTAAGTGCCTGTCTCAGCCAGATCTACATTTATCTGCATGAAAATCCGCTGCTAGGGCAAAAGAAGAGAGAGCGGAAAAAACCAGCTCAACCCTTCTTAAGGTCATTGGGTTTTTTTAAATGGAAAGACTCCACACAATTATTTGACTCCAGATTTTGTTACCTAGTAAAAGCTCTTAGGAGAAATTTAGAGATAGGTAATAAAAATCAGGGCACGGGAAATATCTTGAATGAGGATGCTTAAAAAGAATGGGAGTCTTCAGCTCATTGAAAAGTGAAAGAGACAGTACAGAAGAAAGTAAACAAACTAGTGAATTGCATAGTTACTGTACTTCAGAAACATTTGTTGCATTGTGCATACTGAAAACTCACATTAGAAGAGGTGACAAATTCAGAGCTGGAAAAACAAACACTTTTCAGCAGTGCATAGCTGACTCACTGTCACAAAACATCACTGATGTTTATTGCTTCACTGGACTCAGAAATGGGCGAGATGATTCTACTAATAATAATATCCACAGTGCTAAAAGAGGCATTACAAAATAGCCAGAGCTCTGAAAGAGGTATCGCTTCAGCTTTGGAATGGGAAGAACTCTGGCCTTTTGAAGGTTAAATGAACTGTAGTAGTAGTGACTGTAGTATAACTGGTAGCACATTAACAGCATTTTACCATATGATACCTAAATATTTTAAATTTTTATATTTATCATACTAAAAATGACCAGAATGAATGCCAATACAGTCTGATTTTCCAGCAGTACTCTTCCTTTCAGCCTGTGTATGCAGACCAGCCTTTTCTCCTTGAGTGGAATAAAGGACGACATGGAGAATGTGAGATGTCTAAAACATTCTCTATGTTCACTTCTTTGCTACAAGGGCTGAAAGCGGATATTACTGGAAAAAAACCCCAACTATTCCATGTCCCACTTTATTATTTATTCCCTGTATTGTCTAATCTCTTCCAACTTCTGCCCAACAATGGAGTCTGTCTGACAGCAGTTGGCAGGCACAACAGCAGACTAGGCATTACACAGTCTGCCGATCGAGGGAGAAATTCTGCTCTGTGGTGTGATCTCAGTGCGCTGCTTTTCTTGCACCTCTCTAGTACGAAGGGGGGAAAAAATCTATGAATATAGTAGATGGTCCACATAAATAATAAAAGAGCTTCTTGATCAGACCTGCTGGTGGACAAAGGTTACCACGGGAGTGCACTGCAAGCAATTAAAAACTTCGCACAGGTTTGTATATGTTTCTTTGCAAAAGGCATTGTTACTTTTATACTGATCTAAACGGCCAGTTCTTACAAGCCCTACTACGAGCGGCTAGAGATCTTGTCTGTGCATTTAGTGACTTCGTAATGTATAGACCATTAATGTACTGAAACGTGTTTGCTAAGCAGTAAATCTCCTCAAAGAGGGTCTATTACCAACAAAAGGTTGCATATGAGTGATCCTAAACAAGTTCAACACCCTTCCTGTGAATTTCAACAAAGCAAACACATACTGTGTTGCAGACTGCTCCACTGTTTGGCCTTCAAACAAAATGGCAAATGGATAGTTCTCAGTCAAAAATGACGGAGGTACAGGAAGCAAAACTAGCAAATAGAATTTAGGACTATGCTCTTGGCAAACAGAAGTTTATTAGAGCATAGAGGAAAAGATTTGTCAGTGTTTTCCAACAGAACCAGTGGTACTTACGAGCTGTACTTATACCATTGCAGTTTTTCACATTGAATGTTGCGAGATCCAAGAAGTAAAGACAGTTTCATGCCAAAGCATCATTAAAGGTACTTCTGTAAATTTATCACTAGAACACACTTGAAAAATAACATAGAGGTTATATTAGTTTATGTTATTATACTGTTTATATTCACTTATATTTTTTATATATCCCTTGACATCAGGTCAATTCCAGTATACTCTATCACCTACATTCTTAACTCCCCCTTGCTTTGTGCTGTGTTTAAACAAATCATTTTGCTCTACTCTCAAAACCCTCTTAGATGAGGATGGACACTGTAATTTACTAAATTATATGTATTGCTAAGCATACTGGCACAGTGACAAAATAAGAGCCATTAAAACCTGTTAACTGAAACATTCTCTCACCCTGATGCAGTGACAGCTTCAGCCCAAAAAAGACCAAGCCAAACAGCTCATTTGTAACTTTCTTCTAGCGCGTTCATGCTAACATATGCCCTGTGCCACAGGGGACAATTCCCAAATGCATATTGTTGCATACATAAACACAGAGCTTTAAATGATTAATTTATACATAACTGGGAGCAAGATAATCTTGTTGATCTTGCGCTGCTGAGGGCCATAGTTTCTCCATTCCTAAGACAAACTGTAGGTTATACAAAAATGTAAATTATCATATGTCCCGACTGGTAGATTTTATATTGGATATTCTTCTCTTCACAGAGGTCTCCAGCACATGGCCCCTGCAGGCTCACAGATCTTTATTCCTAGGGTAACCTGTGCACATGTGAGCACATTCAAGTAGAAACAGTAGGGAAGGGTTAGACACCTACTATTCATACTTCATGTATGGCTGTCATTTTTAGAATTTTTAGCTTCCTGACATGTATATAAAAATCCACTTATTGGCATCTAAAACCTGACTGAATAGGGAACTAATGACACAGATATGTCCTTACATCATTAGAAAAAGCCATTGCTAAGAAACTTCTTGGCAGGCTCAGCACCCGATCCCCTCCAGTGCATCGTGCCCAGCAGGCGTCGGGCAGCCCTCCCTTGCATGTGTGCAGTGCTATTCACCAGACGCAGCTGTGGTGGCATCACGCTCGCAGGCAGATCTCTGGCTCATTCTCTCCCTGACGGTTTCATTCTGTACTGTGCAGGAAATTTTCCACATGTCCTGCAAAGAGAGAATTTGTTTAGGCTGGCGAAAAGGCAGCTAACAGGAATTCTACTAACTGCCTGCAACTATCTGCAAGGGATTTGTGATGACCGAAGAGCCAAAGTCTCCCACGTAGTGCTAAACAATATAGCAAGGGCAATGACCACAAACTGCAGCTTGGAAGGTGCAGATTGGATGTTAGGAAACCTTTTTTTACCGGGGGGCAGAGCAGTACTGAGACAGGCTGACAGACAGATGGTGGGATTTCTGTGCTCCGGGGATTTAAATAGGCAGCTAGGCAAGCTTCTCTCAGTCTTCCTCCCAACATTTTTCTAACTCTGTCGTTCTTCAGATGCAAGTGGAACTTGGATCACCATGAAAGTAACGCAAAAGTACTACACTAAGAATCATTTCGGACCTATGGAAATAATCATAACCGCTGTCTTGAAAGGTTCATAGAATTCTTCATACATGGTCTGATTAAGCTTCATAAGAAGTCTGGATGGCAGGGAAGTATAAATTCCATTTCATAGGTAAGAAGTGAAATCACCAGCTAAGAATTATGAAAAGAGTCAAGCAAGCAAAGGCTCTGGAGTCTTGAACTTGTGTTCTAGACAACGGAATAATTTACCACAGCAGAGAAGCAATCTCCAAAACCCTCTGCAGTGTTCCATGAGCTCCCCAAGAGGGGGGGGGTTGGTTACCTGCTCCAATCTCAAATTACAATAATCATCATCATCATCATCATAATCTGATTTTGAGGTTTCTAATCATTGCTGCGAGTGCCCTTTTACCAAGATTTTACCTTCAAGACAGGTTCAAGAGATGCACTTGGCCACTTTGGTTACTCTATAGGCTAAACAGACCAATTTATTCACATAATTCATGTGGAAATAAATGGCAAAAGCTCACTTGAACTCCTGTTCTTCCTTTCCTTCTGAAATATTTTGGAATTTATCTGCCATAAAATCTTTATGAATACACACCTACCAACAGTTTTGTACAGGAACAAAAATGAGATACAGATTGTCTCAATACTTAGTGCCCTTCCTTGAATCTCAGCAGCTATTAGCAACCCAGTTTAAGTGAAAGCAGAAGAAGTGCAAGGCTAGATTTTATAAGAGAATATGCTTTTCCACATATAAGATTGTAAACAGCATCCTACATGACGTTTTTACCACAGAGAAAAGAACACAAGACACTTTAGATGGAATTCTTAAGAGGAAGAGAGATGAAGCTGCTGTGGTTTTCCGAAAACAGGCCAGCCTGGGCACTCCAGCCGCAGCTCGGTCAATCCGAGCAGCCCACATGCAGCCAGCAAGACATCTGTTTCCTGCAAATCACCAGGAATGCAAAGCAATGCTAGACAAGTCTAGACTGATCGCAGGCTAAACGCAAGAAGCAAAGAAGTGGATCCAGCTGTGGGGTAGATGACATTTGCCTGGCAAGGGAACAGTTACAAGAGTTCAAGTCCTGGAACGAAGCGGGATGGAGAAGGAAACGATTTTCCCAGAAGTGCACTTGGTTCCAGAAAAGAATTCATCTCCCATCGGCAGGGAAATTCAGCTTAGCTAAATTTGCTCTCCTTTTTGCTAGACAAATACATCTCCCTCTTTCTTAACACAAGTATGTGCAGCTCTGGTTGAAAAGCCAAGTCCTGAACACAGCTACTGCCCAAGTCATGCAAACCATTCTCACTCAAATCTCTCTGCTTCTACGCAAAACACAACATTCTGCCCTTAACTGTTGCTCTCCCCACCTTTTGTAGGCACATACCTGCTGCCCCTTCAGTTATCTGAAACTTGTTTGCACAGATCCCATAATCTGCCCTGTCTCACTTCCTGAACATCCTAATGATGCCCTCCCTTATAAATAAAAAATAAAAATACAGCTTTAATAGTTTAGCAAAATCTACAATGCTACTCCTGCCTTCAGCAAAGTCCTGCTCCTTGATTTAAACCCTACCACTGTCCAGTTTACTCCCAATTATGCTATTCAAATTGCCTAGCCAATTTGTTACCTTTAATGCAGGGCAGATGTCAGTCTTGGACAAGTGGCCAGCCTGGTGGAGCACACTCCGACTTGCTACTCCCTTACACATGTGTACCTCCTTCCTGTGGAAACAGGGAGTGGGGCAAAGGGAAAGGGGAGGAGGGCTGTACACACCCAGGTCTGCAAGCCCAGTACAGACAGACCCAACTCTCTCATTAGTACTTTCCTTCTCAACTTCAAATCTTCTTCCAGTCATTAGCAGTCTTTTTTGTTTGAACTAATCAGTATCTTTTGTTCATTCCCTTTATATCAACCCAATTTTTACAATCTGTTGCAATGCTGTAACATTTACTTCCTTCCCAAAGTTTACTTAAAATCAGAATACATATACAGGTCCCAGCTATTACAGTACAGCTGCATCTACTTTGTGGAATTCCTAATGTTTTTAAAATTTGGTTCAAGGCCCGTGTGATAATATCTTAGTATTGGCAAGTATCTACACTCAAGAACCACAAGTCAGGTCACCATATATTTTATGCCTGGCTTGAAAAATGGTAGGTTTCAAAAAGTGAATTTTGGGCTTCCTTTAGATGACAAATATGTTTTCTTCCTTTTAATTAATATGAGGGTAAAAGGTTTTCTCATATTGCTATGACTGACTGTGAGAAAACACTAAATGCCTTGAGACTCCTACTAATGTTGCAAGAGTTATGACACACTGCTGTTTCCCGATAACCTCATGCACTGTTTACATAGGAGTTAAAATGTAAAATTTGTAAGAATTGTTAATGCTTCAAATTTATGGTTTTTATTAAAATTGCCTGTAATTCACTACAAACTCAGCTCTTATTAATGATAGGGTTTATGCTTTGCCCATTTAGTATTAATACTTGGAATCACTATGAAAACAATTTCCACTTTCAGAGCACGCAGGTCCAAATCCTGCCTGTGGCAACATCCACTTAAGCCAATGAGACTAAAAAATGCATATCTAAAGGTAGAATCTGGTTCATTGCCACGTCTGTGTCTCTTGCAGCACCCCAATGCTCCCACGAAGACTTAAATGCCTATTCCACTGATTTCAGCAAGTGTTAAAATCTGGTGAGGGTAAGTTTTCTCCCTTTTCTGCACTGCCTTTTCTGTGAGATTTAGTTAAGTGAACATTGAAATACTTAAACTTACATAGGAATTCAGCAGGGATAACACTACTGTGTTCTTCTAATAGACAGCCTTAGAAGGAGCTAACACTTACATGCACGGAGACATACCGTAACAATAAACAAAGATGATGAATTTCCAAATGGTGTACAGAATAAGAGCCTTTGTAGTGTGTGCTAGTCATCAGAAAATATGCTAATCCAAAAATTCTTTTCAGATGACCCAGTTCCTGGATTTGAATTTTTATGCGTACAAATTTGGAAGTGTACATGTGTATGTGTGCACACATTTGTAGGGAGAGAAGTGTATCTGCACAGCAGGCTTGCTCTTTAAGTGAGAAAGCTGTAGGAATGCTGTGGCTTGCTCCCCGGGGAGGGCAGCAGAACCATCTCATAGATGGGTCAGAGCCCAGAGCTGTTTATTTACATGTGTGTTTTGCAGAAGAGATTCGTACAGAAAGACAGTGTCCTCAGTGGTAGAGCTGTTTGTCATGCACCTTTGGCTGCAAATGGGTAAGTCTCCTCATGTGTTTGGACACTAATAAGAAACAAAAATGCTGAGTAGCTTATTTTATTTTACAAATCAGATGAAAACGTGATTTATTCATTCCTTACATTCTAGATATTTGATGTTCTTAGGAATGTGCTGAGAGTGAGCAGTTCCCTTGGGGGAGCAAACAGGCATATTTTCTAATTAACGCTTAATGATTTGTGAGTGATTAAAGATTTGCACTTTCTTGGATGACAAGGTCAGTAACCAAAGTGACAAAATATACCCTTCTTCTAAGCAGTACAAGTGGCTACTTTTTAAAACAGTGTCTTCTTGTAAGGGCACTTTGACTGAGTTTTGGGTTTTGTTTGTACAATTGAAATCTTAGTCCTGCTATTTTAACCACACACTCCCGCGGATTTCAAACAATGGTAAGTTTTCTGTGGCCAAGTCCTTCTTACCCCTCTTTAACAACACAGTTTAGTCTCCTGTATTCATATCTCTAGCAGAGTGACTGGTTAGAAGTTATTTTTCTTTGCATTTGATTTGTAAAGCTGTATGTTTGGAGGGTTGGGTTGCTATTGCAATCGTTTTGGCAGGATGGTAAGCAATGTACAGGTTTATTTGTAACGTATTAAGTCCTTGGCATACTTTACTGTACTTCAGAGGCTCCACTATTTATTTTTTGTTGTGGCTTCCCTTTAGTCCTTGCCAATTTATTTCCCGTCCTTTTCCAAACAAAGCTATGGTTGTCAAATCCTAACGTTAAAGAATTTTAATAGCTAGATCCAGTTACGGAGCTAATTTTTAATTTAACATTGTTCTTACAACTTTGACTAAACAGAAAAACTCTGCAAATGGGCTAAAGAGACGTGACCCACTAGCCAACACTGTGAAAATACCCTCCTGACTTCAAGGCCCCTGGACTCCATGCTTTTGCTACCTTCGCCCATAACCATTTTCTGAAATACTGCTTTTAAGAAGTTCTCACAATGAGATCACTGGACCGACAAACAGCTTTGTCTGATCCGGTAATAACATTTCCAGGGGCAGCACTACAGTTTGTCCTGGTTAGTTTTTGCCAGAAATTTTTATTGGTTTTCTTAAAGTAACTGCAACATTAACACAAAAGGAGCATTTTTCAAGAGAACACACGGGAGTGGGGAAGACACAAGAGTGGGGGAGCAAGGAAGCATAAGCTCTTCCTCTTCATTTAATGTCATGCCTACAGATTCGCAAATCCTGCAGATCCGCATGGTAAACAAAAATTTGAATTAACATATCCTATATACGTTTGCTGTATAAACCATGGAATGTAGCTCCCTGACATGTTGTGCTGTTTATGCCCAAGTCTTTCACTTGTTCCAGCAAAGCCTGACTGCAGCTAACTAAAGCATTCCTTTTCAGGAATATTTTTGGACTCGTGCATCTTTTGGTTTGGAGGGTGACAGTGGGATAAGAGGCAGTGGAGAAGAACATTAACTGAGGTGGAAGTGAGTAATGAGAACAAGGAAGTATCTTCAGATCCCTCAAGATCCGTAAGTTTGTCAGAACTTCCAACCTCCTTGTTCTAGGCTCAGCAAGCCTAAACAAGGACTCCAGTTCTCAAGGAGTTAAGGATTGTTGGGAAGCTGCTGCTCTTACTTCATCTCACCACAGTTCCTCTGGGGGAGGAGGTAATGTTCCCAAGGCTGGAGTGGGAAGGGGTATGTGGGAAGGGGTATGTGAGTAAGGTCGTTTACCAAGGACACACTAAGGTTTATAGAGGTCTGAGACAATTTTTATGAGCGTACCATGGCTCTTGGGGATGAAAGCAAAGAACCCTTTGACACCTGCAGAGGGGAAGGAGAAGGGAGACAAAGCTGTGAGAACCCTGATGTGCCTTAGTGGTTTTTAAGGTGACTAATCACATGATGTCCCACACTGAGGATGGCAGCTCCCTTTGTATGGACTTTTAAAGAACCGCGAGAGAGGAAAAGTCCATTTCGCTCTTTACTTTCTCTTTGTTTTCCCCATTCCTCCCCTCACAGAGCTGTCCAACAGTGGAATCGTTCCACAGCATGCTTCCTAAGGTCCACAGCGGGGAAGAAATCATATTCATCTGGATTTTGATCATTAGCAGAGTGTGATTTTGCTCTGAAAGACGTAATGCATATTTATGGTAAACTGAATGGTATTCCTGTCTCTCTGTCCCTAACACTATGTGCATCACATGATCAGGCATGGATGCTTCCCAAGCGAGCAGTTTAAGAATCTCAGGTCCAGATTTTCCAAAATCGCCAATGTTGAGCATTTACTGTCATGTTTCACGTTACCTTTCAACTCTCCAGGCCCTATTTTACAGAATTTCCTGCAAGAATTTCTAACTGTAAATAAACAAAATATGAGTCTCACTTTAGCATTTCTGCAGAGCTTTTCTGCTTGTCAGACCTTATGTTCAGAAAAAGTGACAAACAACGGAAGGATAAAAGCTGCAGCATGGGAAGCTCTGTGGACGACAGCTCTAGGCATTGTGGGCAACATTTTACTGTTCCTAGGAACTGCTAGACAAAGTGTTACAAATTACTTTTTTTTTTGTAAACAGGTGCATTTGTAAGTTGACCTTTAAATTACCCAAAGCTGCATGCTAATTTTCCCCATGCCGCTGTACCTGGTAGGAACTGATGGAAGAAACACATGAGGTTTCCTCCATCAGTGCTCTTTTAAGAATGCTTTGAAGTCCATTCCACTCCTCCCTAAGTATTTGGCAACCTCTGCCTCTTCATGATTAAAACTATTATGGAAAAAACATAGCTCAAAAAGCAGTATGTTCACTCTCAAACAGTGGGGTTTTTTGCAGCCAGAGGAAGCAACAACTGGGGTAATTCAGCATCCATCCTGCTGGAAGACAGAAACTAAGAGAAATCTAACAATATGCAATCTACTTCTTAGATTTGTACTTTCAAAAAATATAATGGTCAAATCACAATGGAAGGGTTATTCTCGTGCTCGTCTATACACAACAATCACCAGTAAAAATATCCATAGGAAAATATCAGATGTTTCAAACAGGTCTAATGTTTGACTTCAGAGAAGAATAGGTGAGTGAGAGTAACACTGCCTTATTGGACTTTAACTCATCTCATATTTGAGGAATATATAAGCCGTCTGCTGGTACTGAAAAAACAGTTCTAAGCTTGCTAAATAAAGCCATTATATTCAAACTTTCATTCTTCTATTTTGGATGCAAAACTAGATGTGTCTTACTAAAAACTTAGTAATACAAAATCAACCTGACAAGAGACTGAGTTTGTTAGGTCATCTTACACAAACTGCTTATACAAACCCCTTACACAAACCCACGAGCTACCGTTTACAGGCCTAATGCATAAGTCACCAGGTCTAATAGTGGTAACCATCCTATATTCCAACATAAGAAATGAAGTCAATAGGAGGCAAAATAAAACTAACCCAGAATGAAAGACCCAACTACCGGAAGAGAAATACTCCTTCAACACCATCGCTCCGAAATGCCTTGTCCAAATGGTTTAATGATATCATTAATGATATTATCACAACCACAGTGAGATATAGGCTGGAGAAGTGGACTATACAGTGGCTGGAAAATTGTCTGAATTGCCAGGCTCAAAAGATCGTGACCTGTGCTGCAATGTCCAGCTGGCAGCTGGTGACCTGTGGCATCTTTCAGGGGACAATACTGAGACCAATGCTGTTTAATGTCTTTATTAACGAGCTGGATGATAGCATGGAGTGCACTCTCCAGAAGTTCACAGTCTACAGCAAACTGGGAGGCACGGTTGATAAGCGAGGTGGCAAGGCTGCGAATCAGGAGGACCTTGACAGTATGCAAAAATGGACTTGCAGCAACTGCAAAAAGTTCAACAAAGTTCAAGAAACTGCAAAATCCTGCAATGGGGACTGAATAATCACAAGAAACAACATAGGCTGGGCACCAACTGGCTAGGGAGCAGCTTTGCAGCAAAGGACCCTGGGGTTGTGATGGGCACTTTGAACACGAGCCAGCAGCGTGCCCTTGCAGCAAAGGAGGTTTACCACATGATGGCCTCTGTTAGCACGAGCTGCCAGTAGCCTAAAGGATACGGTTATTCCACTCTACCTGGCACTTTTTAGCCCACCTAGGGAATCCTGTGTCGAGCTTTGGTCCTCCCAGTTCAAAAGAAACATTGAAAAATTGGAGAGGATCAAGCAGAGGGCCACTAAGATGACTAGAGGGTGGGAGAACTTGACTTCTGAAGAAAGCTTGAAAGAATTGGGTTTGTCCAGCCTAGAGAAGTTTCAGAGGAGATCTAATCATGGTCTTCCAATATCTAGAAGACAGTTACAGGGAAGACAGAGGTACTCCCCTCACCAGGATGCTTGGTGACAGGACAAGAAGTGACACAAAGTTGCTTCATGGGAAATTCTGTCTGGATATAAAAAAAAAAATCTTCACTGGGATAAACAACTGGGGGGTGGCCCAAAGAAGGGGGGGAATTTACCTTACGGGTAACACTCAGAATCCAGCAAGAAGGGCTCTGGGACAACCTAATCAAAGGCCCT
>Ga0181612_162188_pt1 | contig 12038 bp, 5 predicted proteins | sample HoacroProtozoa21_FD_119630 | JGI IMG/M metagenome (GOLD analysis project Ga0181612, IMG submission 119630) | Hoatzin crop microbial communities from Cojedes, Venezuel. Combined Assembly of Gp0051906, Gp0051904, Gp0051908
GTTGTCTCATCCGTTAGTTCTGAAACTATTAGACGCCTATTATCAAATTTTTCAGTGAAGATTTTTTTCCCCTTAAAAATTGTGAAAAAATAAAAAGTAAAACTACTTTTGGTGATCATTTTAAAACTGATTGCATATTCCAGACACCTTAATGGTATTGAAAAGGTCATCTGTTTCAAGGCTCACAGTAAGCAGCTAGAAGGGAAAATGGTCACCAGCAAAATCTTAGTCCTGTATATTGCAGCATAGCCTGGAAATATCCAAAATACCCACCTTTATTCTCTGTCAAAAATATTTTTTTTATGGAGACACACTACTTAATGTTAGATTTCTCTCTGAGTTTGAATCCTAGGCTCTGTCAGTGGGCCATGCTAGAGGCAGCACAGGGTAAAATACAGTATTTTTTCAACTTGCAAAACACTTTTTAACATTTAGAAATTAAAAAGTAATTCAAAAGGAGCTTCTATACCTAATAATGTCCATTGTGAAAAATAATCACCTTTCTGTTGGTTTTTGAAAAAAATTAATTTCAGCTGGAGAGGCTACATAAAGATTCTTTCCTTCCCAGGACTTTCATTTTTCCACAGACTGTGGAAAAGATGGAGATGAATTGCTTAGAATTTTAACAGCCAAAGAAATTTGGGCCCTAAACTAATCTAGAACTAGATTTGCAAATGATGGGAAAATGGGATTTTTAGTTTTAACCAAGCCTATGGAAAGTTGCCAACCCAACAATGGCTGGGGTTTTTTTAAGGTAGTATTTACTTAGGCAATGGAGCAACATCCATCTAGGTAAACAAATAGGTTATCGAGCAAAGCTTTGTCAACACTAACCTCTGCTTGCGCACACCAGTCCTTCTAGAATGGTGGCACTTTCTCAGTACTGTACCACTGTGTCAGGCTGTATCTGTATCCGTAAACTGAAGGGATTTGGTTTTGTTTTTACGTAAAGATCAATTTCCAAATCTTATTGTAGATTAATTCATAATATAGCCTGACAAATAATGGGTATGGTAGAACAAGGGACCTGTTTGGTACATGAGCACAAGTAAAAAGGTGGCAAGCAGACAATCTGTATGTAAGGCTGATTGCTGAAGCAACACAGCTGAAGCAGTGATGCCTTGTTGAAATACTTCCTTAGTAACTGTCAATTCTTTAAGCCAAGTAGATGTTTTCACTATTGTAATTGCAATGTCAGGTAATAGATTTAGAATACAACACACAAAATCAGGTAATAGATTTAGAATACAACACACAAAATCACTTAGAATTTCATTCACCTTTCATTCACGATATGCTAGTGTGGTTATTTTCTGAAGATGACCTTAGACAAAGACTTCTCTGTGATGGATCTCAGCTGCATTATCATTATTTTAACATTATCTAACTGACATCAGGTGTGACTCTTCTGCCATTATCGGTGTGTTATCATTGTCTAGGAGCTGAAAATAGGTGTAGATAGTCTTTGGTAGTCTTTACTGAGAGGATAAAGTATTGTGGAAGTTAAAATTATGTTTTAATTGTTGAGGGAAGGTTGAGGCTAATAGCTCTCATTTTGTCCTGTTATTTACGCAACAAAAGGAAAAATGGCATAACTTGTTTTAACATAGCTTTTTCTAGTAAAAAATTTCTTCTGTGGCAATTGTAAAAGACTAAAAGGTGTAATGTGCATGTTACAGGGTGATTCTATTCTTTATTAACGTTAGTGTACATCAAATATTTAGTTATCATTACTTTTGGAACAAGACAACATTCAGTCATTCTATGTTTTACCTGTGTGTCTCAATGTAATGATTTTTCTTAATTATTACTATTTTTTATTAGTAAGGCTTTCAAAAGTTTGCGTAATGAATGAGGTGGGGTGATTTGTGTTCAATACCCAACTCCAGCTGGTACTTGAATGATACATTTATGCAACACACGCACAAAAATCTTCATAAACTTTCTTGGAGGCTAGGCATTTATGAATAATGTTAAGGGAAAGACATACTTTCTGGTCCTTTCAGCCCATGTTCTCCTGGAATCCTCCTGCTGGAATGTGTGTGTGTGGCTAGGAGTGCCTGGAGAAAGCAACCAGGAGGTGTTGAACAAGTATAAACTCAGAACAGTCTGTTCCCCCTAAATTGTGTTGTATTTTACAGGTTGTCTTTAATTCTATGCCATTTCTGTTCTAGACTGTGGTAATGCCTCCATCAGAGCTTCTTCGTCAGGAAAATTTGTCTATTTTCTGGTTGTCAGCTGGCAAATCAGCGGCCAAAAACACTGAATCTCGTGTATCTGAATATTAACTTATTCCTCTGACAGGAAGATTTAAGTAAAAAATAACCTTATGATTTAATAGACTGTGCTTCAAAAAAAAATTTAACCAAAACAGTAGAAATGTGTTCTGAAAGTTCCAAAGTTTTCTTGACAACAGTAACAACAACAAAAGAATTCGAAGCACACAGCTGACAGCTCTTTCCCAGTCACGTGTGCTGTCAGTCGGGAAGTTGGCCTGAATTGTAATTAGAGGCTTTACTAAGCCGTGCAAAATACAAATCTGGAAAGAGAAAAAAATTTCCAGAATGTTCACAAACCTCTGAAGTTCTTGTGACCATTTCCAAGTGCACAAAATTAGCATACATTTTATAATTTCATTTAATTTGCCTTTTGCACGTGAACATGGCACGATTCTTGGCAAGGGACAAGTATCCAGGAAAGCTGACAGTCTGGGGAAAACCTGCCGAGAAGACGAGTGGCACTACGGCTTGCGAGTCAGCATGCCTGCAGCTTACACAGGGCTGGAAGAAAGGACTTTAAAAGAAACAAGGCAATTGTGACAGAGGTAGATGCACAGTGGCAGACAGATATGCAGATTGGTGGATATGCAATAGTTTTCCAAACACAGCAATGGTGTTAAGTACATTTTAACAACAGTAGGCATCTTACCCAGTCATGCCTGCGCCATGTCAAAAGGCAAACTAGAAGCCCTGTAGCAAGGGATGCAATCCTCAGAAATTACAGAGCAACTGTGGGAGGGAATTTTTAAACAAGCTTTTTAAAACAGTGCAATGTTCACCATTTTGCTACTAATGATGAAGTAAAAACCTTTGTCATAGAGCATTTTAACAGGGTACTTGAAACCAAGATGCGGAGGTATTTTACAGCACACACTGGTGTGTCATCAGTTTCTAAAGAGCTAAAATCATAGCTTCTGCAGAACCGTCAGAGCCAAGCTTGTGGATGTGAACACTGGAAATTCTGCAAGGATTTGAAAAACCATGTGTGGGCGTATGTTTAAAATTAAAGGATTTGTACCTCTGCTTAAAAAGGCAGACCACACATGTGGTGTCTAGAACAAAAGAGGGGTTTGAGAAAACATGAGCACATGTTCAAAGACGGAATTTTCATAGCAGCTGAAATTGTGAGAAGGCAGCAGATACCTGTCTACCTCTTAATAGACTATGATCACAAAGCCATAGAGGGGACCCTAAAGAATCTTGAAAAGTTAATCCCAATAGGGACAGGGTCTACAAAACTGAGATCATCACTGCAAAACCAAAAGGAAGAAACAACTGCTAGTGACTTGGCATGGATAGTCCCAGAAATTTTAACCGTTGGACAGAGCAGTTGGATAGAAGGGGGGTAAAGACGGAAGTCAGATGGGCCCAGACACTGACCAGTAATGCCAGAGCCAGAATGTGTCCACAAAGCACCAGCTTGAGCTTTACTGTACAACTGATAAGATCCTTGTAGCTCTCTAGGAAGTGGGACATGGGACCGGTGGAAATACAGTAGCCTCACAGCTGGAGTGACAAAATCTCCTGGCTTCTGGCTCATACGCTGAACACTTTCATACCTACGCAGGCCACTGGGTATTTAGCATTAGCCGCAGTTAATGCCTTAGAATGCCTCAAACGCACACCAGGCATCACCAGCACATTCTTAACAAACAGCAAGCCATAGGTAGCTTATAGGCTTCTGCTGCTGAGGATTTCCTTTAACAAAAGCTGCCTTTGCTACTTGTCAGCTTAATTTTCATGTCCACGTTGTCCAACAAAATCACGTCTTGAAAGAACGGACTGCTGTGGAGGGGTCCCAATAGTTCAGTCCTCCTGTTGTGGGCTGTCAGAGCTGAGCATTGTCCGAAGCCCACATTACCCACACCACCCGGCATGATGGCTTCCTGCTGCCTGACTGAGTCTTTGTAGAACAGCCCCATGGATAAGTGCACAGGCAGCATGTCATGGTGGTAGCTGACAAGCAGCTCAGTCAAGGTGCAGTGGGGGTAACAGTTCTTGCTCTGGCGCATCAGGTAATTCCTCCAGCATATTATCCGTCTGGCTGAAAACGGGGCCAGTTCTGTTCAATACATTTATCAACAATTTGGACGCAGAAGTTGAATGCATCACTAGCAGGTCTGCCTATGATAAAGTGGGAGATGCTCTAGAGGGACAAGATGACTTGCAGAGGGATCTAGATAGATTGGAGCATTGAGTAATCATCAATGGCATGAAACTGTACAAGAACAAAAGCCAGATTCTGTACCTGGGATGGAGTAAAGAGGGGCACAAGCCCAAACTGGGAGAGAAGTGTCTTTCCTGAGGTAACAGCAGGAAGTGGAATGGTGTGAAGACGAGTGAGTTACTGCCTTTTTTCATCCATACAGACCCTTTTGTTGAACATCTGAAAGATACTTGACAGACATTTAACTCACTGAGCCTCAGCAGGCCCCTGAATTTCAGGGACAGTCTGTCTTGAACATTGTGGAACTTCTGGTGCCTTCCGCAGCTTCCTTTTTTTGGTTTCTTTTTGCTTTTCCTTTGTTTTCCCTTTTCTCCCCTTCCTCCTCCTTCATCCCCCCCCTTTTCTCCCTTTCCCCCTCTTTCCCCTCCCCCTTCCTTTGCCCCTTTCATTTTTCCTTTTGCCTTAAATTAAGGTGTAGGCTATGAATGACTCTGGGTAATGTTCCCACTCTAGCCATATTTGCAGCTGATGGACCCTTAATGAAACAGGGCAATGACCACAAGCTTCATTGATGCAGAAAGAAACTGGAAACTAAAATTTCCTTTCTATTTAATGAGGCTTTTTATATCATGAGAATACAATGTTGGGCTCTCAATCCACATTTAGTTATTTGAAAACACTTGTCCAATTTAACAACAGCAACAAAAAAAGATAAATGCCAGAGTAGTTTCCACTGAAATTAGTAGAGCTAACGCATACGTTTGAAGTTCAGACTTCCTAGGAAGGCACAAGAGGAGATTTTTGAACCTAATTTGTTACGAAAAGCCATGGACATTCTAGAGATTTTACACATTAAAAAATCACTCAGTGGGGAATACCAAATATAAAACCTTTTTTCCTTTATAAAAATTTCAGATATTATTTTAAAGAGTATATCTGTGATATATTTTTAATTTGAACTAGTGTTCAGCAACTCTCCTAGAATATATGTTTAGAATTTTCTAACAACTCACAATCTGTTGAGTAGGCAGTCTGAAAACAGAACAGCTCTGTATGCATAGTGAGGTAGTAAACTTAATTCTCAGTTTGCCACTTTGCCTAGGAATTAAATATTAGCAGTTTACAGTGAACAGGGATGTTAAAACATGAGTAATGTTGCTTTTGCTATGTTCTGATTGCTCACTTTATGAATAGAAAGGAATCTCCATTGTAATATTCATTCCAATGCTTCTTATGTTTTATTTGTCTTTTCATTCGTTGGATTGATTGACTGTTCTTGTTGAATATACAGTTATGTATGACTCTTTAAGGGGTGTGGTTTGGTGTTCTTGGTAATATTTTCTTAACGAAATGTGTAGTGAGTTATTTTAAAAAGCATATTTTATTCCTAAACACAAAAATGACTTGGGAAGAATTTAGTGAAAGGTATTAACACTTAAAGAATACATTTTATTTAATTGACTATTATTTTCTTATAAAGAGTTGGCACTAAATATATTTAACTCGATTTTGAACAGTGTTTCATCAACAGGATATTAGAAGCAGATTTGACCTTCTGACCAACTTCGTAAACAGATGGTCTTAGCCAGGAGTATCAGCATGTGTCTAAATGATATCATGTGGTTTGCAACACCCCTGGGAAGCAAAGCATTACATGGCCATGTTGCAGCTAGGTAACACTATAGCCCCTAAGTCTGAACCAGCGACACAAAGATTCCACAGCACATTCGGTCTATTCATCAGTGAGCCCCCATGCATCTGCTGTAAGAATAGTGGAAGGCCTGCAACTGCTCCCTCCAAAGAAGCCTGCAGCTTTAATTTTTAGCACTCCACTGTACTAGAATGCAGATGGGTTTTTCAAAACAGATGATTTAGGTTACAGACTTAGAGCTTTATGAAAGGTAGAACATGAAGTGTGGAGCATCCCATAGCAGTGAATTCTGTTTCTTCAGCCTTCACATGTTATACATATGTGGCATTTACAATGAAATACAAGAATAACAGTTTGCAACATCTGAAATTATATTGTATAAAAATAAGTGTTTAAAAGCTTTTAAACTAAATGTATTGTGCATCCAAATGTGTCAGTATAACTGCATTGACTTTAGTTATTTCAGAATTCAATACGATCAAAATCTCTCCACCCTTACCTACCTTCTCTCATCATCAGATGTGAGACTGGTATTTGGCAAGGTGCTGTTAAAGGCACAGATCAGAGCTGCACTTTGGAAAATATGGATATTGCTTTCCATCTACAAGTTGCATTTCATATTTTCTGTGAAAATTTTTTTACTACTTGAATCTAGATAACATTAACTGGTAACTGTAAACAAAACTTGTGTAAATCATACTTTTCCAAGTAGTTTTTATAGTGATTCTTCATATTATCATGGGCTTTGGTAACACAGTTGGGGTTTTAGTGGTTTGCAGGCAACTGCTCAGTTAAAACATACCAGGCATTCTGGAAAGCAATTTCCAATACCTGGTTTCACACATTCACCCTGTAAGTGATGCGTCTTGATCTTCTTTCTTTTCCAACATATTAAACAGTGGCCTTATTTCCAGAAAGATATTTGATGTTGAACACATATAATCTCTTAAATAACTGTTTTAAAATATGGACCTCCTTTCCCTCTTGTGTGTTCTCTTTAAGAACTGATCCTGGGCATGACATGACCTGTGCCTCAAAGACTACTTAACAAAAGTAGCCGGTGATCCAAAAGAAAATGAACAGGTACAACTGGCATGATTGTTTTTCTTCGTGATACCAGGTAGCTAATAATATGTGATGCATATTTGAAATGGCATACGTTAAATTAATTAGCTAGTGCAGATATGGGTACCTGCTCTAAGGCCATTGTCAGCTTTGTGTTGTCCGCTGTTAAAGGATGTTAACAGATGTTGACACAAATCTGGCTCTGGTCTTCCCTTCTAAGCCTGTCCCACCTTATTGATCTTCTTTGGCATTTTATTCTGGCTTTTGAAGTTTGAAACTTTTTAGCAGCTGTCTTGAAATCCCCTCTATTCCTATAAGAACAATTCTGACATCTTCAGCTGAAAAAAAAAGCTACAAAAACTTTTGTAGTTTTTTTGTTAAACTTATTCCTGAGAAAATATGATAGAGTTTTTTAAACTCAGATTCTCGGAAGTTTGTAAAGAAATTGTTGTCATCCATCTTTCTTAGCACTGTACTGCATTTATGAAGACAGCTTCATAAAATCAGGTATTCAGTTAAAAGACTGGGGCCATCTTCAGTTTCATTTGTTTTCCAGAATGTAGCGTAGTGTGCAGTTTTGTTTTGCAAATCTTTTCTGATCAGTGAGACTGACGCTGGACTAAATGAGCAGAAGCTGGCAGAGGAAGTTTGTCTGGACGTCTTGCATTAGAAAGTCTGTGAGACCCTTTAATTTCTGCTCTGAATCGCAAGTGGAATGATTTTTTTTTTCCCACCTACAAACTCAGAAGGAAGATAGTTTTACTCCTTATCAAAGAAACTATATATTATTCCATTCTAACTGACCTGTGGTTATACATAATCATATTCTATCTAAATGCCTTTCTTTACAGATCTTGTTTCTCCATTCTAGCTTCTTGTATGAGTGCTGTTTACTGCTTAATTCCTTTTTTTAATCCCATATTCTTTAACACATATATGAGCTTGTTAAACACAGCACTATACAGAAACGTGACTTTCATGTTTTCATTGGAGGTTTTTTTGACCATCTACGCAGCGGACCCTGTCATGATCCACTGTATAGAAGTAAATGTCACAGTCTAGAAGAAAATAAGAGATTAAATAATTGATTTGCAGGCTATGGAATCAACCAGATTGATAAAGCACGTGTGTGTTTGAAGTGTAACTGCAGAGGGGATCACAAATTTGGTTTCCCCTGCATATTTCTTCCATTACTGTTGTGGATGTTGTGGAGTCAAGGCTGTTTGTCCAGGTCATAGTGAAATTTTGTGCTGAATCTGACCACTAATTACAGACTTGAGAATTATTCTTGGAGTTCTCTGATTTATTTTTTTGATATCTGATTATAAAATAATATTTGAGAATGAACACAGTGCAATTTAAAATTAATAGCCTGGTGGATTTACAGTGATGTGACATGACTCGATGTTTTGCTCATGAATATAGGAACATTCTCTACAGCTTTAAAAGAAGCAATCACAGCTTAAAAACTCCTGTAGTATTTAATAATAAATTAAGCTGTTAATAAAACAATAAAACAAGGAATTAGTAAAAAACTATACCTTACAGAAATTATTGAAACTAAGGATAAGTTGTTCTAAAAATTGCAAAAATTCTAATACAGAATTTCATGACATCATAAGTCATTTTTATGAATTAGTTCGGAGTCAAGCCATATGAAATAGGAAATTGTACCAAAGACTTCTATGTTCCCCAGTTTACCCATACAAGGGGGAATTTATATTTTTCTCTTAGGAAAAAAGAATGAAGAGTAATAGATCAAGTTTCATATATCGACCTGATTTCTGCTTCTACCAACACTTGTATAGTTTAGGAGTGATCTAATAGAAACTAAAAAGTTACTTTTAATATTAACGTTGAAGGATGTGTTTGGAATCAGGTGAATAACTGCTGATATTTGTTCTATCCATGTAAATAACAAAATGCTGTGATTTGAACATCTCTTTTTTCCTAATTGAGAAGGTAACTGTAAGTACAGTGGCAGAAGTGTTTCCAAGCTTTTACAAGAGTCAGAAAGTGTGAAGAACTGATATACCAGAGTTCAATTTCTGGAGGCACGAGAGCCTAGGGGAAGCCAAGAGTCTCCACTTGGAAGATGAGAACAGTCCAGTCTAATGTGCAAGGCAGCAATAACAACTGTGTGCTTTATGAACAGCGCCACTAGCAGTGCTTCAAACCTTTTGGAGTTCAGCTTTCTCAGAACAGAAAACAAGGCTCCTTGGGGCCAGTGAATTGGCTACATTATTTAAAGATAGGTCCCCTTGAGTAAAAGTAAGGCTGAACAAGATCTTTCCATGCTTGCCTTAAAATGAATTTAATAGGAAAAAGCACCTTTGCATGCCTTAATCAAAGTATGCCAAACCATCTGTCATTTCAAAAGAGTAGCTTAATTTGCAAAATGGATTTTTTTTTCATTTGTTACATTTTGTATCTCAGTGAAAGAGTCATACATGGCTCTCTGTATTTTCAGTTGTGTGACTGACAGGTTTTATCAAAACAGCTTCTTCCTTGCCTATGTCTGGATAAGCCATTATATCATTTGTTTAAGCACTACTTTTAGAACTCTGGCTTTAGTTTATTGGAAATATGTAGCATACGATACTGGTGCAAATCTAGCTCAAAAAAGTTGTAGGTACACTGTGTAGCTGCCAGTTAGAAACAAGCAGGCTTCCTCTGCTCAGAGGATTGGTTTGTGTTTTGCATGTTACTTCATGTGAAGACTAGCTCTAAGGTACGCTGGCCAGGAGGTATAGTTCTTCCTGTAATCTCTTGCTCTGATGTCAATGAGATGGAGAAAACAATTCACTGAAGCCCTTCAAAGGAAGAGCTACTTCCCCACTTGCTGTTTCTCAGGAAAGAGAAGAACACGATAAAGTTTCTGTTGGTCAGTGAAATAGAAAATGAATTGTTCTCACAGTGCTAATTATGATTTATACATTTATTTTTGTATTGGATGCTTGGGTAGCTCAGACGATAGGTGAGAGGATGGTCTTTTCACAATGGATGATGTCTTCTTGTCTGGTATGTTATTGACAGTGTTTTAGTGGAAGCAGATACAAAACTACTGCTAAACAGCTTAAATGATTTCTAGATCCCAAAGAGCATTATAAATACTAAAGGACAAGGTAATGGTTAACATTTGGTGCTATAACTGATATCAGCTATTTTCTTACTTAGAATGGAACTCAGTTTATATCAGCAACTGCTCAGGAGGGATTCATTTGTTTGTATTCGCTTACATGATGTAGACCTCTGCATTTGTGCTAACCATATTAGACCATATTACCTCCTAAAGGAGGCAGATAGGAGAGAATTGACATTTAACTATTTTAGATGTCTTAGTTTGCGAGAAAAGGACCTGCATGCTTGATATACTGCTCTCTACTGAGTATACAGGTAACACAGAGGAGTTACAAAAGGAATATGGAAGAAAATTAGCTCAGCTATCTGCACTTTATTAGCCGGAAAAAGAAGGAGAAAAAGAACTTTTGGTAGTACTTTTGCAGCAAGCCCACTGATTTTAGCATTGCTGCAATACTGTTATTTTAGTCACACCTGCCATTTACCTCATTAAAAAATGATTTTCCATTTTTTAAAGGCAGTTTTTCTAGGGGTTCTGTTTGATGCTGACTACAGACCTATGCATCATGTTCCCAGGGAGTTAGAAAGGCTCAAGAAATAAAGAGCAAAGGTACTGAAAAGCTTTCTCGAACCATGTGTTAAAAGCAAAATTAAAACTCTCCAATATGAGTAAATGTTACTTTCTATTCTTTATGTAGCATAAATACTACTATCACTAAAGTTTGCTTTTAATCTTCTCTGTGTCTTATTGGAAAAAGTCACGATTTGTGACATTTTTTTCACCCGTATATCTAATCTTATTCCTGGTGAGAGATCAGCAGACAAAAGCTTAAGTGTATGGAGAACGAACTTTTTTCCAAGTTAAAATGAAGTACCCAGTTGAGACTATGGTTTTGAAAATGTATGGATGTGTATGCAGTTGTAAATACCATATAAGCCATTTGTAAATCTACCATGTTTAGTGACACAGTTTCTTGAATTTCCCATAAAGCACTAATGTTAGGCAAACAAATTGTATTATTTTAGCCACAAGCTACTTTGGACCAAAATAGGTTTACTGGAGGCAACAGAAGGAGAGAACAATTGGGAAATGTTTAAAGAGCTAGGAGCAGCAATGTTAAATCTGTGTCAACATGATTTGAAGAAAGTTTTGTGTGCTTGATCTCTTGCTTCTCTTTTCCCCAAATCTATTGGTTTGTTAAATAAAAAATAATTAGCTCTCACAAGACACCTTGCCTCACTTATCTCTGTAGACCACCATTACTACAACAATGCTATTAATTCAGCATTTGAAGATTAAAAACATTGCAACATAAGAAAAAGGAAAATGTTCATTTCTCACTGTGCTTTCAGTATATTTTCTACAGCAAGGGTTCCACTCTAAGGTAATGCTTAGGAAACAGATGGAAATCAATGGGAATCTTCACCATGCTTCACTGGCCTTTTGGAAGAAATATGGGGAAGTTAATTACTGGCACTTTTTTGCTGGCCTCTGTTATAATTTGCTAAAACCTAGCACATTCTGTCTCTTTTCTTCTGTACAAATGGTAAGAATGTAACAAAAAGTTTAAAGAAGTGCCAGAGAATCGCAGAATGGTCAGGGTTGGAAGGGACCTCTGTGGGTCATCTGATCCAATCCCACTGCTAAAGCAGGGTCAACTAGAGCAGGCTGCACAGGACCGCGTCCAGGCAGAGTTTGAATATCTCCAGAGAAGGAGAATCCACAGCCTCCCTGGGCAGCCTGTTCCAGGGCTCCATCACCCTCAGAGTGAAGAAGTTCTTTGTCATGTGCAGA
>Ga0181612_173132_pt1 | contig 12038 bp, 3 predicted proteins | sample HoacroProtozoa21_FD_119630 | JGI IMG/M metagenome (GOLD analysis project Ga0181612, IMG submission 119630) | Hoatzin crop microbial communities from Cojedes, Venezuel. Combined Assembly of Gp0051906, Gp0051904, Gp0051908
CTGATCAAAAAATTATTTCTGACAAAGATTTCCTACTCCAAATTAGATGAGCTCAAGGAGACGGAGCATTTTCACGCAGAAAGTGAAACGTTGATGCTGGAAGTTAATGAATCTGGTAGCAGAGAGAACATTATTGAGACTGGATAATATGATCTAACAGCTTTCCCTCTTCTTATCCTCCCTGTAAAGAATGTATGGAAGTCAGTTATGTGGCATGATTCTAACATCTGTCCTACCCCATAATGGTAATTTGTATAAGTAATGGAAACAGGTTAAATACTTCCATTCTAATGTTGCCAGCAGGGATGAAAATGAACATTTCAATGAAATAATCTCGACAGAGCAGGGAGAGGAGGGGTGGATGGACTGATTCATCTCTAGCTCTCTTTGGTGATCCGAACACTAATGAGAATGCTTGAATGTATAGTTTATCAGATAGAAGGGGAAGAGCAAGTAAATTTCTCAGATTAGAATCACTGTGAAAATATACCCGCATGCAAGCTGCTTCATTCTCCAGTTGCCAGCGTTGGCTAATAATTTGCAGCATTCATTTTAAGGGGATAGGGAGGAGAAGAGAAGGAGGTGAGGAATCTTTTTGTTGGTTTTTAATGGGTTGCCTTTAAGGGTTATCATTCAACCTGCTAGAAGCAAGGAGTTGTTCTTGTTACAGTACCTTATCTACTTTTCAGACCCATTGCATTAGAATTAGAGGGTAGGAAGTTCTAGTATTTTGCCCCCCATTTTGCTGCAATTAGACATGAAAGACACAAACCACTGTAGTAAGGTTATTTGGTTGTCTGATAGTCTGTGCTGCTTCTCAGCCATTGTCATAACTAAGCCATATTTTTCCACTGTAGTGACATTGTAATACAGACACACACACAGATTTGTAGCATCTGTGCCAGAATTTTGTATGAACATTTGTATATACTAATATAGAAAATTTGCAAATCTTCCAGCAGGCATGTTAACCTCTCACTATGTGAGATTTTGGATTCTTTTGTAAAACTCGTGTGACTCTGTATTCTGGAAACTTATCTGTAGATGGGTTTTTTTCCTCTCCCTCTCGTTTTTGTGTAATGAAGGAGATGTGTGGCTATAGATTGTAGTTTCTATCTGTACTTTTTTGCTCAAGATGTGAAACATATTCTTGTGTGCAGTGGAAATCACCCCCAGCCCAGAATGCAGTTTGTGCAAGGTGACAGTGCAGGCTGTGAAAACTTCTGCAGCTGCTGTCTCCTGTTGGCTGGGTAAATATTAGAAGCTGTGGAAATACATCTGTTGAAGAATGGTGAACATTCACATCATGCCACTACTGTTTAGTCTCAGAGTAGGCCCTGGTTTAGTGAAGAATTTTAGAGTTAAACTCATCCCTATTTGTAGAAACTATGAAATATGTATTTCAGTGAAAATTATGTCAGCTTTCAGTTGCTTTACTGAATTGTGGCCTTCAGTACTTAAGTGTTACTTCTGAATAAATTTATTTGTTTGGAGGATTTAAAATCAGATTTTGAAGCGTTTACTACATTCAATTTTGTAGACTGTTAAAAACAAATACAATCGTTATTTTTTGTTCTTTTCAAAATAATGTATTCAATGCTGAATCCCTTTTTGAATGGAAAAGAATACCTCTGCAGAGACAGATGCCTTCAAAAGCACCGCTCTGAGGTTATGGAAAGGTTTTATGTGAGAATATTTATATTTTTAACCACATTCTTACATTTTGGATCTCTGTCTGCTTCCTCAAACAATGGATGTGTATTTGTAGTGTAAATATTCTCACTGAAGCAAACACAATGTGCCGTGCTACTCACATGTACAATATATAGCATCTCATGTCCACTTGGATTAGAATGCACAGCTTTTAACACTGCTCAAAGATGACAGTGTATCTATGGGGAAGCATTGGCATCCAGAAGGCACATTTTCTGGGCAAAAAAATATTAGTCTTATTAGACTTAATAAGAAGAAAAGAAATACAAACTGTTCCCCCTAATTTTTAGTTGTCTGGAATTTGAAGCTTTTTCCCCTGTTTCTGCTATGCGTTTGCCTGAGTCTGTGCATGCACAAATGAGAAGGAAAAGAAAAGCTGACATTATGTTCTGTATTTCCTTCCACTTTGGATATAGTTTTTTGTTGAGGGGGATCACTGCTTATATCTGCTCTTGGTATTTGTGTGTGGTTTCAGGACACAAGTAGACCAGAGTCTTTGCATATGCAGAAATATCTGGAGAAGATTCCTGAGAGTTTCTCAGTCGCAGAAAGATCCTGTCTGAAATCTGTCTGTCTATTGAGATACCTGTTACAATTTAGGGAGAGAAACTAAACATCTCATGTTTTTATTTCGTGTAGAATAAGATTAGTTGTCTCTGCAAGTATTTATAATATGAACATTTTTGCTGTGTTTAAAATTCTGAAGCTTATTTGTCAAATTTCTATGAGAATTTGGTAAAACATACATGTTTTTAGAAATTAACATTCTTCATTTTATATGCTTCTGAATTATCTTTAACAGAAATCTTTTCAGTTAGAGAATTGCACTGACCTTGCAAAATACCATATGTCGAGCGTGCTGCTATTAATCTTACAAACATTAGTGGTCTTGAATGAAAAGGTATTGTATGTATCCTATGGTAACTAAAGGAGGTAAATAAAATCTTTTTGATTGAAGTGATAGAAATTAAACATTTCAGATAAATTACTGTCTTTTTGTTTAAGAAGCAGTATGTCTGTGTGCTATTTCAGATAACTGTACAGGCATATGGGTGTGCACATCATGTAAATGAGGTTTTTTTTTTTCAGAATCTGGCTTAAATTCTGAAATCATAGAAAATCAGAGTCCTGGCCAATCATACATCTTGACTCTTATATTGCAGTATATATTAGTAAGGGAGTGAACTCAATCATGTAGTAGTCTCAGCAGAACCTGAGACTGAGAAAGTAAGTAAAAGATGGATATTTCACCCTAACACTCAGTTTCTTTGCTTTGACAGTTTAACACTGACCTTTCATGTAGTTTTAACGTTTCATGTATGGTTTAGTCCTTTTATTTTTATGGTAAAGTGCAAAAGTACCGGAATAGAGAAAACACACCGTCATAAATAAATAAAGGAAAATAAAAGATATGGTAGTGGCTTAACTAGAGTTTCTGCTTAAGCAGATATTTAGATGGTTATATATAGCAATTATAAAAATATATATTTATGCATTTTAGAATTAATTAAAGAGTTGTAAGCAGATAATACAGTTGGATTCTTACAAAATGCTGTATTAACTATAGCAACATTCAGCATCATACAAGTTTCTTACATCTATTTATTAAAAATATTGGGACGTGAAAATTAGAGAAAATTTGCATAGTTCCACTGAGGTTAGTAAGAAGATAGCTGTTCATAAAAGCTCAGAATGCAGGCCCCCTCAGTTTTCAACTTCTGCTTGATGACTGTCTGCTGATCATTACTAAGTTTTGTTGGGTTTTTTTTTTTAATAAAAATACCAGATGGTAACTGTCCATTTTTATGCATTGCAGGCCTCAGAGTATTTTTTTATTATTATTTAAAAGTAATTTCAGAATCAGAAACCATATTCTTCTAAAACTGTTCTTTACTTTTCTTCAACTTAAAAATGTATTGGCTTTTGCTGTTAGAAATTACTGAAAACAGGTGTATATAATGAGAGAGCTAGGAGATCTTAGATTGTAGCTGTGGGAGTGCGTTCTACGTGCGTACCAAGAGTTCAGAACTGCATTGGTACTACTGTGCTCAAATCCCTGCAGAGCGTTTCAACAGCAGCATTACTGCAGCACCGGGAAGCTGACCGACTTCTTAGTTCTTTTACTATTTCTGTATTTTATTCGTCATTTTATGGACTAAATGCACTTTTAAGATTTTTTTTTTTTTTTTTTCTGGTTTTATGATGCTTTTCTGGCATCTTCCTGGCCTTTGGCTCCAGGTTGATTTCGGCAGTGACTTCTGTTGTGCTTGGTACTCACCAGTCCTTTCAAACATATTACAAAACACCAGAGGCTGATGCATCTGTAAGGAACTGGGCCCCACTTAACACTTTTTTAAAAACCGAAAGATCACGTTCTGTTCCAGAAAAAAATTCACACTGAGAGGGCAGATGAAAGATGCAGTGGGCATCTTAAGGTTCAGCACTACCCCAGTACTAGACAAACTACTTTTCTACTTTATCTTAAAAGATCAGACTGAAGTAGTTGGGGGCTACATTAAGACTGAATTGCAAAGGTGAATACAGTATACAGTACTGGCCAAAAAATACTCTTATTAAAAAAAAAAAAATTACGAAGAGTGTTTATATTACAATGAGAAAAGATTATTTTTCAGAAACGAAGTTTCAGAATATGTAAACAATTGTGTACAAAAAGAAGCTCAACTTGTACTTATGCTCCCCCCAATTCAAGAAGACTTCAGCTTTGTTAATGTGGTAGTGTGTATTTTCTTCATATCACATAGGACCAGAAGTGCCTCTTTTTCTGCCTTTCTTTCAGTATTGTACCATGGAAGGACATAGACCACATTTCAGCATCACTTGCTGCACGGTTCACCTGACAAGGAGTCATTTTTTTTTAATTGGTCACTGAAAATTGTTCACAACCCTTGTTTTCTACCTTGACATGCTTGTAAATGATCTACATTCCATTATCACTGTAATTTTTTTTTTTAAGGTTGTTTTACGAAATTGGAGGGAAATGTGTACAAGTATGTTTTCTGCTTTGCAGTGAAAGTTTATGTTTATCACTTAGGTACATGTAAGCCACTTCTGTGAATTGGGCCCTTGGAGTAAATGTGTTTTGATGTAACGGCCATCTGCTCATGAGTATCACATTTGCTAGTTTAAAAAATAGTTTGATACAGATAAACACATAGTTTGGTAAGATTATATGGTTTCACCAGGTGGCAATACAATAGCAAAGTTTTATATTTACCTTAAGCCAGTCATCAGGCTGGGTGGAGTTCTCAAGTTTTTTGTTTGTGGCTTTTAAAAATTATTCTCTAACATTTGCTGTTAGTTGCTGACTGCTGTTTCCAAATGGCAAATGCAGGCCCTACATCAGATCGTGACATGAGGCAAAGTATATCCTAGCCATTTCAGAAAACGATCATAGTCTTGCTTCTCTTTTCACCTTGTAAAATGAAAGCTGTTCTGCTCTTAAATGGACCCAGTACAGCTAGCCGCCAGGAGACCCTGGAACAGCTAACCTGACACACTTCCCCTGTATAGCTCCGCTAGGGTCAGGTGTCAGTGATGCAGAAATGGCCCTTGAAGACAGCTGTAGCTAAAGCCAGTTTGCCAGAAAAGGCTGCCTGGACGAGATGGAGTTGGCCAAGCCAGTGGTTCTGAGTGCCTAGGTCTGAGGGGCGCAGGTCAGCTGCAACGTGTTGCGCATGCGCAGTTCAGTGAACACAGCTCAGTGCCAGGCTGTTTTTCAAATTGATAAAAACTGGTTTAGTAGGCTCTTTGTTTGATTTTGGTTTTGATATTACGGTACCTACTGTGGTCCTGGCACATATTTTACTGCTGAAGTCAAAGTTTATTCTTGGATAGCACTGATATCAAACTGTGCCCAGGACAGAGTATGTGGATTTATAGGTGGAGTGTGTGAGTGATGGTGAGTTTGGTTTCTGGATGTATCTTCAAAATTTTGTCTTTATGGTTACTGCTTCTGATACAGAAGACAGCAACAATGTAAAATGTGCATGTTTGATAACTTTGTCTTGTTTTACCTCCCTCTCTCCCCTCCTGTATTTTAGCATATGTTCCTGAGGAGGAATTGAAAGCAGCAGAAATAGATGAAGACAGCGTGGAAGATGATGGGCTGTCTCTGGACATCCAGGAGAATGAGTATTTGTGCAATGAAGAAGCGGAGATCAAAGAGGCTCAAAGCTACCAGAACTCCCCAGTCAGCACTGCAACTAATCAGGATGCAGGCTATGGTTCGCCGTTTAGTGAAAACAGCGATCAGCTGGCCCATTTCAAAAGCACTTCCTCTAAAGAAGAGAAAGAGGATCCTCAGTGCACAGACAATGTTTCCTATCCACAGGACAGCTTGGCACAAATAAAAGCTGTGTATGCAAATTTGCTTTCAGAGACTTGCTGGTCCAGTTTAGCTTTGGACTTAAAGAAATCCAACCCAACCACCAGCAACAACGGAATCAGCCAGAGTGAAAACACCACCACTACCGACACCAATGCCAATTCTCAGAGTACTAGTACTACCAGTACCAACACTAGTACCAGTACAACTACCAGTACTACTAGTAACAGTAATAGTAACAGTGGTGGCTCAGGTTATGACTGGCACCAGGCTGCATTAGCTAAAACTTTGCAGCAGACCTCATCGTACGGACTGCTCCCAGAGCCTAGTCTTTTCAGCACAGTACAGCTGTACCGGCAAAACAATAAACTTTATGGGTCTGTGTTCACCGGTGCTAGCAAGTTCCGATGCAAAGACTGCAGTGCAGCCTATGACACACTGGTGGAGCTAACAGTGCACATGAACGAAACTGGACATTACCGTGATGACAACAGAGATAAAGAAGCTGATAAGACCAAACGGTGGTCAAAGCCTAGAAAACGATCACTTATGGAGATGGAAGGCAAAGAGGATGCCCAAAAAGTGCTGAAGTGCATGTACTGTGGGCATTCGTTTGAGTCTTTGCAAGACCTCAGTGTCCATATGATAAAAACAAAGCATTACCAGAAAGTGCCTCTGAAGGAGCCAGTACCAGCCATCACTAAATTGGTCCCTTCTACCAAAAAGCGAGCACTTCAGGACTTAGCTTCACCATGTTCACCTGAGCCAACGGGGATCACTGCAGAAGCTTCGCTGAGTGAGTCTGCAAAGGATCAGAAAACTGCCAACCCCTATGTGACTCCAAACAACCGCTATGGCTATCAAAATGGTGCTAGCTACACTTGGCAGTTTGAGGCGCGCAAAGCCCAAATACTGAAATGCATGGAATGTGGCAGTTCCCACGACACTTTGCAGCAGCTCACTGCTCACATGATGGTCACTGGTCATTTCTTGAAGGTGACCAATTCTGCTTCCAAAAAAGGCAAACAGCTAGTATTGGACCCTGTGGTGGAGGAGAAGATACAGTCTATACCTCTTCCACCCACCACCCACACAAGACTACAAGCCTCCAACGTTAAAAAGCAGCCTGATTCCCCAGCGGGCTCCACAAACTCGGAGGAAAAGAAAGACCTAGAGAAGGAGAAGGTGGTGGTCAGTGAAACAGAGAAAAAGATTAAAGAAGAGAATGAGGACTCCACAGAGAAATTTGAGCCAACAACTTTGTATCAGTACCTCAGAGAGGAGGACCTAGATGATAGTCCTAAAGGTGGAATAGACATATTGAAATCCCTGGAGAACACGGTGACAACAGCCATCAGCAAAGCTCAGAATGGAGCCCCTTCCTGGGGAGGATATCCCAGTATTCATGCAGCTTACCAGCTCCCGGGAACAGTCAAACCCCTTCAGCCCGCGGTGCAGAGCGTTCAGATGCAGCCGTCTTACGCCAGCAGTGTAAAGTCTCTGTCCTCCGAACACAATGCGCTCATCCATTCCCCAGGCAATCTCACACCCCCACCTCACAAGAGCAATGTGTCTGCTATGGAAGAACTGGTGGAGAAAGTTACAGGTAAAATCAGCGTGAAGAAGGAAGAAAAGCCTTTGGAGAAAGAGAAGAGTTCTCCAGTCAAACCCATGTCACCTGCTGCTAAAGAAAACAAGGACTTCCCAAAAGCAGAAGAAATAAATAACAAACAGCAGCAGAAGAAGAGCTCTGAGACAGAAGTTCAGAAGGTCAAAAAGGATAGTCCAGCAGAAGCACATACGCCAAATGGTACAGAGCCGCTTAAGACAAAGGTTGCAAATGGCTGTAACAACTTAGGAATCATCACAGATCATTCACCTGAGCCATCCTTCATTAATCCACTGAGCGCTTTACAGTCCATTATGAATACGCACTTAGGCAAAATATCTAAGCCGGTAAGCCCCTCTCTGGACCCTTTAGCTATGCTGTACAAAATTAGCAACAGCATGCTGGACAAACCCATTTACCCAACCACTCCGGTCAAGCAGGCTGATGCTATCGACCGGTATTACTATGAGAACAGTGATCAACCTATTGATTTAACGAAGTCCAAAAACAAACCTCTTGTTTCCAGCGTGGCTGACTCTGCCTCGTCCCCACTAAGGGAGAGTGCCCTGCTGGATATCTCCGATATGGTGAAGAACCTCACAGGGCGTTTGACACCCAAGTCTTCGACTCCGTCTACCGTGTCAGAGAAGTCTGATGCTGACGGGAGCAGTTTTGAGGAAGCCCTGGATGAACTCTCACCAGTACACAAGAGGAAGGGCAGACAGTCCAACTGGAACCCTCAGCATCTTCTAATCCTTCAAGCCCAGTTTGCTTCCAGCTTGAGGGAGACTCCAGAAGGCAAATACATTATGTCGGACTTAGGTCCGCAGGAGCGGGTACACATCTCTAAGTTTACTGGTCTTTCCATGACCACAATTAGCCACTGGCTGGCCAATGTGAAATATCAGTTAAGGAGGACAGGTGGAACTAAGTTTTTAAAGAACTTGGACACAGGACATCCTGTTTTCTTTTGCAATGATTGTGCCTCTCAGTTCAGGACTGCTTCTACATACATAAGTCACTTAGAGACACACCTAGGGTTTAGTTTGAAGGATCTGTCGAAGTTGCCACTTAATCAGATTCAAGAACAGCAGAATGTTTCAAAAGTCCTCACAAACAAGACTTTGGGCTCACTTGGAATTGCCGAGGAGGACTTAGGCTCCACATTCCAGTGTAAGCTCTGTAACCGAACTTTTGCAAGCAAGCATGCAGTCAAACTGCACCTTAGTAAAACACATGGCAAGTCCCCAGAGGACCATCTGATCTATGTAACTGAGTTAGAAAAACAGTAGCGTCCAGGTAAGCAGCCAGGTATGCAAGTGACCACAGGAACATTGCACTAAACTTCTTCATAGTACTGCACTAGGCCTGACCTGAGCCTCTGAAATCAGTCTTACTTTTGTTGCTGAACTGCCTATCTGGACCTTGGTTTTTCTTACACTTATTTTGTAGTTATATTTATATGCTCTTTGTCTGATCTGTGCATGGTTATTTTTTATTTCTGTTTTTATTTTTTGTGAGTCAAAGTCTGACCTTTATTTTCAACATCTGTCCTTGATGTTAAGCTATCTTTTGTAGAATATAGTGGGAGACACTATTGAGAGACATTAATTTAGCCGTAAAGAAAGACACAAAGAACAATGATAAAGAGACATCCTAAAATTACAAAGTTGCCATGACAATAAAGGTCACAGAACCTGGTAGTGTCAAGTTTTAACCCTCTGAGAACTGTAATAGCATTTCTGTGCCTTTCCCAGTGACTAAATGAGTAAATAAGAAAAAGCAAAACAAAAGGCTTAAAGGCATTTCATTCAAATAAAAGCTGTGTCGAAAGCAGAACTTCTTTTTTTTTTAAATGAATGAGCTTCTTTTTTTTTTTTAATGCAGAACTGGTTTGTGAAGAAATTGTGCATGCAGTCCTTGGAAGAAGGAGAGCTGTGTAGTACTCAAGGGGTTAGGAAGCCACAACTGTATAAGTTAAATAACAATTTAAAAAAAAGGCAAGTTGCCACTATGCCCAAACCCTCTGGATGCTGAGAATTGCCACTTTTTGGCAAAAAAAAAAAAAAAAAAAGAATGCAAGCTGTTATTTAAAATAAGTGTAAAAATGCTCTTTTTTTTTTTCCTTTTTTTTTCCTGTAAAATACTGCAGTTTATAGTTATTTACAAATGTTAAGCTTTGGTACAAGCTGACCTTTCTATAGTGTGCTGCATTGGTAAATGAAAACAAAAAAAACGGGGCAAATGTTGGATTCTGTTCCTTGTAAATTGCCAGCATCAGCTTAAAAAAATACATGTTACATATCGTACCATTTTAAACTGTTCAACTTTCTTTGTACCTTCTGGCTGTATGCTTTCTCTTTTAACTTTTTATATTGTCATTTTATATTCGATTTCTGTGTATATAATGTAAAACCACACTTTTTGAATAAAATTTAGTTCCTGCAGCTTGATATAAATAGAGAAATTTTACTGGCACCTGCATCTTTCCAGATGCATGTACTTAAAGGAACTATCTGACAAAAAATAAATAAATAAAAATAAAGCAAGCAATGCACTATGAATTATACATTTTGATGTTTTATCATTAATATTGTACAGTACATTTTGGTTCACACAATTAAATCCACTGTTTTCTCAAGTGTAAAATAAACCCACATGCAGTTCTTGATTTACATACATTGTCATGTCGTCATTATATTGCCTTTGAGGTGTTATTCCAGCAATAAGAGGCATCGTTATATAATCAACTGGCAAAAATCTATTCAAAATCATCTCTTGTGATCTGTATGCTGACGTGTTTCATTCGAAGCCGTAATCCTAACAACCTCTTGAAAGAAATTTGCAGTAGGTACGTGCTGCGAAAGGTACCGAGTCAGCGGGGCGCCATCAATTAGCAACGGGCGTTCTCATCGCTGAGGTACAAGCAGGGCTGCAAAGGCTTCGGCCAAGTTAATTTTCCTGTGCTCTGTGACTGTGCCCGTAGTGCTTTTCTCTGTGCATTCAAAGACTGTCTCCTCCCTTCCTTCTCAGGCAAAACACCTTTTTTGATTTCAGCAGTTACACAGTCAGAGGCTGTGGCTTCTGCCCCTGTAGTCTGTTGGATGCTGCGGTACTTGCCTTTCTGGCAGCCGTGAAGACCTCTGAGGCTTTGACACCGGTTTTTGCTCACAGTACAAGAAGGCAGACCTATGTTTCTCTGTACTTTTTAAATATTGCATTCTGAGGTAAGCTGAGTGCTATCATATCAGGCGTTTCCCTTAATCTTTATTTCTGTTCTGTTGAATGCAGATGTCATTTAGAATGTAAAAGAGAGCTGTCAGAGCCTTCACTACTCTATCTCCTGAGTGCTTTGACAGTTACAGTGTATGAAAGCCTGGGATCTGCTATCCGTTACACTTTTTGGAGGGGCTGTTAAATATGAGGACCTAGAGGGGTTTGCTTTCACATGGTATTAGTGACACTGTGGAGCTATGTATACTTCTGTGTATGTATGTGTGTTTCTGCTCCTTCTCCTCAGTTCTGAACATAATTTGAATGTAAGACCTTTGCTTCCTGGTACAGCACAGTTCTCCGTTTAATCTTTACTTCAGTCACAACCCCAGAAAGACCCCTGCATTGCTCTGTTTTCTGCCAGAGCCCAGCAGGTCCAGCTCAGTTACATTTGCAGAGCATTTCTAAGTAGCGCAGGGAAGTGCCGTGAGGTTTTTTTTTAAATATCCCTTACTTTCTTTGGTGCTAACTACCTATGTCCTTCAGGGGATCTAGCCATTTAGACGTTTCAGTTCAATTACTGGGTGATTATGTACTTTGGGCCCAAGGGGTGGTGAGGAAGAATAACAGCCAGGCCTACGGCTGTGATGCAGAGTCTTTACATAATAACCCTGTGAAGTTCTGTTTACTTTACCACGGACCTGCAAACGTGATTATAGAAGATGCTGTATTACGTTGCAGTAGTGGGTGAAAAGGTTGAAAGGGAGAAATAATAGCTCGAAAGTGGGTTTGAATCTAATGTAAATCCATTAAAACTCATTTTGAAACACGGCATGTAAAGTGAGTTCTCAACACCAGGTGACTCCCTCGAGAGGTGTTTATGACATTGCTAAATCCGTTCAGTTCTGATAGCTTCAGAATTGGACAATCACTCATCATCTATGCCAGTGTCTGAAGAAAGTCCATTTAGAATAAACTAGCAGCTTTACCTGGCGACTATGCTGATGTAACACTTTCTAAGACTGAAATATGAAGTAGGTGAAAATTTGAGGGCTCTAACGTTTCACTTGCCTAACAAAATGAAGCACAGCAACGGTATGATCTTTTGCCACTTTTGTTTAAATATCGCACTTCCGAAAAATTTCCTTTTTAAAAAAA
>Ga0181612_178111_pt1 | contig 12038 bp, 4 predicted proteins | sample HoacroProtozoa21_FD_119630 | JGI IMG/M metagenome (GOLD analysis project Ga0181612, IMG submission 119630) | Hoatzin crop microbial communities from Cojedes, Venezuel. Combined Assembly of Gp0051906, Gp0051904, Gp0051908
CATGTTATATATGCTTTTTATCAGTATTGTTGATTGTTGTTTTCTTCTCCCTTTGCCATGCTCTTAAGTTGTTCTCATACCAACCCACAAGTTTTCTGCCTTTTTCTTTCAGATTCTCCTCCCCATTCTATCAGGGAAGGAGTGAGAGAGTAACCGCGTGGTTCTTTGTTGCAAATTGAGGCAAAACCACAACAGTGTCTCAACACTTCTGCAGTCACAGTTCCAACCGTTCTAGATGTCCTGTTGCAAACTGGCACAGGTTTGTCCACTGTAGTACACTATTTAGGGCTTTCTCTGTTCCAATTTTAACTGATAAAATAAGTTATTAATTTATTTAAATTTAACTGATAATACTTTCCATTACTATTTACAAATTCAGCTAACTTCATATGAAGGCTTTTGTTTTTTTTTGTAACTGGCAGGATGAAGGTTTATTTCCCTTTTCTGAATTTTCTGAGACACTCGATCTCCCTTGTTATTAACTCAAATCATGCAAACAAACCACATACATTTATCCAGGCTGCCATCCAACCCAATTCTCCCAAGTTTCCTGTTTCTCAGCCCTTTGCTTTAAACCTTAGACCACAGTCCCTAGTCCAAAATCTATTTAAAAATCACTTACTTATAAATGAGATTCAGAGTAGTTGTAGGATTTTTAAAATCTGAAGTATGAAAATCAATAGCCAACATCCTGTCTTAGTCTTTTGTAAATCCAGGAGCCATTTGCAAATATAATACAGGTTTTGCTCATCCAAAATTTGCTTGGGATACATACAAGCAGGCGCTTGTGCTAGCCTATCCTCTGTTTAAAGTAAGGAAAAACAAGATGTGTTAAAGTTGCCACTGTAGGTTTTTGGAGGAAACTGGTAATTCAGACAGAATATTGCATAGCGAATACTTGCTGAATATCTTGTTATGCTCTGGAAGTTACTTGTAGGGTGTTGATTGATATTGATAATATTTACAATAATAATTCAGTTTTCTGCCTTATTTTCATAAAAGATGAGAATCTTTCCTTTCTACCACCACTTTAATATTATTCGGGGAAGCAAGAAAAACATATGTGCCCCTTTGGATGACTTGCTTATTTAAAAAGAAATATTTATTTCTTGCAACACTGGATACTTTCTGTTTCCAGGTCTGCCATTGGTCCTAGACAATTCATTAGGCATTTATGTCATTAGAGATCTCTACCTTTCATGCAGCAGGCATGTGTAGGCCTTGTTGTTTAAGCAACATTCAGATCTATGGGCATTTTTCTAGGAGTTTGGTGGGTTTTTTTCACAAAAAAATGGGCAGCTGCAGGAATTCATATGATCAATGACCCATCATTTAGAGCAGTGCTCTCTGAATTGGCATTGCACTAGAGATCCTCTGACACAGGTCTGGAAGCTGTTGCCAGGCAGGCCTTGGTGACCCTGGGCACTACTGAATTTCTGTTAAGCTTGCACAAGAGTAGTGGTATTTCCCCACTCTTTCAAAATATTAGTTTGCACAAGTTGCTTTTCCTTCTGTGCATTTGACCAGCTCTCGCCAGGCAGGGGATTCAGTCCTGCTTATTGCAGACTCAGTCCTGGCAATCTGGGCTTTCACATGCAGCTGAGGCACAGGCCAGCTCCTGCTGCGATTCTGTAGCAGGTGGTCAGAGGACAACTGCTGATAAGCTGGTTCTCAGTGCTGGTTTGATAATGCTGTGCTGCCTAGGTGTCACAATTGCTGCTGAGCTGTATGTGGAGGAAAGGTCAGAGCGAGCGGAACTGGCATAACTGTGACTCAAACCTGGGTAAATAGTGCATCAATAAGTGTTGCCAACCTGGAAGGCCTACCAAGTATGTAGTCCATGGCATAAAAACAAACAGTACTACTATGACCTGTGATCACATATACTGAACGAAGTTCTGCTGTTTGTCTTGTGGGCCCTCTATTTGTGAGGATTACAGATTTTGTTATTTTTAACTGACTCTTGTGAAACTGTCTGACAATGCTTCTTTTTTCTTTTTTAATTCTGAGCACAACGTATTTAAACATTACATTCCTTTGCTCCTTACTCTCAAGCACACATGCACACCATACATCAAAAGATGTCTCATGCCCTTCATATGTTAAGGGGCTGATTTTCTAAAGACTTCTGCTCCTGTACAGGTGGCTTCGTAAATGACCAGATTTCCAGAAGAGCCTGACCCACCAGTTTTGTGAACTGGAAGTGAATGGGACTGAGATTCTGCCATTAGAGTTTTGGAGGCTTTCTGAGTATGCAAAATCTGAGAGTTTTGCTTATTGTTCTATCAGTCAGACACTAAAACACAATCAAAAATAGTTGGAAATCATATAAGAAGAACCTGGGTTTCCAGTACCAGGCATTAAAGCAAACTGCTTAGACTTATTCTTGGCTTTCATAATACCAGATATGCTGCTTGTCATTGAACTGCAGCAGGCTCAAATCTCATCAGGTGTGTTAAATCCATGCCTTCCCGTGAGGTTGTTATTCAGTGAATGCCCCTCTCCTTGAGCTCTCCCCATGACAACTGGATGCCTTTTTCAGGGTGGAAATGTTTTGGTGGGTTTTGTTTTTTTTTTACTGGAGAGATAAAGTGAAGCTTACACCTAGCCAACAAAAAATACTTGCTTGTATTAACCAGAAGCTCATCTGACTATCTTCTGGTTTTGCTAAGTAAAAAGACACATGTATGCATTACTTTGAACAAATGAGACATCCCCAGGTACTAGTGCTATAGGGTTATTTTTGTTGGACTGGGCAGAGCTGTGCAGTTCACCGTGGAGAGACACATGCTTCTTGTTGCTAGACAGCTTTGTATTTAAGCAGGAGAAAAGGACCTGATCATTGAATATTGCTGGTGGCTGGGCCAATTATGATTTTTCAAGACAGAATAAAAGTTTTGAAAGAATATGGATTTGTACAGCAAAATATCAACAACGGCATTAGCAAAGTTGAAAATGGAAGACATTAAGACATCTTTGTAAATGAAACCCCTGAAACTCTACAAACCTACCCTGGCATGTTTGGCACTCTGTGAGGACAGAAATAACATGTTCAGTTCATACACTGCTCAGTTTTTCTCTTATTTAGTAACAGCCTTATTTGAGAGTAAACTCTCCTGCCTTCCTTAATTTACCAAATAATTGTTAAATTAAGCCTGAGGCAGGTGTAAATTTACATTGTCTCTGACACAGCAGGCACAAAAGGACTCTGATTCGATGGTGTAGCTGAGGCTTTGGCTCTGGAGCCGCTTCTGCAGAGGCATACAAGAAGATGTTTTATTTTTCAGTAGCTTCTTACTTAAAGGTTCTGGACACAGTGCAAGGCATGTGCTCTTAGCAAAGGCTTGGGATATCGTTTAGGGGGAAGGGGACAGGAGTAAATATCTTTTAGGCTTATGGTTTCTTCCAAAATCTGAAAGAGCATATTGCTTATACTAGATCAATCCCAGACATGCTAACGTGCTGGCTGGGACCAAAAAATGTAAAGAGGGTGGGAGTTTTTACCTTTCTTCATATGCCTTTAGCATGTTTCTGCTGCATTCTGTAGTAGAAGCATTTTTTTAGCCTCTGGCTCAAGTATGTTGGTACTTTCAGCGTTGATGATCCTTCTGCACTGTAAAGGGAGCTAAAATAACAGTCTTTAAAAGAACATTTGGCATTCAAGCATAAAGAGACTCAAGCACCCCACAACAAAGATGGTAATCACTTATCATCACTATGCTCCAGACTGACTGTCCTCAAAATTCTTCAGCCTAAAGCTGCGATGGTCAGGGCTTGGGGTGTATCACAGACTTCCTGGCTTTGTCCTCAGGGCTATTGCAACAGTTCTGCTGTGCTGTGCAGGGACAACGAGATGGTGGGAAAGGGCTCTCGGATCTGGGGTATGACTTCTTTGCAACTACAACTTCAGTTTGGAAATCGCGTCACATGAGGAGACTCAGTAATGTGGCTACAGTTAAATGGCTGCTTTATCTCTTACATAATAAGTTCTAAGTGGGGTACTATAAAGAGATAGTCTGGTTCTTGGCTTTAGAGTTTTCCTGAAAAGCCTGCAAAAATCTGGACGACTCTTGCTTTGTATTAGCTAATGCTCCCAACATGTGCACAGAAAAACCTGAGCACAGAATCAATCACTGGGGACTTTGTCAAGGTTAAACAGTGAATTAGTTGTAGTGATTAATTATATCTCACCTCTTAATTCCTGAGCAATTACAGAATCATACTGCCTTGCAAAATAATTCCCATGCCTTCCCTTTATTCCTCCACACTATTTTCTCACAGGCCTCCTTGAAAGCTCAAGGGTAGACATGCTGTTTTCCAGCCTGGAGTCAAAACCTGCAAAGAGCCAGCTGTGTATCTGGTTTCTGTAGTTACTCTCAGACAGTTAGTGGTTTTATAGCCTGGAGAGCCAAATAGCTCTGGGGCAAAGCAATTGGTCTCCATGCATGGTTTGCAACTAATTGTACGACAGAAGCCTGGAGCACTGGATGTCTCTTTCCAACACTGTGATACTCAAACAGGTAGGATGTTTGAGATGTGTCAGCTTCTTAACCCCAAGAGTCTATGTGATGATAAATATGCTATAGCAGGTTAGAACATGCAAAGAAATCTACTGCCTTGCCATTATAGAATAGTGTTTTCACACTTGCAGAGCAGCAGATTTTTGTAGTATCGCACCTCTATAACAGAGAAGGCTTTATGTTTTTTTTTAATCGCCGTTGTCCAAAAGCAGTAAAAGAAGTCAGATCATAAAAGCATTTTCAGATTTGTGTGTTCAAATTGAGGCTTCTGCCTTTTCTGTAGCTGGCTAAACTCTGTGATCTGCTTTTTGGAAATTCTCAGTGTTGGTTTATTATGTTTTCATGAGGAAAAAAAGGCAGGAAATGCACAGCTGAGGTTGTTTGTTACAGTTATTCCACCTAATACAGGAAGTCCTAGGCTGTGGGTTTTACAGCCTCTCAAGTCCAGCTCTGTGAGGACTGATGTTAGAGATGTGTTAGTTTTGTCATGTTGGGTTTGTTATGAGACCAAATTCTAAATCTGGTTTAGTTTAGGGATGCTGAAATACGAAGACATAAGTCTGAAAAACTGTGTGGTATAAATACCAAGGAGAGAGGGGGCAGGGGAAAGGAAATGTTTAGGATGGTAGGCAGGATAAATATAAGCAAAGGAAGATTGAGATGGAACATCATAAGAAAATCCTGGAATTAAAATGTGTTCAGCTCTGTTGCAAGTATAGTTGCATAATCCTAGCTCTTTAGGACACTCAACATTAGATTGGAAATACACCAGATATGTAACTATATATCTATAGGTTCTATCCGTAGAATCTATCTAAAGAATCTGCCTACACTTTCTGTGTTTGTTCCCTCTTTGACCATTGCCTTTTAAAGCACTTCTCACTGCAACAGCAGAAAGGGTGTTGGGGGAAACCTGCTGAGGCAGGGAAGTGGTCTGCACGGTCTATGTACCTGTTCTAAACACAAGCTCAGGGGGCCAGTCCTTTTTCTTCAGCACATCACTGTGAGCACGTTCACTTGTAAATAGGTAGGATTTCCTGGGAACAAATCCTTGCAAAACCTTTCTTGCACCATCTCTGCTAAAACAACGTTTCCACATAACTTTATAGCTATCTGAACCTAAACTAGATTTTCAGATCCCCAAACCTAGCTGAGCCTGAATGAAAGTGGCATCACTTCTTCTCCCTCTGTCATGTAGGAGGCACTCCTAGGTCATTACATTACAAAGCTAAACATCCCACATGGTTTTCCTAAGTGTCTACTAAACCAGTTGTATCTTTCTAGTAGTGGGGGATTGGCTTTTCTGTGTTGTATTTAATGGGGGCAATAGAACTTCAGTTCTCTTCAATACCAGTGTTCTGTCTAATTTTTTTTCAGTTGTCTTGAAATAGTGGCTTTGAACACAGGGCAGAAGGTAAATTTGGGTCCTTTCCAGCTTTGGATTGCCAGCAGATTTGCTAGACTTGAGTATTTTTTTTTAAGTTATTAAAGCCTGGCAGGCACGATTCAGCCATTACCAGGATTTCATATAATACTTCTATTCCCTTACACACTGCCAGTTGCTAACAGCACATGGAGCGAATCCTAGGTGACCCAGCTTCTGGAAGCTGCAGGCTGAATTAGTTGAAAAAGACTTGAGACACATTGCCCAAATGTGAGGCTTTTTTTAGATGGTAAGTCATCCTGCAGTTTAAAACTAGAAATGGATCCAGACAAACATCCCTGAACTTGAGAGGAAATATGGATACAAGCTTTGAAACTACTATTTTTCTCTACTGGAAAAGAACCCCCTAATTTTCTATTTATCCCATTCCTCCTTTCCCAAACAAAGCAGAATTTTTCTGATCATGTGAATTTTATTTACTGATGACCAAGTAATTACATGGTGAGTAATTGGATGCCTTCACAGGACTGGAAATGGAATACTGACTGCTTAACCTGTAGGTGAGTATTTCGGCTCTGTTCTACCACAGCAGTGAGCGCAGGTCAGTCTCAGATGTCTGATGCGTGCCATGTGCTGGGATTCAGCCCTGTGGAGTCATGTGTGTGCATTGCAAGTAACCACAAGCTCTCTTGGCAGCCTTGGGAAAGAAGAAAGGACAAAACTGGTCCTAGGAAAAATGTCCCTCTGACTCTTATAATTGTCTAGATGGACTGTATCTATGGCTATCTGGCAAACTCAGAAGTACTTATAGTAATCCAAATCTCAATTTGTCCACGCTGAGTACCTGCTGAGCTCTGTTATCTTTCACTGACACTAGATGAAAATTAAATATTTGATTTAGCTGCAGGATTTTAAGTAACTGCCTAAATCACTACTAGAAAAGTAAATATGATTTTAAAGGAAAACCTTGTAATACAGAAACTGCCAGAAGGAATCGGTACACAGCACTACTTTAGTTGAGAGACAGGAACAATTCGTGCTATTTCACAGCAGTGGATCTTTTCTTTCTGACCCAGCAGCAGTTGATTAGTTACCCTGGGCTGTTGTAATCTGCACCAGGTCCCCCTAATATGCCTGTTTTTTTGCTTAAGAAGGAATGGTGAAAAAATGCAGCCCAGCTGTTACAAAATAGAAACTTACAACATGAGCAAAGCTTGTGAAAAGAAGCCCAGCACAGAGAGTGCTTTTATTCATATGGATAAAGGTTTTTCTCATTTTTTCTTTTTCCTTTAAATCCCATGGAACTTTTTCCTCCTATAGCTTTTGTAAATCATCTTCCCCTTGTTGCTGGGAGATTTAAAACAAACAGCCAAACAACCAAGAGTATTTAATGAACTCTGAATTGCCTTGCTATTAACTGAGAGAATTTCTAGGTTTCCCACTTCCCCCAACTGGCCTAAAATCACAAAAATAACCTCATCTTGTTATAATCCTGTTTCACAACTCCTTTTTCACTGCTTAATTCCACCCTAGACTGGATTTTCTTTCTTCTCAGCTCTTGTTTTTCCCCTACCACACATCTACTCTTCCTCTCTCTCACAAACAAGCTTGCTTACACACCCCCACACATCCACGCTTACACACATCAGGAGTGGTTTACAGCTCAATTTGAAAGATGTTTCTTAACAATAAAAAAAAAGCTTTCATTGTTTCTGATGTGGAGCACAACTAACAAAACAAAGGAAACCAGAGTGGGCAGTATAACCCTTGTGGTCTGCAAGCTCAGTTGTGGGAAATGTGGTGTTAATTTTTCTTATTTTAAAATCCACTAATGCCTCTCACAGAACTTGAAAGAACATTTTGTTTAGTTAAAAAATAAAAAAAAACCTGATTACTTCATTATATGGGATTTATTTAGGTTCCTTCTTTTTCTTAACTAGGAAAGTTTGTAGGAAAACAGGATATTTGTCGCTGAAGAGGTTGTCTGCTACTCATTTCCCAGATAAACTTCCTGCTGTTGCTACTTCAGAAACTACTGTCTAGTCCACTTGCGTCCCAGGCCTTTAACTCCATTACTGTGGACCTGGTCCTCAAAACATGTGCTTTCAAAATGAGTTTGCCCTCTCATATCACCTCTGCTCCTAATTTCTTTAGCATCCACTGACTGGGGCACCTGTCAAGTTTGCCCTCGTACCTCTTTCCCTTTAATAACCATTTTGTTCACCTCCGTCCCTCAAATTTCCCTGTTTCCTCTCATGCCATTCTTAATAGTACCTAAACTTGAACTGTCACCATCTTCTGTTTAGCCTGTGGCAAGAAGCCCTTTCCTTTTGTGGATGCTTCAGCACTGTCTCACACCCACAGGCTTGCAAATCTCCCTGGCAATTCCATTTCCTGTTTTTCTTTGACTTCATATTCACTCCTTTCATCCTCACATTAGCATGCTTGTTACGACCTTCCTTTCTCTAGTTTAACTATTCTCTATGGAGTGTGGTAATACTATGCCAAAACTTTTTTTTAATGTGATAAAATGCCATTTTCTTCAATCAGGGCAGATTACAGAGTCAGCAGTGTATTAAAAGGTCAATGTACAAAAACCTTATAAAAGTATTGATCAGCCTGGAAGCTGGTGATATTTTTGTAATGTCCTGGTGACACAATGATTAAACTGATTAAGCCATAAACGATGAGGACATCCACTTCAGTCAGTTCAGCTCCTGGAATAGCTCTCCGGCCCCCAGTCTCCCAGTGTTCTGGATAAATGTGCTTGGAGTTCGTCATAAACTCCAGGTCAATGGACTGCCGAGTACTCAAACAAAGCAAAATGTTCTGACCGCGTGCAAAGCCAGCCCTCCTGCCTGTGCTGCCACAGGTGAACTCAAGGCAGGGAAATGTGAGCAGTTGGCAGACCTACAGCAGATGCCGCCTTCACTGGTCTGTGATGAAGGTGAGCTGTTCCTTCTCACCGATGACATGCTTTCCTCTCCTGCCCGGCAATTTGGCTGGCTGCTCTGCACTACTTATTATAATCCAGATAGTCTCAGGTCTGATATAATTTGATTTGGAAAACATTTCCAGATAATTCTTGCTAGGAAATAATCACAGTGCAACAGCTTCAAAGAGAAAGCCTGAATATGTCCAGCACTAACTACTGGGGCTACTCTTACGGCTCTAACAAGTGAAGCTGAACCTTGACACCATTTGGAGAGTGGAATGAGTGAGGGGGGAGATGGTGGCAGTGGCTTGCTTATTAAGCATGTCACGCCAGCAGTGCCGCACATCAGCTTCCTGTGATCTGAGTGGCGTGCCAGGACTTGGGGCCAAGACTTTGTCCTAACGGTTTAAGGCCGTGATTACCTGGGAGATGCTCCTTGGGTGCAGCGTCACATACCCAGAGCTGGTGACGAGGGAGCTGGAGTGCGAATGCGTCAGGACAACGTTTGTGGCAGCACACTCTGTACTGCAGCCTGCATTGGCTAACTTGCTAGGCAACCTCTGAATGCAGGCTTTCTCGAGTGTTTGGGAGGAGGTGAGCTGATCTCCTTTTGAGCAGGGCTAGAACAGAGCAGCTCTGATCCTGAATCATTATTCTGCCGCAGATTAATTAACAACGGGAACAGTTTATTCATTAACTGAACTTGTCTCTCTTCTCTGCTTTAGTTTGGGAAAAGCAATTAAGTACTGAAGTTGATGAACCAGAGTGCAAATACACAAACATCTAGTCTCAAAGCCCTGTGGCCTTCTTTATATAACGAGCACATTAACACACCTGTAATGTAAACTTCTTGCAACTCTCTTGCTAAAGCTTGTAGGGAAGAGGCTATGGAGAGTGGCAGCATGGGTGCAGTGTTGGCACCCACACGCTACAGAAGCTGGGCCTGGACCAAGATCAGCATGCAGATGTGGCTGGTGCATCAGGCCCTGCATGGATTTGGCAGTTGCTGTGCATCTTTGCAGCTAGCAATGGTGCACAACAACCTTGCGTGTAAGGGATTGCCTTCTCATCTTTTACCTTTATAGAAGCCCTCTTTGGAAGTGCAGCTACTTGTACTTGCTGTGGTAGCAGAGAGGCTTTGTTGCTGTGTGTGTAAGGGTCACTAGCTCCATCATTGACATGTGTCTGCCCTCTGGATGGAAGGCAGCAGCCTTCATTACTGATTCCTGTGCGCTTTACAGCATTGTGGTCCCTTGCCCTTCTGCAATGCCTAGCACTCAGTATGGATGAGAAAAACACTGCCAGGTGAATAAGCAACTGGTGGTATCCTGCCCAGGCAGTTTAAAGTTGCATGTGATTGAAATCTGTAATGGTTTCCACCCTTCTGGGGATCACCTGGCCAGCTAGAGGCACAAAGTGATTCTCGGTTTGAGAGATCTTGACAGCTGGAGGGATAAGCTGTTGAATGGTCATTAACTGATGCAGGCAGACGGTTGACTCCTGGAAGGTCTAAAGCAAAAGGAAAAGCGACTCAGAGGGGAGTGAGCTGTGTGTTTTCCTTTGAATTTATCCTTCAGCTGCTCTTTCTTATCATGGCCCACTGATTCTGTAGTTAATTTTGTGGTAGAGATTTTGTAGTTAATTTGCAAACCCAGGTCTCATTTTTCCAGGAGTGAGTCCAATCATTTAGACTTTGTCTCGGACTCTCATGTGACAGATTAGACACCTGCATTGTAATTATGACCAGACATTTTCTTTTCCCAAAGACTTTTCTTGGCTCTTTCTCATTGATGCCAGGAAGAGTTTAGTAACAGCCAAATGGAGTTAATGACTTAGCTACTAGCTTACTTTCTTCTTCAGTCCTTGGTGAGAGGAGCCTGTGGAACTGCAGACTTGTTTCACTGTTACATATTAGTAGTCAGAGTGTGGTAGCACCTAGAAGACAAGAATACAAGCTAGGCCACCATCTGTCAAATGGCCTCCTTCCTTGCTGTGTGAACTATGTGTGATGAAAATAAAGAAGTAAGGCAGAAAGAGATGGAGGTAAACAGGGAGACAGCAACAAAGATGGGGGCAGACGTTGAATAACCAAGTCTTCCAGTGTCATCCATGAGCCTGCTCTTTCTCTTCAGCCCTTTTAATGAGGGTCTTGCTGGCAATCGAATTAGAAACGGAGGCCAAAGCCTCAGCATGAGATGGAACAATATGGCAGCTTGAAACCTCAAGAAACTTCTCTTTCCTGCAGAGAGGAATTGTCACGCAACTGCTGACAGGAGGGTGGATATGGATTGGCCTCAGAAAGCCTGTGCAGAAGGTAGCAGATAATGAAGGATCTGAATCTCAGTGACACTTCTGTCACTGACACAACTCAGAGAAAGACAGAGAATTTAATTACAGAGGGTTTGAATTACATGAGTTGCTGGCGCAACTTGTAGTCAAAAGCCTGTATGGAATAGGCCCTCCAGGTGACTGAGCAGACTTTCAAGACAAGATATTAAGGATAAATAAGACATGAATCAAAGCTGTCTTTAGCGAATATGCACTATAGGGCATCTTGCTAAGAAGAAGCTGAAGTTTGTAAACGGGCAAAGGCAGCGTTGGCTCTGCTTTCCTTGAGACCCTCACCACAAATTAGACTTGTGACAGCCACATGCTGAAGCAATACAATAAACTTAAACACAACCTGGCGTGCAGCCTATGAATGCTTCTGTTCTGCTGAACAAAACGCTTTCAGGTGTCTTTGCTGAGGCTGTTGATTATTGAAGAGTCATATTTAAAAAAAAAAAAGCTGGTGACATACCCTTTGCATAGGTGAATAAGATGTTCCTCTTCACTTGGATTTTATGACTCCGCTTCCCATCCTCGGTGGTGTTTGTGCAGCAGGCTGCAGCAGACCTGCCTGCTCACTCCTACTGTGGAAACCCACTGTGTGGAATAAGCAGAGGGAATGAGCAAAGGGAAACTTGATGTGTAACTGGGCAGTTGGACTTGAGCAAAATAAAGAATAAATGTTTGTCACAGAGCCTGAGTGTTAATGACCAGCCAGAGTTCAGAAAGTATCAAGCTCCACAGTCTGATCAAGTGTGACAAACTCCTTTTTAAGAAGGGAATCTGAGGCCTTACTTTCTCAGGATTAGATCCAGATCAGGATTTAGGCGTCGTGACATTCAGTATAGCAATTCCAACCCCCTCTGCCCCC
>Ga0181612_119957_pt1 | contig 12037 bp, 13 predicted proteins | sample HoacroProtozoa21_FD_119630 | JGI IMG/M metagenome (GOLD analysis project Ga0181612, IMG submission 119630) | Hoatzin crop microbial communities from Cojedes, Venezuel. Combined Assembly of Gp0051906, Gp0051904, Gp0051908
CATAGACATTCAGCATCCCACGCCACCTGGTACCTCCTCCTGCCTACCAAACTGCAACGGTGACCCCCGTATCTCCCTCCCTGTAGAGGCAGGACAGTGGCACAATCCCCCACCATGTATGTTTTAGCTCGAGTGCCATGGTTTTGGGCAGAGGTTGCTCCAGAAGTGCCACATCCTCACTTTGCCCAGGCAAAGCTGCCCCAAATGCCCACTTTGACACCATTTTAAACCACAAATCCCTCCAGCCACCCAGGCACATCCAAATGGGTGGACAAGACTTTAATTTCTCACTGAGCAAACGACCCACCGACCCACACCCCACATGCAGCAGGTCCTGGGGAGGCTCTCCAAGAGCCCAGCACTGCAACCGCACCCCACCAGCAAGAGCCGAGAGCAGGGTGGGAAGGAGAGTGGCAAGACGTCAGCTTGGGGAAAAACCCTTCTCCTCGGGCATTGCACTTCACCTCTCACAGCCGTCAGAGGATGGTCAGTGCCATTCCCCACCGCAAACCTGTTCAAGTGATGCTTCAGTAACTCTCCTCTTGCAAAATCCAGTATCCTGGTGCCTCCACCACTCCCCCTTCATGCCATCCACATGAAACCATCACGCCTCTCCACCACCACCCCCCTCAATTGTCTCCACATCCAAGATCAGGCCACCAGCTCCACAGCCTGTCGAGACAAACCCTTCATCCTTCCCCTGCCACCTTCTTCATCACCCGAATAATCAGGTTTATTCTTTCCTAACAGCATGCCCTGCCACCCATTTATGAATTTATGAAAGCACGGAGAGGTATCACCAGCCTTTATGGACAACGCTGGCTAGGACATGCATTTTTCTTTCCACTGATGAAAGTAACTCCATTCAGTTAAAGAGTAACTAAAAATCACACTATTCCTAGGCAGCTGGGAAAGAGGAGGAAAATCTATTGCAGCGACCCTGAACAGGCTCTTGCTCTTCCCCAGGGCTGTGAGGCAGAAAACTTATCAGACACTGCACTGATAACAGATTCAGGCTGAACCGTAAGTCTTCAGCACATAAAAGGTATTCCTAACTGCAAACTGAATGAGCAGGGGGAAAATAAGGTTAAAAAAAAACAGAGGCCAAAGGCTAGGGGGATGGCAGCAGGTCTGGGGTTCATCTGTGGGCCAGGCAGCATGCCTGGCACACACTCTCAGGGGAGGAGGAGGAGGATGCTGATACTGTGCACCCATCTCCTGCCACCAAGACATTCAGGGAAAGTTTGTCTTTCATGTGTTTAAAGCTGCAGAAAAGTCAGAAAATCAGCATCCATACCACTATCAGGCTGGTGAAAGATTTCTCCCCCGGGGCCAGCATCCTCAATCATCCCCAACAATGTGTTTGCTCATTATGGCCCCATTTGCCTCCCCCCTGCTATGTCCAGGTCCCAGTACCAATCTTACAACACCTTCCCCCCCAACCCAGCTCCTTTTCTTCCCTGTAACTCCAAACCAACTCTTTGTCCCAGGCACAAAGAGCCGTGAGGTTTCTGCCGTGGGTTTCTCTGCACCAGTTTCCCACCCCAAAGAGGTGGATTTCCAATCTCAAAGCAAGCTGGCTGTGATTTGTAACTGATTTTTAAGAAATAACTCCACTGGAGCATTCTCCATGCCTTGTGCAAAGATGAAGCTTGCAGCACAACCTTGGAGGGATCCACCTTCCGCTTAGCAATCCCCTGCTCTCTGTTCGCCTATTAAATCCTATGAGGATCGCCCCAAGCTAGGGAAGCCAAATGACACAAAACAAGCTCGAGACAAAACCCTGTCCTATTTCCAAACCACCTCAGAAAGGCGAGAAGCAGCACATGATTCAGCTATATGGTAACCTGACCCACAGGAACCACATCCAAAAGGGAGGCTGTGCAGCTCCTGGCTGTCCCCCATGTCCTGCAGCTACCCACAGGTCAAGTTAGCTATTCTTGGAGGAAAAAAAAAAAAATCCACATTTGCCATGCCTTAGTACCCCCCCATGCATGGGTGACAAGCTTATGGCACAAGCAAGCGGCGACCACAGAACTGCTTTTGCAAGCTCCTCTTCCAACAACACCTCAGGCTCAGTCTTCCATGAAAACCCCAGACTCCAGCCAAACTTCTCCCCATTTCTAGGGGTGATGACACCCCAATGAACAATCCACCAGCTCTACAACACCACCATCCCCACAAATGTTGAGGGCCACCACCTTCCCCAAATCTGCAGCTCCGTGCCTCAGCCAGGGTCTACCCACAGCACCATCTCCACCAGCCTGCACCGGCAGCAGCGTGCCAGATCCCAGCATCACCCAGTCCAAACCATCGCTCCCTGCCTCAGAGGCCGGTTTTCCAGGCAGAGCAAGGCTCGGAATTACTCAGGCAGCATGTGACATGACCACCAGAAGGAGGGCATTGCGTTACTGGAGCTAAAACCGGATCCCAGTTTCTATTGTCTATTCTTTTGTAGTGATGGGAAGAGCTGCTGCCCTGTAATCAGGCCTCTTCTGGCTGGTTTGCTGCTTTTAGGACCAGCCAGGATAATGCAACATTGCTTTCATGTGGCAACAGAAGCTTACAAACAATACTATTACACTGATACACCGCCGAAATTAAAGCCCTGCTCTGAGTCTCAGTTGCTCCCAGAGGCAGCCTTGGACTTAATATCTCCTCCAAACGTCTGTAATACAGTGAATGGACTAAATTTCTTTTTAAATAAGCACTTATGAAATTTAGTTACTCCAAAAATAATGCCTAATATGTCTTTCTGAAGAGTAATTCCTTCTACCTTTCGCTAATGCTCTTTTAGCAAATGCTCTGCATTTCTTGTTTCACTTCTCCCTGTGTGTGGTTAGTTACAGCAGAGCAGCTCCAGATTACGATTCACCCAAACACCTGAAAGTCTTTTCTTCAGTGATGCTTCTTCATAGCTTTACTTTTTTTGGTCTAGAATTATTGAGATTCCCCCCCCCCCCCATGGAAAAATTCAGATTCTGAGCTCACCCGTACAGACAGATTGAGACTAAAACCTCCAGAGTGGATTAACTCAGCCAGAAATGATCTCAGCTGTGAAACATCACAAGGGGCAGTCACATTCTCAGCAGCTTCAAAATAGAGGTTTAGGTTTTTTTAAATTAAAAGGGATGCCATCTTCTCTACATCTGTGTTTTATCTGGAGTAAAGATCCTGGTCCTGGAAGAACATGGCTTTGCTTTCCCATTTTCACCACCTTTCTGAAAACCTCTTCACGGTTTCTCATGCCACTTTCCATACTGCATTAAGAGACCATCTTTGCAAATAACATGGTTTAAAACCCAGAGAACTCTGCAATAGGACAAGGACTCATTTCACCAAGCAAGTGACCAGACTCCAGAGCAGCTCTGCCCCAGACTCGGTGCCTCTTGGCTTAAAGCATCTCCTGGGAAGCTCGTCTGGGACAAACCAGGAAGCCACCCTGCCAGCAGACAAAGGGACAGGTTTATTACAGCACGTATCTAGGTACAAATGCCAGCCAGATCAAACCCCACGGAGACCCTCAGGACCTGCAGAAGCAGCTGGCATCATGCCAACGGGAAGATGCTCTTCTCCCCTCATCTCTCCCCTTGATGCTCCATCTGCAGAGAGGTCAGAGACTGCTGCTGCCCAAACCCACGAAAAGCCAAAGCTGCAGAATACCCTTGACCTACGATAAAGACCTGCCCTAAAGATCTAAGAAAAACCAAACTCCACCAACCTTTGCAGTTCACATAAATGTCTTCAACTGTTTTGGGGGGTTTGTTTTGTTTTTTTCTTTACACATGCTGGCAAAGCAAGCCCTGATAAACTGCCACATCCAACATGCCAAGCAATTTCTTCCAAAGCATGTGTGTAGGCTACAAGCAAGCCCACGCTTCCCTCCCCATCTCTCCCTGGCTGACCCAGGCTCTCCTCCTGCTTCCCCTTCAGCCCCTCAACCATCATTAGTGAAGGATCATTTCCTTCTGCAACAATTACAGGTCGTCTGCCAACAAGCCTCTTTTGCCATGACCTGAAGGCATCCTTCAGCACTTCTCTCACCTTGCCTAACGGTTTTTCCAACATTTGACTTGGTTCCTGTATTTGGAGGCACCCCATCTCAGCTAAAACTACACGGCCACATAAACAGCAGAATGAAACCTGCTTTCCTATAGATCTGCTGCCCAAAATACTCATGCCCACGTGGTGTTTGTGTTCCCCAATAGTAGGTGGAAAATGTTATGCTGCAGGTTTTTTTAGTGGGATATTAATAGATCCCTCTCACTGGCTGACCAGCTCGCCTAGATAAAAACTTTATTGCTAATTTCCTAATCAGGCAGGTGCTTAATTGCGAGACATCTACTTCTGAGTCAAAGAGGGGGAGGGCTGCAGACACACAAACAGCACAACTTCAAAAAGAAACAAAACCTGGATTTTTTTAGAAAATCAAGCTAAAAAAAGAAATCTCCCCCAAACAAACAAAAAAAACCCAAGTAAGGCAGACATCCAAAAGATAAATGCATCAGGATTTTTGGTGTCTTAGGCACAGGAGCTCCTCTTGGTGCATGGGCCAAGGAGATGCTGTGCCCCATGGTCCCTTCTGCAGAGGGGCTGGAGCCCGCATCTGCTCCCGGGGGCCACAGCACTGCCTCTCTCCTCCCGCATCCCATATATAGCACGGTCCCCATGGGCTGCGAGCAGATGGTTACCAAGCTGACAGGTTGCAAACAGCTCCGTAGAATCAGATCTTGTCTCCATGCCTTTAGTTTTGTAAACAAAAGATGTCTCCCAGCTAAAAAAGTTTGTTGTGGGACCCCGCCGCTCCCCCTATTTTCGGATTTCTTTTTAAAAGCACTTCAATCCAGCTCACATCACACAGGTCTGAAGTCTATACAACTCTCCGGGCTGCCTGCACATAACTTTTTCCACTCCGAGAAGGGAAAATGGATCTTTTCATCTGACGCTCCTCTCCGTGGCTGGAAGGAGAACACAAGGACAGCCATGGTGCATGGCACAAACACAGCCTTGTGTTTCCAGCAAGCTGCAGGCACTCCCTTCCCTGCAAAATGTTTCTTCTCTTGACTTCCTATCAAACTTGCAAATGCCATTAACTTGGGGCAACCCAGAGGGGCTTCTTCCCAGCATCTCTGCTGTTTATTTATAGGAGCTCCAAGGGCTTGGAAACAGTCCTGGACCCCATCCTTAAATACACGGGACAGCAGTGGCACCGCAGAGTGCCAGGCTGGGACCCAAATAATCTCTTAGGGTGGGTTTCTTTATTAAAATCATCCTTCCGTGGGCTACGCTGGATACCCCCCCACCCACCAGGATGCAAAGCACAGCCAAACTGCAGGACTCCAGCTTCTTTTGCTTCCCTGCTGGTTTTAGCTCTGCAACTTGACCCTCGCAGAAACATATGGTTTGCATTCTCCCCTCTACACTTTCCATAGACTTGCGCACACTCTCCTTCCCTTGCCTCCCATAGGCACACAAATCCAAACCCTTTTCTCTTTAAGCGAGAAATCGTGCCGGCAGCCTCCCCCATCACTCTGTAAAGGAAGGAGAGTGATGGGCACGGGCAGACCGGGAGAGGCTGCAGTAAAACCCCTCGGCCGAGACCGCTAAGTGGGCTTTGCTATTTCACACAGGGGTCATTAACAGCCAGGCTGGATCTGCTGCATCTTCTTATAGCCAGTCCATAAATACTAATGAAAACAGAGCCAGGTACGTCATCGGTATATGGAGATGGAAAGGGGGATGCAGCAAGCGTGTGCACAGCAAAAACCCACTCTGCAAGCGGAGCTTTGCCTTCCCCAGTCAGCTGGGGACCACCGATAAGCCACCCTGGTTGTGCCTCCAGCCTCATCCCTCCCGGCTAGCAGGAAAAGACAGAAACAGCAGCAAGCCCTTAGGATGCAGGGACATGGATGCCAAGGCACTGCCAGGTGCTGGTGGTCAGAGGATGCTCGAAGGGCAGGCACCGGCCGCTGGCGGGGTTGGGCAGCAATTCACCTCCTCTTTTCCCTTCTTTGCATACTAAAGTCATCCTTCTTTTCCTGTTAGGCAGTTCTCATCTAATTTTCTGCTTCATTCAGCAGCCAGGCTTTTCCCCGCAAAGAGATGATGGCAGCCTAAGCCGGTTTTTGTTCAGCCCAGAGGACCGATCCAGCAGGAAACGGCAAGAGGGATTTTTATGGCACGTTACTTTGGCTTACTGACACACAAGGCATCGCCTCCCCCCAGCCCGCGTCGCGGGATGAAGCTAAAAATTCACAAGGGTCCTCGTATCTGTTTCTTTTTTCTAGCATCCTTAAAGCGCCGCACTCAAGAGGAGCCTCGCGGAGCCTGGGAGGGCTGTGGGGTGGATGGATGGATGGATGGATGCCCCCGGCCAAAACAGCGCAGGCTGTGATAGAAACCAGAAGCCTTGTGGTCTGCGAGCCCGACTGCCTTTGCAAAGCATACCGAGCATTGCTGGCGTGCTGCGTACCCCACACCATCCTCCCAGCCACGGCCGGTGAACACCACAGCAAAAAAACCCGAACATCCTCTGAATTTATATATTTTCAGCGGCACGCGACCAGCAAGCCTGACAGTTTCTTGGAGCAGAGCACAGCATGAATTCCTCTAAGCAGGTATTATAAAACTACACTTAAAAAAAAAAATCAGCATTATTCAAGGTTTTAGCTGGACAGATGAGGCCCTGCAGTAGCCTGTGGCTTTCCCTACCCCTTATCCCCTGGGATCCTTCCCGACCGGCTGGGACCTTGTCTGCAAAGCCGGCCCGTGGCTTTTTCTATCCCCAGCAGGACCAGCCCCAACACGCCCCGGACTCTTGGGGTTTTGTTGCAAACTACAAAGGAACCTGCCCAATTCGCCCTGGTTTGCATAACCAGTTTATCCCAAGCATTCATTTAAAAAACTCAACTCTCGTTAGTCACCACTCAGCCCAAAGAAAACCCTGTCCTCTTCCCAGCTTTTGGATCTCTCTTTTCTAGCTTTGGGCAGAGCCAATATTTTTATCTTGGTGTACAGATTTTAGGGTCTGAAATATGTGCCTTAATACCTTGTTTTATATGTATACACACATATATACACATACAGACACGTATGTAATAGGGTAGCCAAAGTAGCCAAGACCTGGGACAGGGATTAACTGTGTGGCTGCAACTCCTTCAAGGCAAAGCTGGGATCCCTGGGCTACGGCACCATGGGATTTTAATGTGCAGAGCTCCACAGCCACACCTCCCAGCCTTGCCCGCTTCACCCAAGCACGGACTAGTCAGTCACCAGTAGCAATTCATTTAGCATAAACACACGTGAAAAAAAGAGGAACTGCAAAGGGGGAGAAAATAGAAGTTTTATAGCCCTTGGCAGCCCGTATCCCAGCTTCATCACTCTGGACCCCGGTCACCCCAGCAGCTCTGTGCTGCACGACCATGCAGTCAAATCCCCTCACCTGAAACAAATCCCTTTAGTGCCAATGCCAGAGTGCAGAAGCTGGCATTTGCAGGGCTCTGACTGCAGAAAAGCAGCCCAAATGATGTGCAGCCGGCATCACACATCCTCCACGAAAATGTGCTTCCACAACCACGTCAGTCAACTCCTCCTAAAGACCAGGGGAGGGTGTGAGGAAGTGCAGACCCAGGTGGAAGTGGCAGGGGAGCCTGAATTGCCACCTCTTCTTCCTTCCAGCCAAAACCATTACCCTGCAGCCCCAGCGATGCCGATGGAGACGGGCGTGCACCCAGCAGCAACGCCATGTCACCAAGCGCATGTCCCCAAAGCAGACAGACTGGTGCAACTCAGAGGAGACCCTACAGAGCCACACAGGGATGCCACAGCCCCAACGAGGAGCTCCTGATCACAGAGAACAGCTGACTTCCAGCCTAATGCAGATTTTCAGCAATACTTGACCGCCTTAGGAAGATGTCCTCCGGTCAGGCCCCAGAAAGCAGAAGGGACGCGATGTTTAAGCTTCTCCAAGGCAGGCTGGAGGAGAAAACCCTTCAACGAGCTCAGTCTCCAATGCAATGACCTAGACCACTGATTACTTTTAATTGCTGTATAATAGGACTTGGGAGCCATGCTTTCATTTTAGGCATGTCTCTACATTTCACATCTGTCAAGGGGGGAAGAAAAACCTTCAAAATAATATTCCAGTGCAGGACCACCACAGCACCATCCAGCAACTGTAAAAAGAGTCACACAGGCAGGGAGGCGAAGGTACCCATACGCTGAGCAGCATCCCCAGCCTGTTTGGAATAAACAGGGGTGGAGGGAGGCTGCTGGGATCCCACATCTGGGCAGCGGCCATCCGAAACCAGGCGATGGCCCCAGGCCAGACCACAGCAGACAGCATGGCCACATTGCAAGATCCACCCTCATGACCAGCACTAATTACTAGCTTCGTTTGCAGGCCCTGCAAAGCCTTCAGAGATGCCCCTCCAGGTGAGGGTGGGGATGCTTGCTTGGCTCCATTTGGCTACACGGATGAAAAGCAAGCAGCAGACCACATTTTTTTTGTTGTTGTTTTAAATAGCAACTACTTTCTGGCTGCTGGAAAACACCCTCCTTCTGTTCTTCAAGCCAACCCAAACAGAACCAGTAACACCGCCCGGTGACAGCGTAGGATGGCGAGGTCTCCACAGGGGATAATAGGCATGCAGAGGAGATCAGCCTTCAGAGCATGCAAGACAGGGACAAGACCCCTGCAAGATGGCAGAGTCGACCACCCCAATGGAAGGAAGCCCTAGTCCTCCATCTCCACAAAACCCTCTGAAGCCCTGTTCCTCTATCCTGATCACTCTCGGTCCTCCAATTAGCGGTCACCTTCACTTGTACAAAGAACTACAACTTCCCAGCACATCACGCAAGTCCACAGGAAAACCGGACAGTCAATGAAGCAAGGTCTTCTGCTGAGGACCTTCTTGGTACCTTCAGCCACTGCTGGGTGGGTGTGCCCATGTGTGCCAGTGGTCATGAATAAGCCCAAAACCTCACAACCTAGAAAGCACTGAGGACGCGCACTGACAGCAACCTCAAACAGGAGGAGACAGCAACACTGCAGACCAGGCGTGTCCCTTCTCCCATTTAAATCTGTCCCGAGGAGTTTCTGGGCTCTCTAACCTCCTGCCTAAGGGAAAACTCCCACGCTATACAATGCAACACAACCCTTTTAATAGCTTCCCACCTCCTCAAGCCACCCGGCCGGGAAGCCTGGGTTTGTTTTACAACGCCCTGTCCCTCCAGCCTACCACCACCTCAGGAGATGCAGGTACGCCAAGGAGCCCACTCAGAGGCACACAGTCCATACTGCTCCTTGTTTAAGTCATGGAGGAGAACACAGAGGCATTTAAATGCTGCCAACCAAGGAGGGAGCGTGGCAAGAGGTGGCAGTTGGGGCTAATTTCCAGGCTGGTGGCAGCTCCCAAGGAGGAGAGCTGGTCTGCAAAAGGGAAGACTCACAAAGCAACAGCAGGACAAAGTCAGGGTGGAAAAAGGCCTCCTTTCATCTCAGTCGCTCTCTCGCCTCCCTGCCCAGTGCAAGCCTCCCCCTCGATGGGTTTGTATCATTCACCAGCCACCACATACATCTCCACGCAACTTCAAGGGGCAGGGATGCACCATTGTGCCATGCAGCAGCACTCCCCACACACCATCCTGCGCTCAAACTCTCCTGCGCACACTTTACCTGTGCCCTAGTGCCATGTGGTTCAATCTATCAAGGTGTGCTGAATCCATCGCTAGGGCAAGCCAAAGCATCCGAAACAACCCTGCACCTGCATGCAGTGACATCAATACCAAGAGCATTCCTCCATCTCCCAGGAAGTTTTGTGGAGGCGGTTTTTTTTTCCCCCCTCCTCTCTTTCTAGCATCCCGTGCTATCCACCTCCACAGATCCTCTGGTCAAGGATGCTGCCCACAGCACCACTCCTGCAGAGCCCCAAAGCCCGCCTGGGCACCAGGCATCTGCACTCAGAGGGCCTTGCGTCTCCTCCTGCGGTGGCCTCCGCTCAAGAGAAAGGCAGATGGATCTAATATGCATTAAACATCTCAAAATGAGATTTTCCACGCTCTTTCAAAGGGAAACAATCCCTCAGCTTTTGCACTCGGCGCAGGCTTGTGAAGGCGGGGAGCTGGAGGGCAGCAAAGGTTACTCATGGGACCTTTATGGAAACCACACTGGCGGGACCCCCCAGAAGCATGGGAGATGCCGGGATCTGACTTCTGCATCTGGCTCGATGAGGGTTTTGTACCGATTAGAAGGACAGCCCATGCTCGCAGCCCCAGGTATTCGGCAGCGAAGGGATAGCTCGTAGGGGAAAAAAGCCCTTTTCCTTCTCCTGGCTCTTACAGGAATAAATAGGGGAGAGAGGTGAGGGCAGCTGTGCTACTTGTGTGTATAGAGGTCTATTACGGTCTGCTGCCGATCAGACTTGGGCATCAAAGGGATGGAGGTAGAGAAGGAGACCCCCTAAGGTGCTCTGCCAATCCATATAGGTCTTCTGCCCTACGTGAGAAAGGATTCTCTCCTCCAGAGAAAGGGACAGCCCAGACCCAAATGCAAGCAGAGAAAAGTTCGAAAGTTTGAAGCTAGAGCTCTGCTCAGTTTGGTCCTTGTGTAACTGGGTGTACAGCTCTTTAGTTAAAGTGTCTCAACTGGTGTCCTCCGTTTCCCAGGGTGAAAAAAAAAAACCCACAAAGAAATCCACAAAGTAACCCCAAAACACCCAGCACTGCCTTTAACTTAAACTACAAGCAAAGCTAAAAGGAGAAAAAACGAGCTCGAAACGTTTGCTTTTTAGGTCCTGGGGGACTACATCATCCCTATCCATCTGTACCGAGCCCTGTGTGGTAAGCAATGGGATGCGCGTCCTGAAAAATACTTTGCCTGCATAAATCCGGCTCCTGGAGGAAGCCTTGTCTCATGGTCACAGCCCAGTTTTGGGACTCGGGTGCCACCGCCACGCCTGCCATCCCCATGCACGTGCCCCAGGCAGTTCTGCACCACCCCCAGGGCCCGGGACCCAGTAATTCCTCCTCTTCGCAGCAGAGTCAGGTCAGCAATGCATGGGCTGGAAAGGGGATATTTCCCAGCACCTAAATGGGCAAGGTTTGTCCAGCAGTCCCCTCTGGAGAGGGGCTGAAGCAGGAGGAGGGAAGACACAGTGGCCTCCATCGATGCTCCAGGCAGGCAGGCAGGCAAGGGAAGGGACCCGGCAGAGCACGGGACTGTGGAAGGATGGGAAACAAAGGCCACACCAAAGACAAAAACATTTTCTTCCTCTTCAGTTGTAAGACACCCTGCCTGCTGCTGAATATCGTGGTGGCACACGGCTTGTTCTGCTTGCACACTTTTTCCCCTTCCCCACCTGAATTTCTCCATGGAGCCCTACCCTGAGAAACACAGGGAGCCAAACTTGTCATCAGAGTCCCTTTACCAGATTTGCCCCAAGGTACGCTCCCAACCACCAAGAGTTTGGATTAAGGCTCGCAGCTTGAACGCCCCTCAAGTTACACAGGGTATTGGTACCTGGACCCCCAGCTTGGGGACGAGGACCAGGACCCACCATCCTGGGCATTTCACTACAAACCTAACCTAGATGTAACACACCCATATGGATCTGGAAGAGCTCACTGCAACAGGCAACAGCCCCCGCAAAAGCTGAGCCGAGCCAGCAGGTCTGGGAGAAGCCACCAAATGCAGCAGGGAGCAGAGGAGACCCAAGCGGGGCCGTGCCGGGCTGCAGCAGGGAGGGACTTGCAGGAGATTAAAGGCAGCATGCAGGACACGCTGGAGCAAGCCCCACACTAAATAATTGCTGCTTCCCTTCCCTTTCCTCGTTTTCAAGTGTGGCTTCGCCCAGCCTTTCCCAGCCTGGCTCGTGTTTGATCTCGGGGCTCGCTCTGCCATTCCCTCCCCTCCAACCAGCCAGAGCAACCCAGAGGTGCCTTGCTGCGACCCGACGAGCTGCCCCAGCCCCAGCAAAAAAAAACCAGCCCCTGCCTGAAAAAGCAAATAGCAAAGGGAAAGTTAAAAAAAAAAAAAAAA
>Ga0181612_143654_pt1 | contig 12037 bp, 8 predicted proteins | sample HoacroProtozoa21_FD_119630 | JGI IMG/M metagenome (GOLD analysis project Ga0181612, IMG submission 119630) | Hoatzin crop microbial communities from Cojedes, Venezuel. Combined Assembly of Gp0051906, Gp0051904, Gp0051908
GGATTAGTTTAAATGCACTTATCTTCATGCTGTCTATGCAAACCAAAGTGATCAATTCTACTGTCAATCCAAATCATCCTCTGCATAACATTGTTCTTACTAAATTCCTTTAAATCTTAAAAAGTTTAAAACCTTAAAAATCACAACTATGGTTTGAGGTCAGGCACCTGCCTTGTGGAGTTAAGACCTACAACTGCTACCTCTTACAGCAGAAGTATTAATAACTGTTTTCTTTGTGCGTGCTATGTCCATGTGTGCAGGAACACCAAGCGTGCACCTGCCTTAATGAAGAAGCAAAACCACCTTCATTTCTCTGCTGGAAGAGGGAAATTGTTTCCATATCCCCATGCATCCCTCATCCAGCAGCTCCGGCTTCTTTCCTAAGCAAACCGTGCACTGCTAGTATTCTCAGGAATGCCTCAAAATGCAAGCAGAGTGGGGCAGAACAAGAACGTCAGTAAGAAAACCCAAGTCAATAGCCTTTAGGCCTGGGTGGGCCATTCATTCCAGTGATCGTAATTTTAAAGTCTAGGATCTTCGAGGCCATCTCTCTGCTGTTGCAGTCACTGCCTCATAAACTTAGCAAGTTCCAGGAATTCGTTTATTTTCTCCCCTTGGAAGACTGGTCCAGAAACTCACCACTCCAGTGGTTAAAAAACACCTTCCACTTTCCAACCTAAATTTATTCATGACCAGTTTATCCCCATCTGTTCCGATGCCAAAGATGTCTTTAAGTTTAAATAGCTTTTCTCCCTCTCTGGTGTTGAGCTCCCATTCTATTTGTAGAGTATGATCGTATCTTCTCCAAGCCTGTGTTTTGCTGAGCTAAACAAGTTGAGCTCTGAGTCTCCTAAACAAGGCACTCCCTTCCTCTGATGCTCATCATTGCCCTTCTCTGCACCTGTTCCAGGTTGAATTCATCCTCCTTAAACACGATGAACTAAAATTGATCCTTGGAGTCCAGCAGCTTTGTACAATGCTACTAATAGGAACACCAGGCTAGAGATGCCCTTCATGCAGAGAACTCCCTTTGAAAGTCATCACGCTCCATCTCAAGCTAATTGCAATCTTTCCTGCACTACCTCTATAGGAAAACTCCTGCCTGGTCTCCATTGTTACCTTACACACACTTAGACCTTGCAGCCATTATTCTTCTTTTGCCAAAATAGGCCCAATGTTTTCCTAAAACTATGGGAAGTCCTTCACTTTAAGCATGCACAGTTTTGTCATTCCGAGGTCTCACTGGTAGGTGCTGGTCATCCTGGGGTCAAGTAATATCCAGCATGTTTGTCTCCCCCACCTAAATGAGGAAACTCTTCCCCTCCAATTTGTGAAATATATTCTTTTACTATTGGCGTCTCTTGCAACTTTAATATGGAAGGCCACCCTGCTTGTGTTAGTCCAACTCTTCATCCACACTACCTCTTCTGCAGATTGGAGAGTGAGTCCTAAGCCCATAGCCACATGCTGCAAGCAGACCTATCTAACGTGCTCTCTAAAGCATGTTAACCCTGGACTGAACTGTTTTCCTTTCCACACCCCAGTTTCCTTAAAAAGGAAACCAAGCAGTTCAGTCCATATTAGAGCAAAATATGTGGTGTGGGTGATCTGCTGGGGCAAGGTACTGGAGCAAAAGAGAAAGGAACCAGTTTGACAGTAGGGATGCACGATATTATCTCCCAGTTCCCTTCACTACCAGAAGACAACTCGCATGATGCTGAAAATAGGCCAAATTTAGCGATACTGTTTCCTCCTCTCTGTAAAACTGAAACCAACTGCAAGAAGCCTGAAGGAGTTCATGGCACACCTCCTGGGAATGGGCAGAAAATGCCATGGTCTTTACAGCTGAACCATTTACCATGACTCACTCCAGTGACTCACCAGAACAACGCTGAGTTCAGGACTAGAGAAGAAGGAGTTGCCACCTTTTCCCGTTCCTTTTCCCTCATTCTGCTCCCCAGAGCTATGATGAACAGTCTCAAGATTTCTCATCAGGAAGTGGCATGAAAAGGACGTTACAGACACTACTTCAAGACACTGCAAGGAATTTCCTTCTGCTTACATGGCAGGAACTTCTCTGTTCTGTCTGTTGCCACCATCAAATCCCAAAACACCAGGGGCCATGGCACAGTGAGAACCCATATGGTTTTATGTCTCTATTTTAGTGTCTGGCAAACTGAGGCATTGATGGGATTGACATGTTTGCCTGCCATTGAGCCACCAGCAAACCAGGAATGCAATACAGCCATGTCCGCTCCCCAAGGCGGTGGAGACTTTGAAACCAAGCTCCCAGCCTCAAGGGGCAGGTTGCTATTAGTCATATCTTCTCGACAGTAAGAACCCTGGAGCAGAATGCTTATGCTGCTGAGTCAGAGGGTCAGTCCCAATGCCTGCCTCCCACGAATGAAATGAAAGCTGACCTTCCAGGCAGCCAAGTGCCACCGGGTGTCCTTGCCACCCTGCCTAGGAGAAATGTTCCAAGCAGAAATCAAGATAAGGGCAAGGTGCACTCTTTGAAGGGAACAGGCTCCTTCGCTGTTAATTTTGCAGCACAAAATCTGACACCCACTGGGGGAATTCTTCTCTCTCTCTTTGGCTCAGGATGAGAAACATTTATTTTAATTTTATCTTTCTCTTTTCTTTCTTTCATTTTTTTTTTTTTAATGCTTCACTTGAGAGGCTATAGGCAATCAGGGCTATAATTCAGGGAGCTCAAGTAAATTGCAAGTGACTCAAGAGGATGCAGAACATTTCATCTAAACAACTCAGCTCTTCACTGCAACATTTTCCATAGTCAGAGCCACCTGGCTCTGGAAATCCCTCCAAACACTGAAAGGGATGGAAAGAAATGACAAATATCTTATTAACTTCTTGCTGTCCTGGCACTAGAACCAGTCATGGGCCAAGTGCAGGTCACAGTGCATGCAGCCAGCTCTGGTGCAGAGCAGAGCAGCTAGCTCACAATTGCACTTTCAGGAATATAGGACTGTTTGAGTTCTCCTTGGTGGCTCAGTTGTCTCTTAAGGAAGACTGTATCCAAGAGGTAGAGCAGGGTGTTTGAACTGTCTCCCATTTTTGCAGAAAGTCGTAGGATCATAAGAGAAAAAAGTTATTCCTCTATTTCTCCATCAGCAGAATGGAGAGTTGAGTCTCCACTGCCTTGTGAAAAGGGAAAGGATATGGAACCCAATGGGGTGATTGGAAGGTGTCTGCAGAGACACCAGTGGGAAGGAGTATTTTCCTACATTTGAGTAGGGTTTATCTTGCAGACACCCCATTCTCAGATGTTGAAAGACACGTGCTTGCTCGTGCACAAGGTATCTAAGCCTCCATTATAGTCAATGGAAATCTGGTAAGTGGCTCTTGAAGAGTGATCCACCTCACTCTAAAGCATATACCAGGAAATCTGTTCGATGTCTTTGTACTCCAAGGCATCACATGTCGCCCTGGATGCCTCTCTAGGGGAAACTGAATCGACCCCAGACATCACAGCTAGTAACTGACACCTGAGAAGACACAAGTACGCTGGTGAGCGACCAGGACAGACACAGTCTAGGACATGAGAGGCAAGGTTTTCCCAGCTGAGTGGTTAGGAAGAGCAGAGTTCAAAATGGGTTTGCAGCAGAGTTGATCAGATGAGTATGCCCTTCTTGGATTGACTAGTCAATGGTGCTCGCCACCGCTGCAGGGGAATATGGAAGCATGGAGACATGAGGAACTGCACTGCCTGGCAGGCATTTGAGAGCCTGGGGACTTGGCTAGTCCCACCTCTGGTAACTACACATTTCCACCAGGACACCTTGGCACCCAACCTCAGCACAGCCTGTCCTCACCACCTGGGGCCAACATGGGGCCGGTATGCGATCGTCTGACTGACAGATTCCACCAAATAGACGTCAGTAAGGTCCACATGTCTCTTTTTTTCTCCTTTTCCCTCCTTCCTTTTTTTTTTTTTTCTTTTTAAATACAACTCACTACTTTTATGCCAATAAAAGCTAGTAAAAAATGAGACTGTTCCCTGCAATTTCAGTAAACCTGCCCAGTGCTGGAAGCCTCCCAATAAGGTCATGAACTGTTTTCTATATGTCCTGTGCCTCTATTTTTAAACTGGCACCTGGCACTCTGACATTCAAACTGATCTTCCAAGAGGACATTCCAGAACAACGAATGGCCTAAAATTTCATTGCTGTGACACAGCCCCGAGAAACCTAGCCCAAGGTGTGATCCTCAGCCTGACACAGGGAAAGACAGGACAGGCTCCAGAGAGAGTTTACAAGTCAAAAGGCAAAGTACTTGCTCCATAATTTTATCCTTGCAGAGCGGAGAAGCCATAGAGAGGCTAGAGGCCAGATGCCCAAAGAAATGTCAGCGTTTAGCTCCCATTTATTTCCATAGGTTTTCACTTTTGCATCTTCTCCAGGAAAGGATGCTCCCTTTATGAGCGGAACTAGCCAATACCTCCACCGTATCCGAAAACGGATTGTGAACAAGCTCCTTTCTCACCTGAGGGCCTTGGCCCCATTTAAACTAACAAACTCAGAGGGAAGTGAAGACAAAACCAACATCCTGACTCTTCCAAGCCTTGCAGGCAAGAATGGATGGTGAAAGAAGTCCACTGTGACTCATGTAAAAACAACAGAAAGACCAACTGTGTTCCCAGCAGCCTCAGAGACTAGAATTTGGTTCAGCATCATAGCAAATCTTCCCAGCACCAGTTTCTCCTTGCAGGTATCTTGATTCAACTCAGGCATAAGCATTTCCTTAACACTGAGATGCATGTAAGAACTAGACTCTTCACAATAAGGATTTTATTTGAACCTTTCTTCCAAATTGTTGCATCACCTGCCATGAGCCTCTTAAGTCTCAGATGCTCAGCACCATTTGAGACATAGATGAGTTTCTGAGTAAAATCAGGACATACAGTAAGATCTGAATCCTAGGAACTGAGTAGAGGAAAATTTCTCTTCTGAATGCACAGGGAAATCAGCCAGAAGTCAGGAATGAAGGAGCCTAGACATTAGGCTTGTTCAGCAGAAAACATTAAACAGAGGACAACCCATCACCAGAGCTCCGGAGAGCAACATCCTTGGGGAAGGCAGAAGAGCATCGCTTACTCACAGAGAGGTCACCCATAACATCATGGAGAGAATTACTGGGAAAATGCCGCAGCATATAGCTCTGCAGTACGCGAGTGCTTGTGCTGGCCATTGGAAGCCAAGCAGCATCATTCATTTAAAGGTATTGCAGCCAAAAGCTAAGGAAAGACAGGTAAATATTACACTACAGAAATCAAATAATCTGAAAAACTACTTTTGAACCCACCACCAATGCCAGATGAGAAAAAGCAAAAGGTTATGGGAGCTGATTGAATTTTAGAATAGAATAGAATAGAATAGAATAGAATAGAATAGAATAGAATAGAATAGAATAGAATAGAATAGAATAGAATAGAATAGAACAGAATAGTTCTGTTGGAAGGGACCTACAATGATCATCTAGTCCGACTGCCTCACCACTTCAGGACTTTTGAAGTTATAGCAAGATTTAGTTAAAATGGGATGCTGTAATGAAGATCAAGAGGATAAGTTAGACTAACATGCAGTGAAGGTGGGTGGAAGTTTGCTAATAATATTATCTGAGACCTGTCTTGAACGTTAATGTAAGAAAAACACTGAAATAATTTTAGAGAAAATTGTCTGGAGTGAATTTACAGAAAAAAATACATGACTTAACCATTGAAAATAAGACTGTAAGAGACCTTTAGGGCTTGTCTGATCCATCCTTTAGCTCCAGCACATATTCTTTCAACCATGGATTTGTTTAACCCTTTCAGCTATCTCTGAACCTTACCTTGACAATGGGCGATATTTGCAGGCTGAAAAGCCGAAATAGATCACCGTGATTAGTTCCTCTGCTCTGCCAAATTCATGGCAAAGAATTTTATTTCTCATTACTGCCTGTTAAGGGCCATATGTGAAGAGTTCTCAAGATGCAAGGGAATATCTGAATTTGAGAACCTAGGGTCTCTTTGATACCCTAACTGTACCTAGACTGTCTCTACAGCTAAACAACAAGGACAGATTACTAATTTCAGCTCTTAACTCCTCTTTCTCAGTGCTGAGTTTGCAGAGAGCCTGAGGCTAAATTTATGTCATTGAAATACAGATCCATAGACACAGCTTGGAGGAGCTGAGATACCACTACATAACTAGCTGGTTAAACTCCTTAGACTGGACAGAACTTGTCTGGTGCTACTTTAGGACTCTTTGTCTTATCTTCTAATAGGTCCTTAGCAGCTCCCAGATGAGAAAAAAATTTGTGTCTGAGCCAGCTGAGACGTTATGTCAAGGATGCTTATTGCCTTTAGTTAAAATACCAAGTCCTATGCTGCCTATTTGTGTTGTCTCGTTGACTTCACAATAATAGCACTGAGGAGTAGAGAAGGATGACCAAGAAAGGAAGACCAAGGTGTGCCAGGAGTAGGTGCCCTTGCAGTCAGCATAAGGGTGGAGCAAGGGAAAGGTGTTGGGAAACAGAAGGACAGAAAATGACAGCAGGGTGCAGACCATCATTATGTCGGAATGCATGTGTGTAAAGCTTGTGCCTGTGTTTTCAGAGGCAAAATCTTGCAGAAGGCAGGGCAAGAAATGTGGCTACTATGTGAGCAAATATAGTAGATCTAAGCAAAACTGCATGTTGCCTTTGCAAAGTTTTTTGGCTTCTTCCTTACTCCAGCCCTGGGCCCAGAGTCCACTGGACTAAATCACACTTCAGTTCTTGTGCCTAAAGCTTCCTGCTGTCTCACCCAAAGCCTTTGGAGGCACCTAGTCCAAAGGAACACCAGGCTCCGAGTCCTGACTGGAACCTCAGCTAGATGAATCCGGGCTTAGATCACATGGAAGAGGAAGACCCACTGATCAGTGAGGGAACCGGTGACCACAGCTCAATGCAAACTCTTCTGCCATAAGACTATATTAAACTAAGAGAAGGGAACAGATGTTGGTCGCACAGATCCATGCTGGCAAGCCTAGATGAGCATAAACTGGCACCTTGGCATGCAACTATCCCTGCTATAAATCCTACCTTGCTCACAGAGCACTGCTGAGCTTAGGAAACACGGTCAAATCAGTCACACACAGAACAAACTGGAAGGTGGGAGAAATCGGGAGGAAAAGTTTGTAGTTTTTCCAGCTCAGCACACCCAGGGAATGTTGTTACCAACAATCTTCACCAACCCACTTTGGCCCAAAGGCCCATGCAGTTCCCAAAATACTGTACATTCAGCTGAGCGGATGAACTACCATGCATTTGTGCAAGTAAGGATATGAATGCACATACAAACACAATAAAAACAAACAGCCTTGAGGAATATTTATTTCCTTTCTAGGTCCCCACCCAGGTTGACTCAGCCACTGCTCCATACCTTTTTCTCCAAGAACTGACATCAAAAGTAATTTACTCAGCCAGCATCTGGAGCTACGTGGTGCCTGCTTCGTTCTCCCAACACAACTACACAAGCACGCACACTCACTCACACATGCCCTGGGACCTGTTTGAGTCATCGTGTCCCTGAACATCTTTCTTGGCTGCAGCATCTGTGGAGACAGTTATTCAAAGTTCAGAGACCCAGAGACGCTTTCTCATGCAGTAAACACAGATGCAGAAAACTATCCCGGGTAATGAGGGGTACCCACTAGAACTCTCCTGGGTGACTCTACCCTGGTTTAGCACACCCACAAATGCAAATGAATTCTTGAGTTCTGTCTTGGTACAGGAGCAATGAGAGGGCACGAAGTAAGGAATAAGGGTAGTACAAGATCATTGATTGGCTGGGATCTTATTCTCTCAACCATTGGTCCATAGTGTGGGGGGAATGGGAGGAGGATGAAGAAGCAAGGGAGAGGTGCCTTTTTATCAGTCAGGGACTGTGTAGGAAAAACAAAGATCACATGAAGAAGTAGAGACATTGCTTTCATAAATCAGTGAAACAGTACCTTTAGCAACAAGTCACCCTAGGGCAGCTGACCTAGGAATCACCCTGACCTGTGGTTTTCATCTTCCCAACCACCACTCACTGGGGTGGTGAGTTTAGCACCTCTGAGCAGACAACTTCAGAAACCAGGGCCAGTCCCCGCAAAACTTTCAGAGGGAAGGCAGCTGGATGGTAACCATGTCCACGTACTGTTTAGAAAGCGATTGGTACTCTTTCTTTTGTCTTTTTTTCCCAGTCCAGATGAGAAAGGGCTTGATTAATGAATCACTGTCTGTGTGTTCATGCCTGGGAAGGTATGTTGAGATGTGGGCGTGCTGGTAGTGAGGGGTGTGACACAATTACCTCTACCATGTCCAGTGCTAGCCTAGAAGCCATGGGATACCCCAGGTACCCACACAGGACTGGTAGGAACAACAGAAGTTCCTGGGAAGACTATGCTCCAGTGGAAGCTGCAGACTAACAGGCTGTCTCAAGGGGGTCAAGTACTGAATCTAGCCAAAGGCATTTGCTTGACTTGGTGTTTTCCAGGCAAGTGAAACTTTGTCACTGATTATGGTTTTTGCAAGTGAATAAGCAGATTGGGTTGCTTTGAGAGATTGTGATGAGGGAACGTGAGGAGAGCCATCAAGGGAAAGCAGGAGCACGTGCATATGGTATCTATCTGAAGAAAGCGGAGTTTGAACAGTGATAATCCCTGCCGTGTAATATTCTTCTAATACTGCAACAACATCTGAGAGTGCTTCCAGCAACTCACACTCATGTGATTCAGTAGACCAGCTACCCACCCTGCCCCTTGCAGAAGGCTTACTAGCCTGTAGCAGGGTCAGCAGAGTCAAACCTATGCAGCCTCCTTAGCCGTGGAGCTCACAGAGCAGCTTCATAACTCAAACCACCATTGAGAAGGTGCTTCACTTATGCCAAACCTGCTAAATAATCGGTAACCTCCGGGAACAGAGGGTACGAGGTGGTAACCTCTTAAATCACCCCCATGTGAGTTGCCAGAGTTTGTCTGAAGAAAACCCGCAGCTACCTTTCATTGGCAACTTGCTTTCCAGTCTCAACAGAGAGGCCAAGGAATCAAGTGGAATAAGCTACCTTCTGTCCCTCTCAGCTGGTTTCTCCAGGTCATAACCAAACCCCTTTGGCAGGCAAGTAAAATAAGAAAGCTAACGCTCTGGCTGCTGGCACATTACCTGGTCTGTGGATACACAGAGTAATTCAATCTGCAGGGCTGTCTTTCTGGCACCTCTCACAAGCCCTAAAAATTCAATCCACAGTGAGAACGAAAACAGAGCAGGGTTTGTTTGGTTCTTTGCCCTGTTGTAGCAGACTGTGGGACAGTCACTAGGAAAGGACACATTTTTCACATAGGAAACAAAGACTTTTGCCCTGCAGAAGACAAGATGTACATACATCACGTTTCTCCCCCTCTGTTTGCCTGACCAAGCAAATATATTTATATTTATTTTGCAACAGGAGGAGATCAGAAGTAGAGCTTAAGGAAGTGCCCAAGTGCTGTATCTAGCCTGGTTACTGCAGTATTGAAAACGGATTTAGACTGAAGTGTGGGAGACTCAGCTCACCTAACTTCAAGTTTCTACAGTACAGATATCTCAGCAGATACAACCACCTACAACTTCTATATATAGGACATGGAGAGAAATAAGTAGCTCTAAAAAAATGGTTCATCTCACCAAATCCAGATGACAAAATTTAGGATCTTGTGCTGGGAATGCCTACACTTCTCCGCTGACTATATTTGGAGCATAGGGTGCCTTATTTTGCTGTAGAGAGTTACACTACAGTCACCAAAGTTGTTCAGATGCCTACCAACATGTCCAGGCTCAAGAGAAGAATAAGCAGTGCAGAACACCTCCTGCTCAGGTTTGCCAGAGTCTGGCTCCCTGCCTGTTCAGCCACTGGAGAGAAAGGGTCATGTTGCTTGCTCGAAACATAAATGAGGTGCTTTCATTCCTTACCTCTCTCCACTGGCTGTACAGAGAATTAGGCTCAGATAGTAGGTGGTCTGAATCCCTCCACTCTGATGAATGTGGCCTCTTAAGAGGTAGGTCAAACACAACTTCAAGTGACAAAGGCATACTAGTCAACCTGAAAGAGAGCTGTGCTCTGAAACCACTTCAGTTATACCTATATAAAGTCTCTATCTGCATGGGAATACCCAGGAAAAGTGAAGATCAGTCAAACAGAGGTGTGGAGTTAGCGTGTCTGTTAGTTAGAGCGCCTTCAATCCTGGCTCAAATTTTTCCTAAACAAATAAAGCAGATTTATATTTAGTCACACCAAACTTGGAGAAGTGCAACTCTCTCTAGCTGGAAATGTGAACCTCGTTTTATTTGAAGGTCTGCATCCAACACCTTGGCATCTGGGACCAGCTACACTCAGCAAGGTGGACTAAAACAGACAGAGATGCTGTAGAAGTGTACTGGCACTGACATTTGGACTTTACTGGGTGTTGTTGCTGCACTCAGCTACCTGGTACCCGAGTTGTGCGTTGGCTGGAAACAGCACAGCTGTCCTACCACCACACTAAAAACAGGACAAAAGTCCTGTTAAGCAGCTGTTTTTCTTTGGGTCATCAGCACAGCTGCGTGCTGGTCTTTCTGAGTTCGGTGTTTTGGGTGGACTCAAGAATCTCTGCATTCTTTGCCATTATCATGTACAGAAAGTCATGGAGGTCTACAGGCAAGAAGAAACCACGCATCAGCTGGGAGAAATGTAGAACAATCATACCTCTGTTATCTGTTGATCACAATTGGTGACAAATATTGGTGCATTTCCCCCCACATTCCCAACATTAAAATTTCTCCGTGCTCTTAGCCATAATTTCTGCTGAACTTCACGGTTATGTACATAATCAAAGCCTGCTTTGGAGAACATATGGAGTTAGTGTAGTCAACCAGGCAAGCTATTTTCCACAGCTGGTGTCCTACCAAGACACAACGTGGTTAACATTATGTCTGACTTCCTCTGATTATGCCAGGACAGCAAAGTTGAATGGTGCGTCTCTGGCATGAGCCTAGACTTGGGGTCAAACTCACCCTGCTGTTGATGTTCGGATTCCATGCACATTGCAGAAGCTGTGAAACAGTTTTGTATTTTCCAAGTGTCAAAAGATCCATCACCCCTGGCAAAAAGGAGGGCAGGTAATAGAGCATTTGTGGAAGGTCAGAGACTTTGTCAGTCAGGGCTTTAAATGGAGACTAAGAGGCTTTCACCCTTCAGTCATGAAAATCCACGAAACTATGAAAATGCTGTCAGCTTGACAGGCTTATCTGAAAACTGAGAAGAAATATGCGTAAAAACATTTTGTTAGGGCCTGAAAAAAACAGGCTTCATTATTAATTGCTGACTGCCAGTCATTCTTTCACATAAACAGTGTTGCATGGTCCTGGTAATGGCACAGAGACACATGTCTTTTTCTCTCATGTTGTTCTTGCACGTTGTGGGTTCGGATGAACCGGATACACCAGAACCAGGAAACATCAAAATACTGACCAGCAGCAAAGCTGATTTTCTGAAGCAGCCCTGCTGCAACTCATGAGTGAAGCCAATATCTGAGAAAGAGACAGAGTTATTACTAGCAATGCTTCATCTTACACCATCACACTCTGGCTCCTTTGGCTAAAGTAGCTGTTACAGTAAGTGGTACTCAGTGAAACTAATTAGTTGGCTGGTGTGATTCAAGAGACTAAAACTCCTGCATCTCTTGCATGACAAGTGATTTTCAGAGATGTGGTGCGACTGTTCTTCCAATTCTTTATAGGAGTCATCAGCAATAACCTCAATTTGAGGGGATTACTTGGAATGCAAACTCGTTGACAAGGGAGGTGGCCGTTTCTCATGCTGACTGCTGTTGTCATGTGGTGGTTGGTAATGTTTGACTTGGCTTCCTTTAGCAAGCCCAAATCCCACTGCCCTCATCAAGGCATTCTATGGAGTCATAAAAAGAAGATCTGGAAAAGACTAATTAGATCATTTTGTCTATTCACCCTTGGCCAACATGAAGTTGTTCCCTACTATATA
>Ga0181612_162492_pt1 | contig 12037 bp, 5 predicted proteins | sample HoacroProtozoa21_FD_119630 | JGI IMG/M metagenome (GOLD analysis project Ga0181612, IMG submission 119630) | Hoatzin crop microbial communities from Cojedes, Venezuel. Combined Assembly of Gp0051906, Gp0051904, Gp0051908
AAAAGAAAAGAGAAGAAAGACCTACTTCATTTCTAGCCATTGATACAGAAGGAGTTTAATCTGATTTACTCCAGCTCCTGGGTCTCAGTGTCTAGCTAGATTGATAACAGGCTCTGATTTCAACTCGTGGAGATTCCTGGGGATGTGATTCTGTGCAGCATTTCCTGCCTGCTGCTTGCTGGCTCCTCACTGTACTTTTTCTTGATATTTATCAGCACATGGATGAGCCTTGGTCACTGTGCTTTTCCAGCCCTCAGCGTGCTGACAGACCAGAGGAGGAGCTCCAAGCTGGGAGTGTTAACAGGACCTGCACAGCAGGGGAGAAATGGTATTTCCCTGCATTTTTACGGGGAAGCAGGACAAAGAGCAGGAGGCAGAATCTCATTTGACATCTGAGGGTTAAATCTAGAGGCTAGTCAGCCTTCTTATTCCCTTAAAAATAGGCTCTGTAAGAGATATGTCTGTCTCCTGTGATTTCTCCCTTGGTTATAAGTTTGATCTTCTTTATACCAAAGGAATCCAGACTTACCTCCTTTTGTCCCCGTTTGCTCTCCTTGCACTGCCTTGGGTTAGGGGGCAGGGTGGCTGTGTGTAAGATCGGGAAAGCAGATGAATCTCTGCGCATATAACACAAAGAAGCTTCATAGTTATTCCCACAGAAGGGTCTCAAAACTGCTTTTCCCAGGGAAAGAACTTTTCTGCTTTGCTGTCATCTGTCCTGGTGATGATGGTGACTGAGTGATTTGTGTGGGCCAAGGGGCTCTTCTGCTGGCATTTCTTCTTACTGGAGAGAAATAGGAGTATTATTTGGTTTGGCATTTGAGGAAACTGAGGCGAAACCAGGTTGCAATAGATGTTTGGAGCAGGTCTAGGCATCAAGACAATTTAGATCAGGGAGCAAATCAGAGGAAATGTAAATTTAAGAGATGTGAGTTTTCCATGTGATTGGAAGAGGAACACAATCTGGACAATTTTCCTTGTTTATTCCTTTTTTTTGTCTAGGAATATTTGCCTCTAGACTGTATGCTCTTGTATTCGCTCGTGGTGCCAAGGCAGTTGTTGCTTGCTTGCCTTGGTACAGTGGGTATTGCCTGTATGTGTCAGACCTTGGTTGAAGTGGTTCCAGATCCTTGGAGTCCCCATTCTCTGACTTTTAACCTGGATGATTCAAGAAACAGCCAGCTAGCTGCCAGTGAAACCCAGCTATAGGAATGCCTATGATGAAGATACGCACATTGGTTCTGTGCAATGCCTAATTTTTAGTATCACTTTGGTCTCCAAGAAGCTAAGAGTAGATAAACTGGAAATCAGGTCTGGAGATCTAATAAGGGCTGGAAGTCAATTTTATCACTGTTACTGTGAGTAACCCTCGTCGTCAGGTACTGGTTGGCCAGACTCCTCTCCCTGGATCTGTCCTGACTTGCTCTTAGATTGGGTTCTGGTGCTCTGTTTGGTTTTGCTGCAGTGTGTTGTGATTTTTTTTTAATTTTTTTTTTTTGGAGAGTTTACTTGCCAGATCTCTAATTTTTCAAGCAGAGTCCAGAGTGGTTTTGAAAGGCTTTTGCCTTTCGCTGGTGGCACTTGTACAAATGAGACAGCTGAAGATAACTTATCATGATGTCAAATGAGGCTCTTAAAATTAGAATTACCTGCTGTGTGTTCACATAGTTGTTGTTTTTATTTGTTTCAAAGTGGATGAGCCTTGTAAAACTCACTGTAGGTTGAGTTGTCTGGGAAGCTTCTGTGTCATCCTTCTGGGCTGTGAGTGATGGATTCTGTTCAACATAAGACACTGCAAAGATGGTTGCTGCAAGGTAACTATCAGAGTAGGATAAAACGTCTTCTCATTTAAGAGGTCAATATTTACATCTAAACTTTCAGGGGTGGGTCAATGTTTTAAAAGTTGCAGCTGACAGTGAAACATCACTGGCATCACTGTCCAACAGAGGGGACAGAATTCTGTGCAATTCTGGGCTTACCTTGTTGGAAAGGAAGTTGCTGGTGTTGCAGGATTTGGGCTGAAGATGCTTGTTCCATGGCAGAGGGCTAGATCTTGACTCTGCCATATCATAATAATCTTATTGCTATCTGTACCGCAGGTGAATTTGAATTATTTTTTTTTATCCTTCTTTATGGTGTTTCAAACCTGTCAGTCAGTATTGATGGCTGAGGACTCTGTAGTGACTCAGTCCAGCTAGTGCAGCTGGTGGCTTTTCTGTTTCCCTCCACTGGTTCTTTTGTGTTTTAGGTTGGACAACTAGTTTTCATTTTGTTTCAGACATCACTGGCTTTCTATGAGATCTTAATCTTCAGTGATGTCATGGTTTGCTATTCTACAAACGCTGATTACCAGAAATAGGATATGACTGTAATCAAGAATGGGCCATTAGATGGCTGGTGGGATGAGATGCAGCTACGGAGGGAGATGAAGTCAGGGATATGACAAAGAATTTGTGAAATAACACTCTTGTCTTAGCCCTTGCCCAGAGAGCCCGACAAAGTAAAGTTAGAAGTGAGTCTTGCTAAGACAGTGAGAATTACAACTTTGAAGGGTACCTGCAAGCTATGACTGGTCAAGAAGAAGGACCTGCTGTTATATGTTGCTTATACATTGTTGGGTGGACATTGTACCCCCAGTGCTGAAACATGGAACTGCCACAAGATCCCCTGGAAGACAAAGACACGTAGACTGAACAAAGGGGTGAGCTGAAGCCATGGTTAATTTTATAAGGTGATTTTACAAGATATCATCTCCTGGCCTATCTCCACCCCTAAAAGCTTACCGTGTCTGAGGCTTTCCAAATTGCATTCTTCCTGGAGTGCCAGGTAATACATAACAAAGAATAATTTAGTGATGTTTACTTATTAATTACCAGTGAAAGGATGGGACTGATCCAGAGCGGAGTTACTGAAATGCACCTATAACCATGTCTGTTTCAGTATGTCTTCGCTTGATTCCTTGTCCAGCAGGAACAGATCAGGCCTTTTGGTAGGAAGGATCAAATCAGACTTCTCAGAATACAACAGGACCCATGAGAAAAGAAATGCTTAGAAGAAAAAGCATAATGCTTTTAATTTCTCTTCAGCATTCAACTGAGATTTGGGGACACCAGCAGACAAGGGTGTGTGTTAGAAATAATATATACTCGGATGACATGTTCGTCAGTAGGTACAAGTCTTTTGTGGCTGAAAAAATATACTTTCTAACTATGACTTATTCTTTCTTCATTCTCTTTCTAGCTATGAAAGTCAGGGAAATTCTGCTACCCTAGTTTCCTTCACGTGGTTGCTCCCTGATCCTTTCCCCTTGAAGAACACAAGTGAATTTCTTCTCTGTGAAGAACAGGAATCTTTCAATGTTCCTGGTAGTCTGTGGGTTCATTTTCTGCTTGATAGCTGATAGTATCACTTAAAGACAAGGAGAACCCAGAAGGCCTTGGAAATCGCTCTGTGGCGAGATGAACATGCACCCTGTGCTGAGAATTAACCTAAAGGCTCATTCACAACCACAAGCTGATTTCATTCTTGATCTGTTTTTCATTTCTAGATTTTATAGTAGGTAGAGCAGGTTTTAGTTTCTTTTGCTTGCCTTTTTTAAAATTAAAATTCTCATAATAAAATATGGGGATAAACTCCTTCAAGCTGAAAATGCGCACACACGGCCTTCCTTCTCCAAATAAACTACAGTGAAGAACTCACTAATATAGCAGTAAAGTACACTCAGTGTATCTTGGGAATACTAAATCCATTATTGTCAGTTTGTTCTTTGGAGAATGGCTAATGAGGGAACAGTGCCCCCAGAACTTGGGTTGTGATTCCCAAGACAGAGATTCAAATTGCTACAGCAGCACTACTTGCCTTTTGACACTGAACAAATGAAAAACAAATTTTAATTTAAAGTTCAGGGATTTTTACAAAGGATTCTATAAAGCAAAATCCTATTTTGTTAATTTCAATGTGTAGTAAGTTATTTCTGTGCAAGATAGCTCAACTAAATACACCTTTCTTGGGAACCTGAGAACCTGGGACGCTATTTCTTTATTTTTAATAATTGCTGGTAAAATAACACCATAAAATGTTCCTGTAATGTTTTGTAAAGTTAAGCATTTAGTCAAGATTTTTGGCTGAAAAGTTATGCAAGGTGAAAGTATTCATCGGAACTAATGCAAAGGTTCTTTTTATCCATATTTCAAAAAATGTGTTTAAAATTGAACTGTGGTGAAAAGTTTGAATTCTCATTTAATATGCAGTGGATCTGTGGAAAACAACTACTGGAGAGTTTTGTATAGGAAATTCAATAGAACTTGCAGACTGTTGTTAGAAGGCCACAAGGGATGGAGCTTAGGGATTTGTGGTGTAGGTGATTGCTATTTTTGGATGAAATTCAGATCAAGTATCACAGCTAACAGTCTTTTGACCTATCTGTTTAAGAAATCATATGTCTAACTATAGAAATAGAGCTTGCCTGTGACAAAGTAACAAAACTGAATTTGGTCAATTTGCTGGAGCTTATTGGTTATGAAGTACTCCATCATGCATGGCTTTTCCTTATAGAACTGTGTCCTGGTTTCATAATGACCTTTCCTTAGGAGCTGCACCCAGGATGAGAAATGCTGACAGGCGTAAGTCCTAGGTATGTTACTGGCAGTCTGAGCTCTTGATGGGATGACTCAAAACTGAAGATACAGAGCAGATGAACAGCAACTTGCAGGAACCAGGGGCCAGACAACAATCTAGTAATGACTTTTTAACTTTTTTTTTTAAGATGGAGGAAAACTTACCTTGATATTTAGGTGCACCAGGGAAGGTTTTTACAGCCATGCACACTCACATACATCCACACAAGCTGTGTTACTGCTATGTACAATATTTATGTTCTCATAAATGTGTATAATAGTCAAGTAGAAGCGTCCTGTACAGAACTGCTGAGGCCTCCATATCATCCTTCTTCCCTGCAGGCTGTGCAGGTACGCATCTGAAGTGCCCACATGGTGTATCTACGTTTATTGTCATATTTCCACCAGCACACACAAACTTTCCTTCCATGTAAAGGTGTATATACACTGTATGCTGAATGTCTTAAATATGAAAGTTCCTGCCCTACATTGTTCGCTGCAAAAAGAGCAGTTATATAGATTGTCCTTGACCTTCGCACTCCTGGGCAATATATTTCTTGACAAGTAGATTAGGGACCATATTGATTTCTCATCACTGCACACACAGCCCCCATGAGTCTAGTGATATCCAATCTCTGATCATAGACTTTTTGGAAGTGGTGTGAAGCCCTGTGCTAGGGTGACTTCATGACAGACTATGTTTGCAGAACGCCAAGTGAAGTGCTTGCCGAGTGCAACATTTGGGTCTTCCTGACCTGAATATGTGTTTGCCTCCTGTGTCAGGTGCATGAATTGTGTTAAAGCAGTAATACCTGAAGAAGAGGAAATGAAGAAGAATGGATGATTGTTTTTCCCCTAGAAGAACCGATTTATTAATAAATCTTGATGTGTCATATGTCATGTAATGACACTTGAGCTGTGAGTAGTCTTGCTGCACATCATAGGCTTGTCACTGTTATAATTTATGTAGTGTTATGTAGTAAGAAAGCAGCATGGACCTTGTAGCCCTAAAAAAAAAACCCCAAACCACTGCTACTTCCATTAGAAGCTTGATTTGCTGGTCGTAAGTTAATTATTTTGTGACCTGTACAGAATAATTACCAGGCAATCCCAGAGAACCCAGAAATACTTATTCTTTCAAAGATCTTGGCCAATAAAACTTATTTGGTTACATTACTGTGTGAATGAAAAGTAAGTCAAGGGTGCTTTTACAGCCAGTCTTGCCAGAACTTGTCAGGTACTGAATATTGTGCAGTTGTTGGAAATATTATTTTAGCTTTTAGTTTTGTGAAGAATACTGCACCTGGCTTAAGAGCACTGAAGTGCTGTGGGAAGTGGAACCTTTTTACCCTGTACCTTGCTTCTAGATGGAAGAAACCATCTATTTATTTTGAGTTGACCAGGCACCAGTTTTTGAGAGATGCTTACACAGAAGTAGAAGCATACAGGGCAGACCTAGAGCTACACACATCACCCTCTTCATTCCTGTTGACATGGATTTCAAAAAAAAAAAAGATGAGAGAGGGAGACAAATATGTTGCATACTTTCCCTGCTTCATTTATCTTGTGAATTCAATAGAGTGTGCGTGGGAGACACCAAGAAGTGGAACTCTTCAGAAGAAAGTTTGGAGTGCAAAGAGCAGAATTGGAAAGGAAATCAGGGGATGACAGCCGGTGATGCTGAAGTGGCCCCTCAGAGTCCAAGTATTTAGATACTGAAACATCCTCTTACATGCTCCAATTCACACATAGGACCAAGTAGCATAATTTATCTTCTGGAGTGAAAGAAATAAGATGCAGCTTTTTTTTTCTTAAGCTTGGAGCAATGGAAAGATTTGCATGTCAAACATGTAAAGGATAAAAAGAAGCCCTATAGGATCCCTCCTCTTTCAATGAATAAAAAGGTTCTGATCCTCTATCCACATTAATGAAGCTTTTTGACTCTGAAGGGAGGTATGGAACTGCTCTTGTTAATGATCTCTGTTTCCAATGCACCAGAAAGTGCTGATAATAGGGTAGGTTTTCACATTGCATTAGCAGAAGAAAGGGCTTTTCACCCAGCTGAGATGCCTTCAGGAAGTTCCAGCTGAACATGAGGAGGAATTTCTTCCCTCTGAGGGTGACGGAGCACTGGAACAGGCTGCCCAGGGAGGTTGTGGATTCTCCTCTGGAGATATTCAAGACCCGCCTGGACGTGGTTCTGTGCGGCCTGCTGTAGGTGACCGTGCTTCGGCAGGAGGGGTGGACTAGATGACCCACAGAGGTCCCTTCCAACCCTGAACATTCTGTGATTCTGTGATATCACTTTGATTTGAATGTGGTTATACTAGAGCACAAGAAGAATTTGCCCAACTCTACATAGTAAATACTGTATTTTTAATATATGAATATGCTGTTGTGCTATTCCTTTAAAAATATCCAGCACAGAGACATATAGTGATTAAGCTTAACAGTGAATCAGCATTTTATGAAAGTATAAAGCACGGGCAAGCACAGAGTCCTGTAATGCTAAGATGGCTAACTTGCCTGTTAAAAAGATTTTTTATTGAACAATAAACCACATTTTGTAAAAACAATCCCTCTGCATAATACAACATCAAATTTGTTACCAGGGCACTTATTTCATTTCATCAGTAAGGAGTGGACACAATGCTTCAATCATCTTTTTCTTAGTTTATGTTTGGTGATCTTTTTCATCTTTCCTCTCAGGTTATATCAGTTCTCATTGTTACAGTATTTGTAACTAAAATTGATCTACATTTTGCTCAGATTTACGGTTCAAACTCCTCAGAATGTAAGTCAGGCCATGTAAGACCATTTCTAAACATGACTTTTTAGGAATAAAATAGCATTTTTTAATTTCCTTATCTTTCTGTTTAATGTAACAACAATAGAAAAGATTACTATACACTTCTATTCCAATTCAGAGGAAGACCATCCCACCATCCCCAATGAGCAATGAGAAATAAGCACACACTTGTGCATCCTATGAGATTAGAGTTGCTTGCTTGCTTTGCCATCTCTATATACAATGATCCCATTCCAGATGCCTACCATGAGGTTTATGTCAACTAACTTTGGCCCTCTGGAAGTAGTACCTATTCCAAGGTGCCTTACACAATTCATAGAGCAAAACAGGCATTTGCACAGGAGCAATTCATCTATCTTAGACATCTACCTTCTGGATGGATAACAAGCAGGTGGTATGAATCTCACCAATGTATCAAGTGCATCACATAAATTATTTGTTTGGACTAGTTGTGAAATCTTTCCGGAAAACTAGCCCTGTTATATAAACACACTAAAGCTGTTAGGTCTTTACATCTCTATTTAACTTAGTATTTTACTTCCTTCACCTCAAGAAACACAACTGGCATGAAACATTTCCTTCTGCCTTTCCCCTTAACACTCCGCCGAAGTGAAAACAGACAAGGCCGTTCGGCCACACTGCTATTCCTACAAAGAGGCAACAAATCAGTGGAAACAGACAATGCATCGCAGCCTCTACTAGAGAAGAAGCAGAAGCAGAGTATTTGGTTTCACAACACAACTTACGGTCATCAGGAGAAAAAAAATTGAGACATGAGAAACAACTTCTTAGCAGTAATCAGACAAAAGTCAAGTCTACCTCAGAGACTACCCTATTTATCAAAAGCAACATTGAGTATTTTGTGGGTATTAAATACCTCTTCGAATGCTTCTCCTCAGCTTATTACAGAGGTCAACACGAGGGTTCTCCAAGCTGTCCTCTATGGAACCAGGGCTTTGCTCAGGAGAGGATGGCCCTTTGCTAAGGTCCAGTGGTACTTTGCTACCCGTTGGCGGTGGGGAGGTGGCTGGGCTGTAGGTCGAGGTAGGACTGCTTGCCACAGATGAAGTAGAGAGGTCAAGGGCACCAATCCTTGAATTCAGTGGTGAGGTCAACGACAGTTTTCGGGTTCTGACAGGTGAGGAAGTTCTGGAGAGTGACAATGGAGGCGGAGAGGAAAACTTGCGACAGAGATGTGGTGACTTCCCATCAGCCAGGTACTCTCCTCTGTTGTTTTGACTTGTAGCAAAGAATAACTCCAAAGACCTGACAGTAAGAAAGAGACAAAGCAACAGATGATAACGAACGCCAAACAGATTTAAGTGAAAAGACTTACAAACAAATTTTGTGCAAATTTGCATGGCACTGCAAAATCCATATGACACTTACTCTTCAAAGCCTAGGCAGAAAGCTGAGACAGACTTACCGAAAAACTTATGTCCTGTTTACAAAGGAAGAAGTTTCTTCTTAGATTATTTACATAACAGAAAATCATGGTAGAAAAACCTACCAACAAGTGACACTATAGTAATTCTGTAAGAAACCTGTGATAGAAGGGAAAAATCCCAGAGCTCACCTGACGGGAATGGAAGTAAAGGGTCGTCTGTATATATCTGAAAGTTTTTCCAGTACAACAGCTGCAGTAGTAAATATGCGGTAAGTATGTAGGAAAGTATTCAGGAAATCAATACTTAGAAATCGCAAGTCTGTTAGCCGCTCCAAAAGGCGCTCAACACTTGCATAACGGATTTGGGGTACTTTGCAGGAATTCAGTGTTTTGCTGAAGCAGATATCAATGTCATCCCTATGAAGACGAGCATCAGATCTGCACAAAAACCAAACACAGAACATTTTACCAAAGAGGAAGAGTGATTATGGTACAGCAGTGGTATCTATTTTAGCTGTCCCTGTCAACACAGAAGGAACGAATATACATGCATTCTTGTATTTCATCAACACAAAAAACCTCTTAATCTGTGGCAATACCTGCAGTTATATTTTATGCTGTAACTAAGGGAACTTAAATTTTATTTTTAGCAAATTGTTAATTTACATGTCAAAGTCTTAGAAACCATTACTGATGCTTACATTTCTGAAATGGAACAGGAGGCCAAATTGTCCCCTCTTGTCTGTTTCAGGCTGTTGTGGCCTGTAGTCAAGTATTACTGGAAGCTCACTATGGAATAATAGTGGACTGACTGCAAATTTTTCTGCTGGGACCTAGCTTTATGTAAAACAACTAAAGACCCTAGCAAAAGAAGCAAAATTAAGCCCTCAGCTAAGCTTATGGCTTACCTGCAAGATAACACCTGCCCTCAGGCTCCAAGAAATAATTTTTTTTTGTAAAAAGAAAAAGGGAACTGCATGAAACCTCTCAATTTTCAAAGCAGAAACCATAGAGACGCTTTGTTTCACTGAAAAAAAATTGGACTAATTTTTGTTTGGACATCAAAACAAAAATCAATCATTTACATAACCCTACTCACAATGGATTTTCTCCATATTAAGTTTTGCTCAACTTTGTCTAGTTGACGGCTTATTTTACAAATGACCAGGACAGATACCAAGTCAAGCATCTTTCAATACTGCCTGATCTTTTTGTCAAAAGCAATTGGATTTTCTTAGAATACAGCATCGAGATATTCCACATACTTCTACACTGCATTACATAAACAACAAAAAAATTCTTCCTCATTATGTTGGGTCTCCAGAAAAGTGGCTATTTTTTTTTTATTTTGTCCAAAGACATCTGACTCTAAAAGTCAGTGTGTGCTAAAAATCAGGTGGGCAAAATCTCAGAAAGAGAATACCAAATTTGTGTCTGTTTTTAAGATCCTACATGTTTCTTAGAATTAAGAATTCTTTCTCTTGACATTGGGATTAAGACCTTGCTGTACTCTACAGTTTGAAAACGGATGAACGTATTTTTAACATTCAGCAGGTAACAGAAGTGTTTACGCACTGGAGAGTTCCTGGAATAAAACTGAAGACAACAAAATGTCTTCTTTCCAGGCATCAAAGGCATGTGGCCTATCAGCATATTCACAGATGTTACCTCTTTTTAATTTCTGAGCATATACAAACAGAGGAGAGGAAACCACTACAGAAGAGGCGTCTGAGAAACCTTCATGTACAGAGTACATCCAAGAGAGAGAAATGGCCTAGTGACAGGTAACAGTATGAAAGGAAATACTTATATTTGTATCTCTGTGTTCCATTCCTTAATATTTATATTGGACAATAGTAGATGAAACTCATGTAAATACAGATCCGTAGAGGATCCAAGAGGTTAAACTGTGTTAGAAATTTGGAATTATGTCCTGAAAATAGCTGTCTACAAATAAAAATTACTTCTTACAATAAATGACTGAAAGAATCCAAGGGTGAAGGAAGTAGGTTTATAAATAATGATGTTACCTTCATGTGATCAGTTAAAATATTTTTTTCTCAGAAATAAGAGAAACAAAGAGAAGAAAAATTTTGGCTAATAAACCAAATACCTTAGAAAATGATACAAGTCTACAGTCATCTAAATTCTGAAGACATTTTAAATAGATCCAGTAAAATTATGAGTGGTATGACAGAGAAAAGCTAACAGAAAATAAAATTATTAATCTGAAGGCAACTTCACAAATAATAAAAAAATCTGAGCTGTGTTCCTATACAGTCCAATACTCTGAGAGTTTACCATTTTGAGTCATCCCTACCATTTCAAGCAAGATATTTAAAAAGATACATTTTGGGATGTAGAATTAATTCCATTCAGGAAAACGGAAAAAAAAAAAATGAAAAGGTCGTATTTTCCAAATATACATTTTCTTTTGTTAAAACTTTTATTACAAAAAAACCCAACAAATTATTTTGTTCACTGGGAAAATAAATGCTACACTTACTTGATCATATGTGGCACTGTGACTTTAGAGTTTTCTTCGAACACTATGGTCATTAAACCATTGCATCTTATATTATCAATGCACTGTGAAAACAAACATTGAAAGCTGTTAAAATCAAAACACAGGGTAAGGGGACTTATTTCCACACTCTTCATACTGCTGTAAGCTTAAAGCATAGCTTGTGGACTGACTGGTACAAAGTATTTTCATAAATGAAAAGCAGTGATGTAAAAATTATAGTTGACTTGCTTCTCTAGTCTTCTGCTTGGGATATTCAGCTCCACATCCTTTTCTGCACATGATTAAGTATTTTGAGCTGGAACTGAAATTTCCTTTGAAGTTCCTTTGAAAGTGAACAAAATTGCCACACTTTGAATGTTGTGTTCAGTTTTGGGCCTCTCAGTACAAGAAAGATATTAAGTTGTTGTAGCCTGTCCAGAGAAGGGCAATGAAGCTGATGAAGGGTCTGGAGAACAAGTTGTATGAGGAGCAGCTGAGGAAACTGGGATTGTTTAGTCTGGAGAAGACGAGGCTGAAGGGAGACCTGCTCACTCTCTACAAGTATCTGGAAGGTGGTTGTAGTGAGGTGGGTGTTGGTCTCTTCTCCCAGGTAACTAGCAATAGCATGACAGGAGATGCCCTCAAGTTGCATCAGGAGAGGTTTAGATTGGATGTTAGGAAAAATTTCTTTACTGAAAGAGTGTTTGAGCATTGGAACA
>Ga0181612_177518_pt1 | contig 12037 bp, 3 predicted proteins | sample HoacroProtozoa21_FD_119630 | JGI IMG/M metagenome (GOLD analysis project Ga0181612, IMG submission 119630) | Hoatzin crop microbial communities from Cojedes, Venezuel. Combined Assembly of Gp0051906, Gp0051904, Gp0051908
GGTCCTGTGCAGCCTGCTGTAGGTGACCCTGCTTCGGCAGGGAGGTTGGACCAGATGACCCACAGAGGTCCCTTCCAACTCCGAACATTCTGTGATTCTGTGTATAGACATGACATATTTTCCAAATAAATTCAATGCTGTGCATGGAAATATTTTGAACAGTTAGTTCAAATTACCTCATCCCATTTTAATTTTTATTTCAGGGTTTCTACCCTCCAGTTTAGTGTGATACACTCTATACAATGACATAACATTTTAGGGTGCAATCCAAAGTGACTACCAATGTCAGCTTCTGCTGCTGTCAGGCCACTTGCAGGGCCTCAGTGCTCTGCAGAAGCATGGTACTACAGCCATTTCGTACAGATTCTCTGCATCCTTCTGCTTCTTCAACTTAAATTTCATAGACTCATAGAATGATAGAATCATTTATGTTGGAAAGGACCTTTGAGATCATCAAGTGGAATTGTTAACCTAACACTGCCAAGTCCACCACTAAACCATGTCCCGAAGCGCCACATCTACACATCTTTTAAATATCTCCAGGGATGGTGACTCAGCTACTTCCCTGGGCAGCCTGTTCCAATGTCTCACCACTCTTTTGGTAAAGAAATTTTTCCTAATAACCAATCTAAACCTTCCCTGGCACAACTTGAGGCCATTTCCTTGTCCTGAATTTCTTTCTTATTCATATAATATTAAAAAATGTGCTGCCTTAAGTGTAGTTTTTAATGTATTTATTTGTCATCTAATCTTTGTAGTGGTTAAATCCTGTAATGTATTATTTTTGAAGAGAGCTAGCATGCAGAATGATAAGAAACAGGAGAGTCCAAATCAGGGAGGTCTGTCCAAGACTTCAATGGGTTTATTACAGATAGATAGGAGTTCTTTCTTCTTCTTCTCCTGACCAGTTCGATGAAGTCCAGTTTCAAAGAAAAAAGCTGTGCAGCTATGTCAAACACAGTATTATGGTCAAAATATCAAAGCTTTTCGAAGTGTATGGCCCATTCAGTGTTCCCATTTTCTTATGTTATTTAGCTGGGTAGGATAAGCAGAGGTTTCAGAGGCAGAAAGTTGGGGAAGCAAAATCAGTGTGAGCTGCAAACATGAGTCACTAATGATGTACATGCTTCTTCTGTCCATAGCACTTCATTCCGAGTGCAACAGGGGATAACAATGTGCTGACAATATCTTGTGCAAACTGATGCTTCATCAAAATTCCACAAGTGATGGAATGTATTCTGCAGGTGGTACTCTACCAGCATAGAAAGCTGGGATGTCACTGTTGCGCTTCTCTTGAAAGCTTTGGATTTTTGAAAGCATCGGCCTAAGCTGTTCTTCTGCCAGATACTAGAAGAAATGCTAGGTCTTGACTGTTTAGGTTCGTGCTTATTTCTTCTGGTGTTTAACAGTGCCTTCTAACGGCATCAAGTTTGTTGCGGAGAGCCAGAGGAGGACCTTTCTCTTTTACTATTTTGAACTGGAGAGAGAAAGATACTGCAGAGAACTGAATAATAGGTGAGAGGACTGGTAAGGATTTTCTTTGTCTCACACACGATCATATCAAGGAGAGACTCCTAGGGTAACTACCATAAAGCCAAAAGAGTCATGGCACCTCCCTCATATTACACAAATCTGCTCATCCTTTTGCTTAAGATTTTCCTGTCTATTTATTTTTAACCATACCCTATTGTAATGCTGTTTCTGCAGGAACTACCGCTTTTCTGTTCTTCTTTTCCACCCATTTAGTCTGTTCTTTCTCCTTTAAATGATTAAAGAAGAGTGTAAGAGGGGAAAATAATACAAATCGTCAATACAAAGAACAGAGATCCAGAGGCTAATCTCTTTCACAAAGTACACCGCTGTGCTGGTTACAGTTAGACACCCTGTTCTGAGCACTTCAACTTCTGAATCCTAAAAGAAAGTGGAAGATGAATCAGTAGTAAGCTGGCAAAGAGGAAGGGAAGAAGGACAGAAGTTATCTATAAAAAACCCAAACAAGCAAACAAATAAATAAATAAATAAATAAAAGTCTAAGTAAGACCAAAGGATTACTTGCAAAACACGGTAACTAAAGAAAGGATAAATGTACTAAGGTCTCAAAATATCTAAAAGAAGAGTTCTACCCTTCATAATTACTTTTGCTATAGTACTGTTCTTTTTGAAGTCTAATCTGTTTAGCAGAAGTCACCATAAAATTCGTAACTCCAACCTAGATGGAAAGCTTCCCATAGCGTAATCAGGGAGATCAGGGAGGCAGGGGAATGCCACTTGAGAATTTTCCAGTATAAATCATATTTTATCCCACCTAATCTGCAAGCCTGCAACTATATACTCAGTAAGCTAAACTATCAGTGTGATCCTGGTCTGTACATTGTTCAGGACAAACACATAGACAAAATAAAATTAATTCTAGTAAATTGGCAACAGCTGATTGCAAACAGACTGAAAATGCTGAATTTACTCAATACGAAGCTGAACTTTTAGCACAAAGACAATGAAGTACAATAGAAAGAAAAGAAATGATGCAGTTACAACACTAACGACACTGTAGTTTAGACACCTAACTCCTGACGTGCCTTATTGGCATTGTTGATTCATACAGCTTACCTATATGGGTATCCAAATGCGTCTGTCCACAGAACCACAGACAGCAGAGGTGTCACTGCCTAGCCATTGTCAAGATACAGCAAGGAAGAAATCTAGGTCATTTGGATAATTATCATTTGAATAATCATTATCATTCCAGACAACTTAGTCTGTTGCCTCAGGCATCTGAGCAATTTCATCCAGTCACCTCAGCCCTCTAAAGTACAGAAAAGCATTTTGTGAAGTTAACAGAACTTATGGAATGAAGAAGTGTGCAAAGGAGTGTTTTGGATTCCAGAATTTTCTAATTTTCTAATTTTCAGAATTCTAAATTTTCTATACATTTTCAGGACATATAGAAGTTTTATGAGATGCCTTTCCAGTCATTAGCCTCTGATTAGTAATAGCTAATAACCTTGCTGGAGGTCCCATAATGTTAAACACAACCAGGTAATTATAGCAAGTCCTGCCTGAAAAGGAGAATGATCCAAATATGCAAATTTTGAACCAAGAGAAACGACAAGGAAGGAAGCAGAGTCAGAGGAACATAGTCACTTTGCATGCTATCGTCTTTCTAAGCTCACTAGGGCAAGAGATATTATAAGTTAAAAGAGAGGACAGAAGGAGAGAAAACGCACAAAGTGACAAGGACCAGCAGAACAAACAGGAAGACAGTCAGAAAAAGCAGCAGATTTCTCAGAGATGCTTAGCAGCACCTCTGAGCTAGTGGATAAAAAGAGCAAACTGGGTGCCAGGACAGCAAGCATTGATGAAGCACCAAGCACCTTGGTCAATATATTTGTAAATCTGCAGAAGGTCCCTAGAGGAAAAACACTTGTCCAGCTCTTTATTTCTTGAGATGGTAATCTTCCCATGACATACATTTTCACTAAATTTCCTGACAGAAGAGAAATGCAACTGCTCTTAAAGGTTACTAGACAAACAGACAATTAGCTGGGTTTGTTTTGTTTTAAAACACACATACAAATGTGTGCCAATAAACAAGTAAATATGAAAAAAGCATTGGTTAATTAGATTTCCTTCTCTGGTATGGTCAGTTAAAATTAATTCTGGCATATGAGGCAGCTTGAAGCCAGATGGTACGTCCTTGCTGTGCTTTGAAGTGAGAATTTAGAAAACAATGTCTTCTTCAGTCTGACCAGGAGCTAACTAAACACCTGGCTTTTTACTGAGGGAGACCTAGGTATTGTGGTGTTCTCATCACGGGAGTCATATATTAGACAAAACAATAGTCTGACTTCTCAGGGAGCAGAAACGGGAAAAGGGAAAGCTGTGCTCTGTTGGGTTTTGGCAGCAGGGAATTATTAGCAAATCAAAAAATTCAGTTAACTTTCATTTAGAAAGACTTTGTATTAAGCAGTCACAAGTCTGGCATGAACGCTACAGTTTAACCACTTAATTTATAGCATTTCACTATGAACTTTGCCAAAGTCTGTTCTACTCGCATAAGCATTTAAGGTTGCAAAATATTTCCAGATATATCCTTCTGGAAATCATTTTCAAAAGGACCCCACTACTGAATTTTGAATACATATTTGGTTCATATGAAATAGCTTTTGTTGCTCTGGAACTTCTATTGCAGGTATCTTGGCTGACAACTAAAAGCACCATACTTTTTACAGAATCACAGCACGGTTGTAGTGGAAAGGAAGCTCTGGAGATCACGTAGTCCAACCCACCTGCTCAGAGTTACTCTGGGCCATTTCCAGTCAGACTTTGAATGTCTCTGCAGATGGAGACTCCACAATCTCTCTGGGCAACCTGTTCCAGTGTTTGACGACCCTCCTGTTAAAAAAGTGTTTTGCTGTGTTTAAATCCAATTTCTCGTGTGCCAGTTTGTGCAGTGTTTTCAGTGCTCCTTGCCAAAACCTGAGAAACCTAAGAAAGCACCAGGACAAATGCAGTGTGTTAGGCAGAGCTGAGGGTGCTCTAGCCAGGGCTACTAATAGCAGCTTCCTCAGCGTCTTAGCTGGAATCATCACACTTTGCAAACAACAAAGCCCTCACTTGTGTTGTGAACTTGTAAGGTCAAGAACTGGAACCAGCCAAAATCTGATTCAGTCAACCTTGACTCAAAAAAAAAAAAACCCAAACCAAAAACCATGAGCAATGTGTCCTGAGGCAGAGCAGTGACTAAGCACCAGGACCAAGGGAGGAGGGCAGGCTCACGACTATTGTGCAGCACTTCCGGGAGGATGAGGAGATGGGATGGAGGGGGAGCTGCAGGAGAAGGGAGTGAAGGGGAAAGGCAGCGGGAAAGGGTGATGACATAGTTTAATAGAATTGATTTATGAATCACCAACTTGGCAAAGGTAATTCCATATCCACCTTTCCCTCTGCCACTCCCCCACTCCCAATAAAGTCGTCTCTGTTCTAAACCCTTGAACCCATTGTTTGTTAGTAGGGAAGTATTGCTCATGAGGGAGACACAGACAATGTTAATTTAATTTCCCAGCTTTCCCAGGAGACTCTTGTGGGTACTAATTAAGGAATGTTTTCAAAGGAACATATGTATACTGCCCCCCTTTACTACCTACTGCACCTCTATCTAGACAACTTAATGCATCAGTCAACATTTGCAAGTCATCAGTTAATCAACAGTGAGGAAAGGTAAATATAATACCCTAAATGAATAATTTCATTATCCGTGCTCTAATAGAAATAGGGTCCCTCAGAGGCGAACTTTCTCACTGGAGAGCGGTAATCAAAGTGTTAAGCGCATGAAAAGAAAGTGATACAATTGTGAAAGCACACACGCAGGTGAAACTTTCCCAAAGAGTGTGCGGGAGAGCGTGTAGCAGGAGCAGACATGATCAGTCTCCTGCATGTGCTACTGTAGGTGCAAGGAAGGAAGTCTCCAAAAGGAAGATTTAGCATGACGCTCCACAGCCACATCACAAAGTGCCTGGGAGTGGCTTGTCCCTCCCAGCCCCTGTGGGAATCAGTCTCAGGAAGCCTGATGCTATAGAGGTGTTTCCTGTATATTGTGTGGGAAACTCAACTAAGTGCAAACCACCGGCAACAATGAGACAATAAATTATAATAAACAGGAAAAATAGCATTGGTTCCTGAAATCAATGACTGGAGCACATGAAACTTTCACAGCATTGATAAATGAATAAATATAACAAAAGCACTGGGTTTTGAAAGAATGGGCAGTTTTATCTGCACTGAAAGGCTCTTTTTCTATTAACTAAATACATGTAAAAAATAAACACCACTAAAGGACTTTGGCTGAGATTTTAAGAGCTGGAGAGGTGATTTAGAAAGCTTCACAAAGCTCCATAGTCTGATTCTTTTGCTTGGCCCTGAGATTGGCAGCACAGTCTGAACAAACAGCCACCTTCTAACAACCCCATTGCATCATCTACCCACGTCTGCTTCTCAGCCCACGCAAAATTATCACATATGAAACTTGAGCTTGTCCCCTCCTTCTGAAAAATTATAAAAACCATAAACAAAGACTGAGCTAAAAACTACTGGAAGCGACCTGCTGTCTGGTGAAGAAGACTTGGAATACTCTGAGAATTAAATACTGTCCATCTTGTGTGCATATGCTATCTTACTGAAGTGAGCAGTGAGAGCTGAAATGAGTGGGAGTAAAGAGTGTGCAGCACTTAGAGGAAACACTGAAACACCTTGCAAGCCCCAGCAGTATTAAGCACGTTTCATTTACTGCCCTTGTGATACCCAGGCTCTGCAAAAGAGCTTAAGAAAATGCTAAACTTCAGCTCGGGAGAGCAGTCCCACCTGAGGCAAATTAATTCCATCTCCAGACAGCCTCCAGAAGCCTCAGAACCTTGTGAGGCCAAGCTCTGAGGGAAAACACCTAGCCAGGATAAAGCAGCAAGTTTTAGCCTGCATTAGAGGTCTCTGCTCTTCAACAATGAAAGATCTGAGAGAATCCCACCAAAGATTATTGAGGGGGCATGAGTAAACTGTGTAGAGTGAAAAGCTATTTTTTCAATATCTTTAGGGAAAAAAGAAAAAAGAAAAAAAAAAGAAAAAAAAAGAAAAAAAAGCAGTAGCAGTCGCATATAAACACACTCAAATTGTTCCTGAGTTAATTTATTTCGATTAGTCTTAGCTGAATCATGTATTAATAAACCATGACAGAGAAGTAATAACGTGTGCAGGTTTAGAAAGAATATGCATTTTTTAAAATGAACGGGATTGCTTGTTTTCTAGTATTCCAGAATCAATTGTTGAAGAGAATGTAAGAAAAGTGACACACTAGGATCTTAGTACAGTACTTGAGGCTTTACCTCTTGTGGTATATAATGAAGAATTAGTTTCTTTTATTCTAGAAAGGACAACTGCCCCATTTAATGGAAACTGGCTAACTGACACACAGAAAGCAATGTTAGATGCCAATGATTTGGCTGTTGAATATCTTCTTGTGAGAAGGCATTCAACACTATGAAGGCAGTTAGCACTATAGTCATTTAAGTATCAGTCAGAAGGGGGAACACTCATTGTGTCAATTAAAAAAATAGAAGAAATTGTAGACAGTAAATAGTGCAAGAGGCTGCATAAAGTTTGGTTTCTCAGAGAGAGGCAGCCTTCAATGGGAAGGGAAAGTGATCCCACTGACTTTGTCACTGCTGTGTTCAGACCTGGGTACCTCATCACCAATACATGGAGCGTCCTCTAAAAGAAGTGTGAAAAACAGTTAAGAACATACAAAGAATGATTTAAAAAAAACAGTTAAGTATGTCTAAGCTTAGCTAAGGCAACAGAACGCAATAGCAACCCCTAAATATTTGAACAACAAAGACAGACAAAACTTAGCAAGAAGGGAAATAACCAGATTAACTGCAAGATACACTAAAGTGTTCTTACAGAAAGATCCATTAATATCTGGGCTACAAATGACAGAAAGCCTGTCACCCAGTACATTCAAAGTTAGACTGGACAAAATGCTAGTAATTGTACAGTAAAGACTTGCTCTGTGCCAACAGCTTGATCCGCTAAATGCCTTAGTGTTTTCCATCTATTTCAAGGCAGCTAAACATCAGAATAAATAAAATATATCACCTACCTTTTACCTTATGGTAAGTAAATTTATTAATTTAATAAAATATTTCTGAGAATTCTTCCTTTTAGCATGAACAATCTTTACTTCTTCACTATCTATAAATAATCTTCTATAATGGAAGAGGCACGTTAATAGTCCAACAACTACCCCGAAAAGCTATTGAGCTGCATGCAAGCTTCATATTGACCATTATCCTGCATGTTCATACAACTCTAAATGCTTCCGGTGTTAAACTATACTGAGCAAATACAGTACCCTCTAAACAACATCCAACTGCAAACACAAAGGCAATCGTTGCGGCTGTGAGACTGAGCAGGAGAGGGCAGCATAGACTAGGAGTAACTGCAGATTTACAAGGTCCAGAAAATGCCATGAATTTATAGGAGGTGGAGAGGGGGATCTGTAAGACTAAATGCATGCTGATCTCTCTTACGTGTGATGCCCAGTATATCTGAAACCACAGGAAGGTGTTACCAGCCCTTCATCAAAGAATCTCCCCGGCCTCTGTCATGGCCAGTCTGTGCTATATTCTTTTTCCAAGGTGACCTCACCTGGTGTTACAGCTGATGTTTGCACTGCCAGGATTGCAGCTTGTACTTCATAGCTTCTCAGGTCACCTTTCTTTCCATCCCTAGCCTTCTCCTGCCTCCCTCCTCCTGATCTTAATCTTTAGGCAAAATTATTGTAGACAGGATTTACTGGGGGAAAATCTGAAGTATTATTTTCATCTGTAAAAGGTCAGGAAAAATGTGGAATTGAATGAAAAAAAACATGTTTATTTAGTGACAGTCTAGTGTAGTTGCAATTTTTTTATGTGATGTTTTCTTCTGTTCCTTCAAGTCTTTCCACAGACTAAAGGCACAGGATCTGGAAAATGTCCCTTCTGGAACTGCATTAAAAACTTAGCTCAGTGGCTGTATCCTTCTGCCATCCCCTCTCTGATATCTTTCCTTTGACTGTCTGGGCCTGATTTTTACCTACCTTTTGCTTTATCCTCTGTAATGCTTTTGGCTCAGAACACAGTCTGTGTCCTGTGGCCTTCAGCTCTTTTCTTCCCACTCCATCTGGCTGGTTTTCAGTTACTTGCACTTTTCCCCTTACAATATTTTTCTTTTCCTTCTAAAATCAAAGCAAACACAGATTTTAAAACAGCATAATTTCTAAAAAATATTTCTGCAGCCCTGTATGCTAAGCTTTATTTCTCTGTTGTTATCTTGCTCTCTATACACATGCATGTACGAGCATGAACACATACAATGAAAGTGCTTAAGATAAACATTTTCCTAGCATTACAAGATGAAATTGTTTTCAGGCTGACCACTTATTTTCATAGAATCATAGAATCCTGGAATAGTTTGGGTTGGAAGGGACTTTTAAAGGTCGTCTAGCCCAATGCCCCTGCAATAAGCAGGGATATCTTCTACTAGACCATGTTGCTCAGAGCCCTGTCCAATCTGGCCTTGGATGTTTCCAGGGATGGGACTTTATGTTAATTTAGTTATGTTCAGAAACCATAGAAACAGATAGAAAAAAAGAATAATTGTTATTTGCACTAATATATCAACTGGAAGCCTTTGTCGTGAACCAGAACCACATTGCACTAGGACCTTTAAAAGCACAGCCAAAGATGACTATCTCCCTGTTCCAAAAAAGAAAAGGCTTACCATGACGGTGTAACTTGAAGCGCTAGGTGAATTATTTATTTGTATTTTTGTAAGGCGTGGATAACTGCACACAGTAAAAGCGAACAGGTCTCTGCTGTGAACTTCATACACTCTAAATAAACAGACAAAGCAAGGAAACCCAGAGGCATAAAGAAATAACATGAAAGAAATTAGCAACACAGGAATAGAAAGAAGCTCTCTCTACTCCAAGACCAGTGTTCACTAAGGCTGACTATTTCTTCGCACATTCCACAGTTTTGTCTTTTTAGAGATAACTAAAAAAAGCGACCTTTAGTAGCCACCTTTATTGGCTGTAGCACACAGGAGAGGAAAAAGTCTTCCCTTTTGCTTTTATTTTGTCCTGTACCCATTACCACTGTGCCCATTCAGATGTGAATTAAAAGGAAATTTTAGTTCTATCGGTGTGAGTTATTTAGCAATATTGTTCCAGACAGTTGAACTGTTAACCAGTCATAATTAAGTCTAATTATTCTGCAAAATGTGGACTTACTTATCAGCATTAACTCATTTAATAACCCTAACACAAAAATATAAAATTCTTTTTTAGGAAAGGAAGTCCACACACCCAAAAATACAAGCCAAAAACTTTCTGAAATAAAAGTCTCAGAGGTACTAACTCTTTATTTTTTCTTTAAAAATAGAATAGAATATTCTCAAAACAAACAAACAAAAAAGCTTTTTATTCTGATTCCTTAGGAGGAATGAGTTCAGTATCAAGGCAACAAATGTGCCCATAGCCACTTTTAAAGCAAGGATTCACCATTTATTCTTAGTTCCATGACTAAAGGAGGAAAGCTTGTCTGAAAATGGAGTGTTTACCCATTTTTGCTGCAATGCTGAAGAAAATCCATGCCTCTTTCTTTCAGCAGAAGTAAGAGTGATCAATTGCATATGTATATGCATGAATGTCTGTATGTACACATGCAAGGCAAAAGTGTAAAGAAGTCTAGCACCCTCTTTCCTCTTACAGCACTGCTCTGCAGTGATCCAAGCTCTCTTGCAAGACATGTAATTAGTCTGGAGAACCTTGTTAAACAATAAATGACAGCACTAGTGATTCAAAGTTTTGATGAGAAGAGTATACACCAGTTTCTGTAAAGTGTTGAAGACTGGAAGAACTCTGTTCATCCAAATTATTTGGGAGTCACGGGTTTCAGGGCAAAAAGGCGATGCTGTGGAAGTTTAGAGTTCAGGTAGACAGCAGGAAGAGTGTAAATATTCGCCGTGGGTAGGAAGATGTTCCTCAAACAGAGATGGTGAACATCCTGTGATATGGAGGCTTCACCCACCCCCTCAGATCCCGAGGAACTGTCTCATGACAGCCCAGCTCCTTAATTCAACCACTGCCTGTAAGTAAAGATAAATGTAGCTTACCTACCAGTCACCACCTGAGAAAAAGAGGCTCCTTTTTATCTCAAGGATGTTTGAGCAGATGATATGGAAGCCTTCCTAATACCTTCAAAGTTTTCTGGCTGAGCTAGTATTTAGACAGGGGCAGAGTTCTGCAGAAGCATTACATATGCTTCCTTTCCTTTCTCCCCTAAACTATGCTTTGGTCTGAGTTTTTGTGGGTACTGATGTTTCTCTGAGGGTCAGTTTCCTTTAAGGGTCAGAAGCCTAAGGACACTATCTAGAAGTGTCTGATCTTGGGATCTTGGACTCTTTCACTAGGGAGAGTCTGAGGGTGCAGAAGTGAATGACCCCAAGTAAGCAATTTCCATCTTCTGCCACTGCATGAGAAGAATATCCAGCTGGAAATTTAAGCTAGGTGTCCGTTTCTCCTAGATTACATCAGCCATTCAAAATGGCCTAGAATCTTAGTCAAAGTTGAGACAATATCATGAATATGATACTGCAAAGCCTGTAAAGAGGAAAAGCTAAAACCCAAGGAAGAAAAAAGGCCCCTAAGAGGTTCCACTTCCACCTGAAATTATTCCACTTACATACCATCCTTTCAACATTACACTTAAGAACATTAGCACCATCTAAACCTTGATAATGTTAAGACAATCAAGCAGTGCTGTAGATGCTATTACAATGTCTTCAAGGAGTGATAAATACAGCAAAGAGCTATTTGTCTGAAAGTTTGGACTATGAATACAAGTAATTCCAACCAACATACATATAACAAAGAAATACTATAGATCCCAGAATCTGCCCCTGGGGGATACCAGCTGACATTGAAGACACCAGAGATCAAAGCAATAAATTTTACAAAATAAAAGAAAGAGTACAATTATAGCCAATGGTCAAAAGATTCAAATGCCATATGGAAGTTCAAAAGCAGCAAGCAAATGTATTAATAACCCTGCTGTGTACAAGTCCACATACATATTCTCTGGATAGCCTTCAGAGAAAGAGAAAAATAAAAATCTGTATTCTATCTAAGGTTTATCTGCAGAGCTGTTTGCACTAACCTTTGACTGCGATGATAGTGTAAAAGAAAGTTCTTGATTTTCGAAGGACATTACTTTTGCTGCAATAATTCCCTCCCATAGCAGCCACCTTTCTTAAAAGATAATAAATATTTCCCGCTTTCATTTGAGTAAGAAAGTATCACAGAATCACAGAATAGTAGGGGTTGGAAGGGACTTCTGTGGGTCATCTCGTCCAACCCTCCTGCCAAAGCAGGGTCACCTACAGCAGGCTGCACAGGACCTTGTCCAGGCGGGTCTTGAATATCTCCAGAGAAGGAGACTCCACAACC